>OBPL01000005.1_pt1 | contig 82677 bp, 81 predicted proteins | sample 1470531 | NCBI WGS metagenome assembly OBPL01 (sample SAMEA3275487, study PRJEB22092) | marine metagenome | biome: This is a filtered seawater sample; feature: Sample comes from a sea loch with a North Atlantic influence; material: Sterivex filter | collected 2014-06-23T09:00:00+00 | depth 2 m
TCTGCAGAGTGGAGATAGACAGACGCGAGCAACAGCGCCACACAAACCAGAGAAAAAATTAACCATTTCCCACGCCAAAGCACGGCGAATAATTCGCGAAGGTCAATTTCATCATCAGCTAAATCAGGTCTCAAATCGGTCATAAGATCATGCACACAAATTAAATATATATTGTTTTTATTACGTAAATATTACCAACCAGCCCGCGCCTCATCAAAAAATCAAAGGCGTTAAGACCGAGTGGAGATCAGTCAAAATGAGTCCCTATGCGATGCAAACCAACACACCGAATTGACGACTGAGCCTATGGTAAGTAATTTTTCAAAGAATTACCACGCCACAGGGAGCACTCACCTGTCTAATAGGGCAAGTCCCCAAGGCCGCGCACCTCAGGCGCCGACGTAAACTCCGATCCAGAATTGCGGCTTCCCAAAGCGGGTTTACAGCTTATTCTCGCTTCACTCTGTCAAAGGCAATTTTCGGGTTGACGCGCGATTTTCTAAGTCGTACTCGTGCCCAAACCGAGGCAAACGCCTCAGTTTAAAGTGGGCGACAGGCCGCAAGGTGTGGCAGGGGACTGTAACTCCCTCGCGGAGACGCACGCCTGGTTCGATTCCAGGGTCGCCCACCATTTTTCACTGAAAATCCACATATATCCCAGGAATTTCACCAAAAACTAGATGCCCCCCGCGGGTTAACGCTGCGCGTTTTTGTGATTTGGGCTCTTCCACCCTGGCAAGTCCATAGGAGCAAGCGGGGCAAGCCCTGAGATGGTATCACTAAGCTTTTCGGCCAGCATAATCGTGGGCGCATTGGTGTTGCCATTGGTCACAAAGGGCATGATTGAGGCATCCACAACCCGCAGCCCTGACACTCCGTGCACCTTAGCGTCTGAATCCACCACAGCCAGCCGGTCCGTCTCTGGCCCCATGCGGGCCGTGCACGACAAATGCCATTGTGAGCTGGTATGGCTGTTGAGCTTCGCATCAAGCTCTGCCTCGGACTGACATTGAGCGCCAGGGAAAATCTCAACACCTTTGAGAGCAGAAAACGCAGGTTGCGCCACTAATTCACGTACCCAGCGAATGCCTTTCCGCATCAACTCGCGATCCCGCGGATCTTGTAGATAATTGGCCAAAATACGCGGAGGATCGGCCGGATTATCCGATCTCAATTCAATTGAGCCGCGGCTGTGCGCCCGCATCAAGCCCACATGGATTTGAAAGGCATGCTCTTGCAAAGGTGACCAATTCTCATCCACAGCAATTGGGGAAATGGTCAGCTGAAGATCGGGATACTCCACGCCGGCCTCCGACCGAATGCAGGCCACAGCATCAAAGTGATTGGACGCACACAGCCCGTCACCGGCGACCAACCAGCGAAGTCCCGCCGCGACCATGGCCCAGGGTTTCGTCTTTGGCCATAGAGACACAGGTTGCAGGCATTTAAATTGCAATACAAAGTCTGGATGGTCCTGTAGGTTTTGACCTACCCCCGGCAGATCCGCCTTCACCGCAATGCCCATGGCCTCCAAATGAGATTTGGGCCCGATACCAGACAGCATCAATAGATGCGGCGAGCCGACAGCACCGGCAGACAGAAGAACTTCTTTCCGCGCCATCGCGTTCACCAGCGCGCCATGTCGATCACGATATAAGACACCCGTCACCCGATTGCCCGATAGGTTCAAGCGATGCACCAAGGCCCGCGTTACAATCGTTAGGTTTTCGCGCCCACGCGCAGGATCCAAGTAAGCCCGCGACGCGCTCCAACGCTGGCCCTTGAAAACCGTTCGGTCAAAAACACCAAAACCTTCTTGGCAATAACCGCTGATATCATCGGTTGTTTGATATCCCGCCTGTGCGCCTGCCTCCAAGAACGCACGCGCCAGTGGTTCCGTTGCTTCAGACCGTTGGACATGCAGCGGACCCTCGGTGCCGCGAAACTCATCAGCCCCGCCGCTATAGCTCTCCATGCGTTTGAAATAGGGCAGCACATCAGAATAGCTCCACCCCTCACACCCGGCTTGGCGCCACCCCTCGTAATCCAGCGCATTGCCACGGATGAAACACATGCCATTGATCGACGAGGATCCCCCAAGAGTTTTGCCCCGATCATGCTGTAGCTGGCGACCATCCAATTCCGGCTCCGCTTCTCCCTGAAAAGCCCAATTGTGTTTCGTGCTCTTTAGATTGGACAAACAGGCGGCCGGGATTTTCATGGACAGTGCCTTATCTTCCGGCCCGGCCTCCAGCAGGAGCACTCGGTTACTCGGATCATGGCTCAAGCGGTTCGCCAAAACACAGCCCGCAGACCCCGCCCCAATGATAATATAATCAAATTCCATGACACGCGCCCCGATCGCTCCGCCAAACCGGCCTTTGGCCCATGCTGGCGCAGTCAGGCACATTCAGCAATCAAAAACCATGGGGCCCTAAAACATTGGCTTTGCCGCAACCTGCGCTGGATTTTCACTGGCACATCTCACCCATTTCCTGTATTTTTATCTACAAATAGTAATCCTTTAGTCGCCCAAATCGTTTTTCATATTCATTTTATTGCCCAATAGGACAGCCTCAACTTATGAAGTTTAATATCTTAATCATTGGTCAATCCGGGCGCTTGCAATATGAGGCCATTCTGTTTTTGGCCAGTTTGCGCCAATCCGCACCGGATTTTAACGGCCAAGTCTTCGTAGCTGAGCCAAAACACAACGAACGGTGGGATCAGAACCCGGCGATCACTGATCCTGAAATTCGTGAGGTCATTGAGAAATTGGGCGGAAAGATTACGCCTTTTGAGAATACCCATTTCGGCGGATACTACCCATACGGCAACAAAATAGAGGCACTCTCTGTCTTGCCCGAAGGCGAGCCCTTCGTCTTTCTTGACACAGACACGTTGATCACAGGCGCCTTGGACAGGGTGCCTTTTGACTTCGAGCGCCCCTCTGCCTCGCTCAAAGTTGAAGGGACATGGCCGGTGATCGAACTTTACGGCCCCGGATATACAGCCACTTGGAAGAGCCTATACCATAAATTTAAGCTCGATTTCGAAAGCAGCTTGGATGTGTCTCAACCGGATGAATATTGGCGGCGATACCTGTATTTTAACGCCTGGTATTTCTATTATAAATGCCCCAAAATTTTTGGCGATCGATTTTTAAACTATGCCCTAGCCATCCGCGACGATGGGCCGAAGGAGCTTGTCTGCCAAGAGCTGGACCCATGGCTCGATCAAGTCGCCCTGCCCTTGGTCATCCACAGTTTCGGTGGTGGCCGTGATGCGCTTGAGGCCGGCCATTTGGATGGGACCGTGTCCTGTCACTATCGCCTCTTGCCGTTGCTCTACGCGCGCGAGAGTGATTTGGCGATCAAAACCTTGGAGACGGCCATCGCGCCCAATAAGATCAAGAAAGTCGTCAAAGCCTATGAGCCCATTCGCCGAATGGTTTACCAAAAACGCGGTGCGAAGGTGCGGGCGCTGTTTGATCAAAATAATCTGCCCCGCAAAGAGAAACAGATTCGAAACACAATCAAACGCGCCGGATTTTGGATGCGCTGATCTGCGGCCCTAGTGGCTGGCAAATACCGCCTCTAAATCGGCAAAGCCCTTAATTTCAATGGGATTGCCGGATGGATCTCTAAAGAACATAGTCCATTGCTCACCGGGTTCGCCTTCAAAGCGCACAGAAGGGGGCAGAATAAAGGCCACTTGCGCGGCCGCGAGCCGTGCTGCCAAGGCTTGCCACTCCGGCAGGGCCAGAACCATACCGAAATGCGGCATAGGAACCAAATGATCCCCAACATGGCCGGTGTTTTCAGTTTTCATCACCGGCCCAAGGTGGAACGACAGCTGATGACCAAAAAAATCAAAATCAACCCAACTGCGCGTGCTGCGCCCCTCCTTTGCCCCCAACACCTCGCCATAAAAGACGCGCGTGGTCTCCAAATCTGTCACATTAATCGCAAGATGAAAGGGGGTGAGCATGGATGCTTTCCTCAAATTATGAACCATTCCAGGCCAGTGGCAATAACTTGCCAAGCCCATGCGCGATGATTGGCCTGTTCTCCCACATAAATCAATTCTCAGGGCATAAATTCATCCTTTTGACGCATGATCGTTGCACCGCCGACCCGATTATGCGAGTTTCTCAGGGTCTAATGTGGATCTGGCACGTCGATTGAGGGTTTGATGACATCAACATTTCTACTTCATCTATCCAGTGACAGTATTGACCTTGAGCGCGCGGATGCATCGGGCCATTGGCATCGGCTTGGATCCGTCTCAACGGACAGCGAAAATCTGACCAAAGCGCTCTCGCATCTGCGCCAAACGGCGGTGCCGGGCGCGGCAGATGCGCTGGAGGTTCTCGTTGCGCTGCCCGCCGATCAGATCAAGCTTTTGGATCTGGATCACTCCGACACCAGCAGCGCAGCCCTGCAGCACGCGCTGGCGGGCCAAACCCCTTATGAGTTCCACGAGCTCTGCGTGGATCGTCTGCCCACACCCCAGGGGCAGAGCATCGCGGCAATTGCGCAAGAAACGCTTGACGAGGCCGACAGCCTCACCAAGGCCTTTGGCTTTAAAGCTGTTGGTTACGTCGCTCTGCCGGGCGGCTCTTGGGGCAATAATTTTTCTGTATTTCAACGGCCTGGAGCTGGCGCCCTAAACCGGCCAAGGCCCTATATCGCAGCGACCCAAGAGGCTGGAGCCACGGATCTGACGCCCCTTGCAGCCTTGAAAGAGGGCGCCAGATCTGCGCCCCAGCCACCCATCGCAAATCCCACCCCCGCAGCCTCCCCCACGCCAGAGCTCAGCGCAGGCGCAGCAGATGAAGCGGCCCCAACTCCGCAGATTTCTGCCCATCCAATGGTGCAAGCTGACAGGGCCCCGCTATCGCCCAGCTTAGGGGCCGCAACAGCGGCTGCACCTGCCCCGCAGGTGACCGAAACCCAAACCGTCCCACCTGAGACCTTGCCAGCCGCAAGCGCCAAATCGCAGGCCAGCCAACCCCTGCGAATCGCGCAACGCTTTGCAGGGATCCGCCAACTCCTACGCCCGCGCCCGCGCAAACCCAAAGAGCCAAATCTCACAACACTGCAGGCGCAGGTCGGCGGAAAGCCAAGATATTTGGGCTTGATCCTGACAACTCTGCTCGTGCTATTCATGTTCACCGTAGCCGCGCTGGCCGCAACACTCGGGCGCGAAAAAATCTATGTCTGGTTGGGCCTTTCCCCTTCCCAGGGTGAGATGACCGCAGGTCTTCCCGCTGACCCGATCGGGCAGGCCATTGAAATCAGCCTGCAACCTTTGGACGTGCCGTCTGCTCCCGCCGAACGAGCTGCGGTCGCGCCACAGGCCCGGGATGATGCGCTACAATTGCAAAAGGCAGAGGTCGCCCTCAAAGATCCCGAACATGATGCGGAACCGGCCATTGGCCTTACCGCGCAGGAACCGCCAGCGGTCCGCGCTGTGACCGTCAGCCCTGTCACCGAGCCCACCGCCGCGCCCCCCGCAGACACAAAGGGGCTCATCGCGGCCCGAGATCCCAACCTGCAAAACGAAATAGCGCCCCGTGTACTGGACACGCCTTGGTTGATGCCCGACCCGCTGCCAGACAAGGACAACCGCGCGCCACACGTCGCACAAGATCAAACAGAGGCGCCCGCAGACACCACACCCACGCCCCTTGCAGAACCTGCAATCCTACCACCGGTGACGGCGGCACTTGAGCAAACCGATCAGACGGCGGCGGCTGTGCAGTCTGACGCCGCATCGCCAGAGGAGGCACATCCTTTGGCCGCATTCCGGCCCATGCCGCGTCCCGCTGGCCTGCCGCCACCCGTGCGGCCAACAACCCTGCCCGAGGGCAAAAGTCTGACGCGCTCGCTGCGGCCGCAATCCCGTCCGCGCACGATTGAACTGGCGGCGCTCTTGCCGGCGCCGGTGGTGGCCAAACCCTCCGAAATCCAAGCACCCACAGCCACCAGCCGCAAGGCAGTTGCCCGTTCTGCCACCCGAACAAATGTGATAAACTTACGCAATATCAATCTAATAGGAATAACTGGCACAAACCGCCTGCGCAACGCGCTCGTGCGCCTGCCCAATGGTCAGGTCGTCAAAGTGCGCATCGGAGATCGGTTGGATGGTGGGCGCGTGACGGATATCTCGACCAAAAGCCTCACCTATGCCAAATCTGGCCGTTCAATTACTCTGGACATGCCACGCGGATAGCGGCTTCACGCATCCGAGACCCCGGCTTCGGCAAATGTTGCCATGCCCGAAAGACAGGCCACCGCCCCTTTCAAAACACCTATAGCCAAGGCACCGCCCGAGCCTTCCCCGAGCCGCAGCCCCAGTGACAACAGCGGCGTCTTGCCAAGATGCTCCAAAAGTCGCGCATGGGCGCCTTCGGCGCTTTTATGGCCTGCCTGGGTGTGATCCAAAGCCGCCGGGTTCATCGCATGCAGAACCAAAGCTGCCGCAGAACAAATGAACCCATCCAAAAGTACGGGAATACCATGGGCCCGCGCCGCTGCAATTGATCCGGCCATAGCGGCAATTTCCCGTCCACCGAGAGCCTGCAAAACAGACAGCGGATCATGCAGTACCTCAGCATGACGGGTCAATCCTGCCTCCACCACAGAACATTTTTTGGCCAAACCGGCATCATCCACCCCGGTGCCGCGCCCAACCCAATCTTGAACTGCGCCCCCCAGCAAAGCCGCGGCAATCGCCGCAGCCGGCGTTGTATTGCCGATGCCCATTTCGCCAGCCACAAATAGATCGGCCTGCGGATCCACCGCCCGCCAGCCGGTTTGCAAAGCGGACAGCAAGTCGGACTCGGTCATTGCCGGCCCCTGGGTGAAATCTTGCGTTGGCCGGTCCAGCTCCAATGCAACCACGTCCATTTTTGCGCCAAAAGTCTTGGAGATCTGGTTGATCGCCGCGCCACCGGCTTGGAAGTTATAGACCATTTGCTGTGTCACCTCCGGCGGAAATGCCGAGACGCCAGCGGCCGCAACCCCATGGTTTCCAGCGAAAATCACAACCTGGGGCGCGTCAATGCGGGGCCGCGCTTGTCCGGACCAACGGGCGTACCAAATCGCCAAATCCTCCAAATCGCCCAACGCACCGGGCGGTTTTGTCAACTGTGCATTGCGCTCAGTCGCCGCCTGCCCGGCAGTGTCATCCGCCGCAGGCAGAATACTCATAAAGTCACGAAACTCAGCTACCGAAGAAATGTCACGCATAGTTCATGTAAATCCGTTGATTGCAGTTGAACCTGTGTCTACCAAAGCGCAGAATAAGCCGATGCGACGAAAGGACCCGCTTAATGTCTAACTCCGACACATGGTTTCCAAGATGGGGCGACATCCCCGTCGCGATCGGCCTGCTCAGCCGCTTGCCTGTACGCGTTGAAACGCAGCAGGCACAAGCCCGCGGCGCGCATCCAAGTTGGGCCTATGGTCTGGCCGGGGCCCTCTTGGGCGCGCTGGCCGCTTTGGCCGCCTGGGCAGGGCTCGTGTTGGGCCTGCCGAGCCTTGCCATCGGCCTGCTTGTGGTCGGCACGACAGCATGGGTCACAGGTGCCATGCATTATGACGGGCTGGCCGATAGTTTGGACGGGCTTTGGGGGGGCTGGAGCCCAAAGCAGCGGCTGGACATCATGAAAGACAGCCATATTGGCGTCTATGGCGTCGTTGGACTGACCTGCATCTTGGGCCTGCAAGCCACGCTATATGGCCAGCTAGCGGCGCAGAGCCTTTGGCCCATCCTTGGCGTCATGGCAATCTCGCGGGCCGTTATGGTGCCGCTGATGACCGCGCTGCCCAATGCCCGCGGGAAGGGATTATCCGCCAGCGTTGGCCGCCCCGCCCCGCAAACTGCCAGCCTAGCCCTTGCGCTTGGGGCGGCGGTTGCGGCCTTGAGCGGCGCTTGGCCTGCCTTGATCGGGGCGCCTCTTGGCGCTTGGGTCGTTGCTGCAATCGCGAAGCGCAAAATTGGTGGGCAGACGGGTGATATTTTAGGGGCGTGTCAACAATGCGCCGAAACCTGCGCCTTGATCTGTCTCGTCGCCTTCCTTTGAGGCCACCTCAGCTAACGCGGCCCTTGCCGATCCTATTGATCTGTTGCGCGAGTGTCGTGTCACACCCGCTCTAGCTGGCGGTCGGAACCACACGCGACATCAGCACATCGGTGATTTCTTGCCCGGCCGTTGATTCTTCGGCCCCGTTCACCACGGCAATTTCGCGTGTGAGACGCTCAAGTGCGGCTTCATAAAGCTGGCGTTCTGAATAGCTTTGCTCGCGCTGGTCATCGGTGCGGTGCAAATCACGCACGACCTCGGCAATTGCGATCAAATCACCGGAATTGATCTTCTGCTCATATTCCTGCGCTCTGCGGGACCACATAGCGCGTTTCACCTTAGCTTTACCGCGTAGGATTGCCATGGCATGAGCCACGACATCGGGCGTTGCCAATGGGCGCATTCCCACTTCAATCGCCTTATGAGTTGGCACGCGCAGGGTCATCTTGTCTTTGTCAAAAGCCACAACGAATAACTCAAGAGTGATGCCCGCAACCTCTTGCTCATCAACCGCAGTGACCTTGCCAACCCCATGGGCAGGATAGACCACATACTCATCAATACGGAAATCAAGTTTCTTCTTACTCATCTTCGTCCTTTCACGCCGACGCACCGGTGAACCTGCTGTAAGGAACCAGCCTTAAGGTCAGATTAAAGAGGGTGCGCTTGGCGCTGTGTTAAAACAGCTGTTCATCTGAATGTAGCATATCATATTTTGAGCGATTGTTAAAGCCGGGCTATTTACCCGCCAGTTCCGGCCGCTTCAGAGAAATATTTCTCCAACTTGCCCTCTTCGCCGTCGCGGGCTTCCGCGTCTGGAAGCTCGTCTTTTTTAGTAATGATCACCGGCCAGGCCTCGGAATACTTCCGGTTGAAATCCACCCATTTTTCCATATCCGGCTCAGTGTCCGGACGAATAGCATCGGCGGGACACTCAGGTTCACAAACACCGCAATCAATACATTCATCAGGATGTATAACCAACATATTTTCACCCTCGTAGAAGCAATCTACCGGGCAGACCTCAACGCAGTCTGTGTATTTACAGGCGATGCAATTATCTGTGACAACATATGTCATAATCGTGTTTCCTTTGACTTCACCCTGCGCATAAACCGCAAGATGCTCTTTGGCAAGTTACGCGCGGCTTAGTTCTCTTCAAGTTCTTGCTTAAATTTTTGAATGGCCCGGCGCTCGCGCGCCGTCGGGCGGTGATCGGCCTTGGGGCTGGCGGTGAAGGCGGGCTTGGGTGCAGGGGGCGCCAAATCGAGATACAGGGCTTGGGCCTCTGGAGCGGGGCCGCGCCGCGTGCCGAGTGCGCGCACTTCAATCACCCTTGTGTCCAATGCTTTTGGGAAGGTCAGCACATCGCCGACGCTGATCATTCGCGCCGGCTTGGAGATCAGATCGCCATTCAGGCGCAGCTTACCCGATTGCACCAGCTTTGTGGCCAGGCTCCGCGTCTTAAAAAACCGGGCCTGCCAGAGCCATTTGTCAATTCGAAGACCCGGTTTTGCCTCACTCACTTTTTGTTAAATCCCATCAAGGCTGCGGCAAAAGGGTTGTCTGGATCAATCGGCTTGTCGCGTTTGGGGGGGCGAGCTTGAAAGCGCTCCGCCTTGCCCGAGGTGCCGTCTGGCTTTGCGCCTTTGCCCTTCGGTGCACGCTCTTGCTTGGGCTTACCGCGTGGTTTTTGGCCTTTGCGTGGCCCATCCGCCGCGCGCTCCACACGTTTCGCGCCCCATGCGAAGGTATAAAACACCTCCATTTCCACAGGCGCCGCCTCCTTGGTGGCATCTTCGCCCTCTGAGGTGGGTGCCGCGGGCTCTGCTGCTGGGATCTCTGCGGTAGGCGCATCGTCTGGGGCGGTCTCGACCGCCTCCGGCATCGCGTCGCCTGAAACTTCCGCATCACTGGCAGGCCCCAAAGCCACCGGTTCTGCCGCGGGCGCTTTCACCTTGATCCGCTCCGCCTTTTCCGCGCGATACCCTAGGCCCTGCATCAAATTGGAAAATTGCTCCAACGTCATGCCCGTGATCGACAGCATATCCGCCGTGGCTTCAAATCCACCACGCGTGTCCTGAGTGCGCAGCATATCTGCCAGGCGTTCAGCCATATCGACACGCAAAGCCCGTTCGCCAGCGGCGCGATACCCAGATTTCAAATGATATCCCGCGGGCTTTGTCTCATCGGTCGGCACAGTCACCAGACCCGGCGGCGGCGCCTCGGGAAATTCTTGCAGGCCGGAGGCCAAAGACCAAAGCAACAACCGCAAGCGCGTTGGCGCAGGTTTGAGCAACAACGGCATGAAGATGGTAAACTGACCAAATCGGATGCCATGCTTGCGCAAGGCGCTGCGGGCCTCTTGATCCAAGGATTTCACGTCCTCGCCCACATCCGCCCGGTCTAAAACACCCAGCCCTTCGATCATCTGAAACGCAAAGCCGCGCGCCATGCCCGTGAGGCTTTCGTCGCGCTGCATATTGATCAATGGCTCAAATAAAGTGGCTATTTTACGATCAATGAAATGCTGCAGACGTCGCGTTACCTTCTCAGCCACTTCTGGTCCGGCCTCGACATCGACAAAGGCCTGCACATGCGGTTTGAGCGCATTTGAGCCGGGAATCAGCTTGCCCACCGCCGAGCTGCCCCACATCAGGCCGCCTTGTTCGGTGAAATCAATTTCCGTATCTGGCGCATTATACATCCGATCAGCCCGAAGGTGGAACTCGGGGGCCAAGGCTTGAAGACTTGCGCTACGGAGCGTCTTGGCCTCATCGGGGGACGCGCTGGCATCTTGCCGAAATTGAAATCCCTCAAGCCGCCCAACAAACTGCTCTTCTACTGTTACTTCGCCATCTTTATTCACGTCGGCCACAAGGCTCTCCTTCTGTTTCAATCGCCGCATCAAAATAGATGTGCGCCGATCGACAAATCTTTGGGTCAGCGCGATATGCAGCGCGTCTGACAAGCGGTCTTCTACAGCGCGGGTCGCTTCGCGCCAATGTTCATGATCTTGGGCCCAGTCTTTGCGTTGTGCAACATAGGTCCATGTGCGGATATAGGCTAACCTTTTTGACAGGGCGTCAATGTCACCCTTGGTATTATCTAAACTATTTATGCTCCGCGCGAGCCAATCTTGCGGAATTTGGCCCTTTTCATGCAAATAGTTGTAAATAACACCCAGAAGCTCGGCATGTTGCCGGTTTGAGATGCTTCGAAAATCAGGGATTCGGCAGACGTCCCAGAGCAGCGCAACCGAGGCGCCATCGCTTGCGCGCGCCGCAACCTCTGCATCTTGCACCAAAGTCTTAAGCGCAGCCAAATCGCAGCTTTCACGCACACGGGTCAGCCATTCATTGCTGGTATGTTGTTCCAGCGCAGAGATCAGCGCTTTGGTGGAGCCAAATTGCAGCTTGGCATTGCGCCAATATAGCTTGGTCAAAGGCGCAAACCGATTTTCGGTAATGGCCTCAACCAATTCATCGTGCAAAGGCGCAGCTTCACCGGTCACGCCGAAGCTGCCGTTATTCATATGTCGTCCAGCACGGCCTGCGATTTGCGCCAGTTCAGTTGGCAAAAGCGGTCGCATGCGGTTGCCATCAAATTTCGATGTCGCTGAAAAAGCCACATGGTTCACATCCAAATTGAGCCCCATGCCAATGGCATCGGTGGCCACAAGGTAATCCACATCGCCGTTTTGATACATTTCAACCTGCGCATTGCGCGTCCGCGGGCTCAATGCCCCCATGACCACGGCCGCCCCGCCCTTTTGGCGCCGCAGAAGTTCGGCAATTCCATAGACATTATCAACGCTAAACGAGACAATGGCAGAGCGTTCCGGCATTCGGCTGATTTTCTTTTGCCCGCTGTAGCTCAGCTCGGAAAACCTCTCCCGATGCATAAAATCCGCAGTCGGAACCAAAGCCGCAATGGCCTTTCGCATGGTCTCTGCACCCAAAAAGAGCGTTTCATGCAAGCCGCGCGCGCGCAGCAGGCGATCCGTGAACACATGACCGCGCTCAGGATCGGCGCAGAGTTGGATCTCATCTACCGCGAGAAAGTCACACCCCATGCCCTCGGGCATGGCCTCAACGGTACAGACCCAATATTTCGCGCGCGGCGGCACAATGCGCTCCTCGCCGGTCACCAAAGCCACAACAGACGGCCCCCGAAGCGCTACGATTTTGTCATAAACCTCGCGTGCCAGCAATCGCAGGGGCAATCCCATGATTCCCGTACGATGCCCCAGCATCCGTTCAATGGCATAATGGGTTTTGCCCGTGTTGGTCGGGCCTAAAACGGCCACAATTCGGTTATTTAGAGCCATTGGCCAATCCCTTAAGGGGTTACAGGGCTTGCCCTAGGGTTTTTGCTTCAAGTCGCGTGCGCGCCTTGGATAGAATTTCAGCATGAGGATGTATAGCCTCAATTCGTCGCAGGATCTCAAAAGCCTCCTGATAAAGCCCAGCATCATCGAAAATCAGCACCAGCCCTTCAAGCGCCTGAAAATGGCGTGGCTCCAGTGCTAAGGTGCGTTCGAGAGCGGCCAAAGCAGGGCCTATTTTACCCATGTTGAAGAGGGTCACCGCGCTAAGATTCCAGCCCTCAGCAAATTCTGGCGCATGATCTGTTAGGGCTGTCAAATACCCCATGGCCGCTTTCTGATCGCCTGCATCAATGGCAATCTTCGCCCGCGACAGCAGCAAATCAGCCGCTGCAGATCCGCTTTTCGACCATTCCTGCCGGATTTTCGCCTCCAAAGCCGGCGCATCAGCGGCGTCCACATTTTTTAAACGCTCAAACAATGGGTCCAACAGCGCCGATTGTCCCGCCGCCATCCCGGTTGCCGCCACAAATAGGCAGGTTGCCGCCACGATTGATTTGAGTTTCCAAACAACACTGGTCATAAGTCAGATGTAGCACAGTTTTTCGGGGTTTCAGCCCCTCGCTGTAAAATAAAATGATTAAGGAACCTGTTGTATGAGCGAAATTTTGAACCAAGCCCGTGATGTTTTAACGCAGAAGCTGGACGGCGGCGTTTTTGATGGCTCTGCAAAGTTTTCAATTGCCGGTGAAGGCGCTTTAATCCTGGACAACCAAGGGGTGCGAATTTCTGATGATCCGGCAGATGTGACCCTTTCGGCCACGGCAGACGTCTTTGAGGATATTCTTGCCGGCACGCAAAACCCAACCTCGGCTTTCATGAGCGGCAAGCTCTCGGTCGAGGGAGATATGGGTTTGGCCTTGCGACTGGCAGGTGTTTTGAGCTGATGCTCAGCCCTGCGCCGCTTGCGAATGATCTGGCGCGCGGCCCGGCGGAAGCTTCAGGCCATTGGGTGCAAACGCCAGACGGGCTGCGCTTGCGTCTTGGGGTTTGGAGGCAAGGGGCCAAAGGGACGGTCCTGATATTTCCCGGGCGCACTGAATATATCGAAAAATACGGCGGCGCCGCAGCTGCCCTTGCCGAGGCCGGTTACACCTCCCTGGCCATAGACTGGCGCGGCCAGGGCCTGTCAGATCGGCTGGTGCCAGATCGCTTGATTGGGCATGTGGACAGATTTTCTGACTATCAGCGGGACGTGCAAACTCTTCTGGCCGCAGCCAAATCCTTAGACCTGCCCAAACCGTATTTTCTGCTGGCCCACTCAATGGGTGGCTGCATTGGGTTGCGGGCGCTTTTGCAAGGCTTGCCCGTGCAGGCGGTCAGTTTCTCCGCACCTATGTGGGGAATTTTGTTTCACCCTCCCGCGAAGCGCGCCTTGGCTTGGGGGTTATCCAGCCTCCTGTATCCGTTCAAATTGGCTGAGATGCGCGCGCCCGGAACCTCTGTTGGATCCTATCTACAGGAGGTTTCATTTGAGGAAAACCAGTTGAGCTGTGATCGGCAAATGTTTGAAATGATGCGGCATCAACTGCAAGAGCTTCCCGATTGCGCCCTTGGCGGCCCGAGCCTACGCTGGCTCAATGAGGCCCTGCGCGAGATGTTATCGCTGCACCGCCACCGCGCGCCTAATTATCCCGCCCTATGCTTTGTCGGTGGACTGGAGACCATTGTCGACCCAAGGCGCATTCAGCAGCGTATGGCCCATTTGCCCGAAGCCAGCCTCAAGGTCATGCCCAAGGCCAAACATGAATTCATGATGGAACGCCCCGAAATCCGTGGGGCGTTTTACCGCGAAACCATCGCCCATTTTGATCGGCATCACCCAAGCGCATGAATGCCCTCCGCATCGGTATTGGCCCCAGACTTCATCCAACCCTGCTCAGATCCGATAAAGAACATATGCGCCCCAAATTGCGCCCAATCTGCCGCTTTCGCAGCATTGGGCACAAAGGTCATATAGGCCTTGCCCGACGCCTCCGCCGCCGCGCCGCACCGCGCTAAGGCCGCGCGCAATTGCTCAGAATTGGTGTCGCTATAGCCCATTGAAACGCTCATATCCGAAGGCCCCAGAAACAAGCCATCCACACCCGGGGTTGCGGCAATCTGCTCGACATTCTCCAGCGCCTCGGGCTCTTCAATCTGGGCAATCACAACAGTTTGACGTGCCGATTGCGCCAACACTTCCGCCATATTTTGCCTGCCATACCCGGCCCAACGCGTGGCGCCAGCAAATCCGCGGCCGCCTGGGCCAAAATGCGCCGCGCGCACCAAATCCTTGGCCTGCTCTGCCGTGATGATATGCGGTGCCACCACGCCAACCGCGCCCATATCCAAAACCTGCAACACGGTTTGCGGTGCAAAATGCGTCACCCGCACCAGCACCGGAAAATCCAAGGCCCGCGCAACCGCCAAACAAGCATCTGTGCGCGCGCGGTCAAAGGGACTATGCTCCATATCGATGCAGATAAAATCTAGCTCCGAAGTTGCCAGAACCTCCACCAACTCATAGGCTGGCGTTTTCAAAAATGTCCCAGCCATCATATCGCGATTTGCCATGCGGGATTTAAAATTCTCGATGCGCATAAGTTCTCCAATTCTAGCAACAGTCAAAGCAGAGCATGAAGCGCGGGGAAATTCAATTTGAATTGCAGGCGCCTAAAGTGGCTTTCCTCTCGGCCCGAAAAACATTAGGTAAGGGACGAGATACCGAATATTATTGCTGCTCAACATTGGGCGTTTTTGAGCCAGCTGACCGAACAATACAGCCCTGATGGACCAATTCATGCTAAATGACACCCGCGTATTTGAGGCCAATTCACAAGGCGGCGGAGCCTTTGGAGACTTGCCAGAATGGGATCTCAGCGATCTTTATGCCTCCGAGGACGCAGCAGAGCTGCAGGCCGATCTGACATGGCTTAAACAGTCTTGTATAGACTTTTCAAATGATTATGAAGGAAAGCTCGCGCAGCTCAATGCGGATGAAATGCTCAAAGCCGTTGAGCGCTATGAGGCCATCGATATCATTGCCGGTCGGATCATGTCTTTTGCGGGTTTGCGTTATTATCAGCTGACAACCGATCCCGAGCGGGCGAAATTCATGTCAGATATGCAAGACAAGCTGACAGAGCATACGACAAAATTGGTTTTCTACGGGTTAGAATTCAATCGATTGGATGAAGAAGCTCTTTCGAAATTGCTGTCGCAAAATACGGCTCTGGCGCGTTATAAGCCGGTGTTTGACCGTATGCGTGCCATGAAGCCCTACCAGCTTTCGGACGAGATGGAGAGGTTCCTGCATGATCAATCGGTGGTCGGGGCAACGGCTTGGAACCGCTTGTTTGACGAAACGATCGCCAGCCTGGTCTTTACTATTGATGGGGAAGATCTACCGCTCGAAGCTGCGACCAACAAATTGTCCGAACAAGACCGAGACACGCGTGAGGCGGCAGCCCGCGAAATCGCGCGCGTATTGCGCGAAAACACCAGCCTGTTTGCTCGGGTACACAACACGCTGGCCAAAGAAAAAGAGATCGAAGACCGCTGGCGGAAAATGCCAACACCGCAAACCGGGCGGCATTTGTCCAACCATGTCGAAGCCGAGGTTGTGGAAGCTCTGCGCAATGCGGTCGTGGCCGCCTACCCCAAGTTATCGCATCGCTACTATGCACTCAAAGCCAAATGGCTTGGTCTTGAGACAATGCAGATCTGGGATCGGAATGCCCCGCTCCCAATTGAAGATGACAAGCTGGTCGATTGGACCGCAGCGCAAGAGATGGTGCTGTCCGCCTATGCCGAATTTTCGCCAGAGATGGCCGAGATTGCCAAACAGTTTTTTACCAAAGGCTGGATCGATGCGGCGGTTAAGCCAGGTAAGGCACCTGGCGCCTTCGCGCATCCGACCGTCACCACCGTACATCCCTATGTGATGCTCAACTACCTGGGCAAGCCGCGCGACGTGATGACGCTGGCCCATGAATTGGGTCATGGGGTGCATCAGGTTTTGGCCGCCCAGCAAGGCGAGCTGCTGTCCTCAACGCCGCTCACCTTGGCAGAGACAGCTTCCGTTTTTGGCGAAATGCTGACCTTCCGCAAACTTTTGGCCGCCGCAAAAACCCCGCAAGAGCGTAAAGTGCTTTTGGCCGGCAAAGTCGAGGATATGATCAACACCGTGGTGCGCCAAATCGCGTTTTATGACTTTGAGTGCAAACTGCACGCCGCCCGCGGCGAGGGGGAGCTTACGCCAGATCAGATCAATGCGATTTGGATGAGCGTGCAGGGTGAGAGCCTAGGGCCGGTGTTTGAATTCATGGATGGTTATGAGACCTTCTGGTCCTACATCCCGCATTTCGTGCATTCCCCTTTCTATGTATACGCCTACGCCTTTGGCGACGGCTTAGTAAACGCACTCTATGCGGTCTATGAAGAGGGTGATCCGGAGTTTCAGGCCAAATATTTCGACATGCTGCGGGCCGGGGGCTCGAAGCACCACACAGAGCTGCTCGCGCCCTTTGGTTTAGACGCCAGTGACCCCAAATTTTGGGACAAGGGACTCAGCATGATCTCCGCGATGATTGATGAGCTGGAAGCGATGGAGGATTAATCCAACTCGCTCCAAGGCCAAGGGCGCACTTCGCTGGCAGCTGTTTGATAGCGGGCGGCCTTGGCAATCACCGTCGGCTTTTGGCCTAGCCATGGTGCAACACGTTTTTAATTCCACAAAATCCAATTGAACATCGCTTTATATCAATAATTTGTGGCTGTCCGCTTATGTTAGGTCGGTGCCAATGGCCAGTACAGTGTCAATCGCTTCTTGGGTTCCGCGCGCCTGCTCGAGGGTCCAAGGATAGGCAGCGCCATTGCGAATGCTGTGGCCAAAGGCCTCTACTTGATTGACATAGTGGTTGGCTGCGGGAAATTTCTCAACCCGCAGGCCCAAATTCGGTTGGTGCAATTCAATGCGCGCCTCGCCGAAAATATTGGCATTGAAAGGCGCAGTGAGACGCAATAGCCCTTCCGATCCATGAAACACCATCTCTTGATGCGGATGCATGCGCGTGGAGACATAAGCCGAATAGGTCGCCTCTCCCATATTGCCTTGCATCGAAGCAAAAGTGTCAAAACCACTTTCCCAAAGAATTTTAGCGGAAATATTTTCAAGATCTGCACCCATGACATAGCGGGCCGATCCAAGCACATAGACCCCAATGTCGCGCATCCCGCCGCCGCCCGTGGCCGCCTGGTTGCGAATATTTTGCGGATCATCGGAATTGTCATAGGAAAATCCGCCAGTGATATGGATCACCCGGCCAATCGCGCCATCGGCCACCATTTGCCGCGCGCGCTGCCATTGTGGATGGTGCACAATCATATAAGCCTCAGCCGCCAAAAGCCCGGTGGCATCGCGGGCGGCGATTAACCTTTCAAAGTCATCGGCTTGCATCGCAATGGGTTTTTCCGCCAACACATGTTTGCCCGCATTGAGCGCCTTTACGGTCCACTCAACATGCATGTGATGCGGTAGGGGAATATAGATCGCATCAATGTCAGGATCTGCGATGAGAGCGTCATAGCCCATAACCGCTCGGCATCCGGCGGCGAAGTCCTGAAACGGGGCGACGCTCTGCGGGGTGCGACTGGCGACAGCCGATAAAACCGCCCCCTTGGCCGCATGAATGGCCGGACCCATGTGTTCACGCGCAAATTTTGACGCCCCAAGAATACCCCAACGGATCTGTGTCATGCGAGCCCCCATTCATGCCAGTTCACCCTAGGATAGCGCGAAGACGGCAGCCCTGCCAGCGAAAATGGCAAGGCAAGAGGCAGGCACGGTTCGGCGTCACAACTCGCGCAGCAGGCCCTTTTCCTGCGCCAATTCACGCATACGGTTTTGCAGCTTTTCAAACGCCCGCACTTCAATCTGGCGAATTCGCTCGCGGCTCACGTCATATTGGCTTGACAGTTCCTCCAAGGTCACCGGCTGATCGTGCAAGCGACGTTGGGTGATAATGTCCTTTTCGCGGTCGTTCAAAACGCTCATCGCCTCAGCCAGCATGTCGCGACGCACAGACATCTCATCATTGCGCTCATAATCGCCCGCTTGATCGGCATCCTCATCTTGCAGCCAGTCTTGCCACTGTGTCGCGCTTTCGCCGTCGCTGCCGACCATAACATTCAAAGAGGCATCGCCCCCAGACATCCGGCGGTTCATCGACTGCACTTCGGTTTCAGTCACGCCCAGATCAGTCGCGATGCGGGCAACCTGTTCGGGCCGCAAGTCCCCATCATCATAAGCGCCAATCCGCGATTTTGCCTTGCGAAGATTGAAAAACAGCTTCTTTTGTCCGGACGTGGTACCCATTTTCACCAAGGACCAAGAGCGCAGCACATATTCTTGAATGCTCGCCCGGATCCACCACATCGCATATGTGGCCAAGCGGAAGCCTTTTTCCGGGTCAAACTTCTTGACGGCCTGCATCAAGCCGACATTGGCCTCCGAGATGACCTCCGCCTGTGGCAGCCCATAGCCACGATAGCCCATGGCGATTTTAGCCGCCAAACGCAGGTGGCTCGTCACCAACTTATGCGCCGCACCGCTGTCTTGCCGCTCCACCCAAGCCTTGGCCAACATATACTCCTCTTCCGGCTCCAGCATCGGGAATTTGCGGATATCCTGCATATAGCGATTCAATCCCCCATCCGGCGTTGGTGCAGGTAAATTTGCGTAATTTGCCATCGTGTTCCCTTTACGTTAAGTCCCATGTATATGGGCTTAACATAGATATGCGTGCGCCTTCGCCCCGTTTCAAGAGGGCGGCGCGTTATTATTCATTATCGACAATAAATGGGCGGCGCACCGGCCGCTACACGCTCAAAAGCGCAATCAAACCCTGAATATCCGCAGGCAATGGACTCGTATAGCGCAGCGCCCGGCCGGTGATCGGGTGTTTGAACCCCAAAAACCCCGCATGCAGCGCCTGCCTTGGGAAGGCGGCGACCTGTTCGGTATAGGCCCCAGCCAATTTGCGTTTGCGGCTATAGGTCTGATCACCAAGCAAGGCATGACCCGCATAGGACATATGGACCCGAATTTGATGGGTGCGGCCGGTCTCCAATTTACATTCCACCACCGCGGCAGCGCCGCCGGCCAATTCTTGCATCACCCGCACGCGGGTCACAGCATGTTTACCATTTTGCAGCACAACCGCTTGGCGTTGCCGGTCCGTCTTATGGCGGGCCAATTGGGTTGTGATTTTGAGCTGATTGCCCGCCTCAAATGACGTGCCGGCCAGGCCCATGAGCCGAGGATCTCCCGCAGAGGGCACGCCAAAACACACCGCAGTGTAAAGCCGTTCAATGCTGTGATCCAGAAATTGATCCGCCAAACCTTGATGGGCCGCATCCGATTTGGCCACCACCAAAAGCCCACTGGTGTCTTTATCAATCCGGTGCACAATCCCAGGACGCCTCATCCCGCCCACACCAGAAAGATTTTCGCCGCAATGGGCCAAAAGCGCATTGACCAAGGTTCCGGAAGGCGTTCCCGGTGCCGGATGCACAACCATGCCGGCCGGCTTATTGACCACAATCAAGTCGTCATCTTCAAACAAAACCTCGAGCGGAATATCTTCCGGCAGCATATGGCTTTCCACCGCTTCGGGCACACGAATGACAATATCATCGCCCTCTTGCACCCGGGCTTTTTGATCGGTCACAACAACGCCATTCACCTCAACCGTGCCTTCGGCGATCATGCGCGACAGGCGCGACCGGCTTATGGCGCGCTCTGGCACATTCCGCGCCAAGGCTTTATCAAGGCGCGGCGGAGGGTTTTCTCCAATGGTAAAAAGGACATCAGTCATGGCAGATCAATCTGAGGTTCCGGCAAATCCAACTGAACCGGCGAATTTGCGGTTTTTAAGGCGGCTGGTCACAACGCTCACAGCCACCATGATTGTGGGTCTCATAGCGATCTTTACGGTGCTTGTCATCCGCTTGCAGAGCCCTGTTGCAATTTTCCCTGAAATCACCGCCCTGCCCGAGGGGACCCAGGTGCTCTCAGTCAGCCGCACAGCCAATGAATTGATCGTAATCGACCAAAATCGCAAGATTTACCTGCTCAGTCTCGATGGTGAAAAACTCCTACATATGCAGGCCTTGCCCTAGGCCCCGGGAGCGGCCTCCCCCCGGCCCCTTTCCGCCCAATCCCGCAGCGCCGGGTTGTCGCTGCCCAGGCCCTGCGCCAGCTCGAGGGCCAGCTCTGGGTCGTCGTCGGCGGCCTCATTGGGGGAAAGGGCGGTGCGGAGGCGTTTGATATTGGCGATCACCTCTGGGGCACGATCTGCGGCTGATTGCACGGATTTTTGGAAATCCTGCGCTTTGAGCTGCATACGCCCGCCGAAGTAAAATCCGATGATCACTGTCACCAGCGCCCAATAGCCCGCAGGCAAAAGCGCCAGAGCGGCGAAGGCAATGGCGGCCCCCTCGGGCCAAATCACCACCGCGGGCAGGATCCCCAAAAGCCCGAAGGTGATCACCGGCCGCACCAGGCGGTTCAGCCCGTCCACCAGCCCGTCAAACCAGCCCCGGCGCGGGTGGGCGAATTCGGCGGCATATTGCCCCAAAGCGGCGCCATCATAGGCATGACCGCGCGCCTCGGAGGCCTCAGCATTGGGTTTGAACACCCCGGCCACTTGCCCCACCGCCGCGGCGGCCTGTTTCGCCCCGCCGCCCAAAATCCATGACATCAAGCCCATGTTGCAATCCTCTTTTCAAAATCCTCTTGGTTCAAATGATAGCGCGCGCGGATGAACTCCTCGGCGCGGGTGATCCAACCGCCCTTGCCGCCCTTTCGGGTCACGCAATATTTCCGCGAAGCCGCCCGCCGGTCACCAATTCGGAAATAGTAATTGCGCCGCGCGATACCGTAGGCATCGACAAACTGCGCGCCGGCCTTACGGTGAATCCGGTCTATGGCGCCAATGGATTTCGGGCCCAGCACGCCGTCTACCGCCAGTTTCACGCCAAATTCAGCGGCAAGACGCTGCAAAATTTTGATCGCATTGGCACCGGCGTTCACCTGCATATCATAGACCGAGGCCTGCAATGGCGCAGGCAGCTGGTTGATCTTGGGCCGCTCAAAATATTGGCCCTTAAAGATCGCAACCGCCTCCGCCTCCGTCAGCGCTTTGACATCCGCCACGGTTGCCGAGCCGCGCAGCGCGCGCAGGGTATGGATGGTGACCCCGTATTTTGTCGCCCCGCCCGGATCGTCCGGGTCATTCACAAAACCGCCTTCGCGCCGGACAATCTCGGCGGTGATCTTCTCAATATCGTGCATGTCGCCCTCCTACTGACAGCTGCCGCCACCGCTCCCGTGGCAATGCTCTTGCAAAATCGTCACATCACGGCGCAGCGCATCGACCGAGCTTTGAAAGCGATCATTGGATTGCGCCAACTCTTCGGTGAGCTGCTGCACAGAGGCCGCTATTTGCACCATCTTGCGGGCCAAGATTTCAAGCTGCTCATTCTTGACATTCTGCCCCTCAATTTGCCGCTCCAGCGCATCCACCAATGTGGGGATCAAACTGTCAGCGCCGGGCAGAAGCTGGGTTGTGAAAAACAGCGCGCCAAGCATCAGCGTGGTGCTGACAATGATCACCGATAAGAATGATTTCACCGGCCCAGGCAGTCCCCGGTACAGATCATCCCAAATTCCAATTGCTCGATTTTCGACGCCTTTGTGCAGTACTTTTTTTTGAGTCATTTTTTCCTCTTGAAGTTTTAATGATGCGAAGCCACCCGCAATCCAGCCCTACATTCCAGAAGCTTGAGTAATTTTTTTACGGGATTAGCGATTGGGCTTTGTCATCGCGCAAATCCTGCAAGAGCTGTATTAGGAAAAGTTAAATAGGCAGAACGCCTGCCTAAGCCGGGCCCGACTGGCCCCTCTCATATGCCTAAGCCTGCATATTTTTTTCACCGTTCGCGGATCACACCCGAGGGCCAATGGGCCAGGCAATCTTGCCAAAGCGCAGTTTGGCGATCATGCTAAGCGCATCGCTGCGTGAAATAGGGTATGTGCATGTCAAAATATATCGAAGTGCAAAACCGGCTCAGTCAAATCTTAGAGCGGGCAGATGTAGGCGATAGGGTCAGCCGAAACATCGACTTATTCCTCATGGCTTTGGTTGTCGTCAACATCATCTCCATCACCTTGGAATCCGTACCGCACATCTATGCCGACCATAAGAACCTGTTTATATGGATCGAAATCATCAGCGTGGGGATCTTCACAGTCGAATATCTCTGCCGTGTTTGGGTCGCACCTCGTCAAATCTCTGGCCCATACGGCTTTGCTGGCGCCTGTAAAGCGCGCGTCAAATACATGTTCAGCTTCAGTGGGCTGGTGGACCTTTTTTCCATCCTGCCCTTCTATCTGCGCGCGTTTTTCCCCTATTTAGATCTGCGGATTTTGCGCGCTTTGCGGCTGCTTCGCATTCTGAAATTGTCTCATTATAATTCGGCTATGGAAGATCTGTTTGAGGCTATTAATGAGGAAAAGCGTTCGTTTTACGCTGCCAGTTACCTTTTCGCGATTTTGTTCATCCTCTCGTCCACATTGATGTATTTTGCTGAACATGAGACCCATCCAACGGGCTTTCAGTCAATTCCCGACTCCATGTATTGGGCGCTGATTACGCTCACCACAGTTGGCTATGGCGATATCACCCCCATCACCGTGGCAGGGAAACTTATCGCTGTCGGATCGGCAATTTTAGGGGTGATTGTGGTGGCATTGATCACGGGTATTGTTGCCTCCGCTTTCAATGCCCAGATGGAGCGGCGGAATATCATTTTTGAAGATCAGGTGCGCAAAGCACTTTTAGATGGTATTTTAGACCATACCAACAAAGCGGACCTAGAGCGGCTGCGTAAAGAATTTGGTATGAGCAAACGCCGAGCCGATGCGCTCATTCACCAAGTGCAAAGCATGCGCGCAAAGAAATAACCCGGCCCAATGATGCGCCGGCCTGTGGGGCCGCGGCCAAGCATAATCTGGAGACACAAGCGATGAAGCCCATTCTCATATCTCTATTGATCATGATTTGTGCCACTGCCAGCCGCGCTCAAGAGGCCCCGAGCTGCCCAGATCGCGGCACTGACCCGCAGGCCTTCTGCCTGCCTGGAACAACTTGGGATCCCCAGACACAATCTTGCGTCGGTCTCGCATAAGGCTGATCTAAATCGGCGCATGATGCGTAGAACCTTTATGATACGCAAACACACACTCTTTCTCTGGGCCACGATATTTGTCATCGCTTCGGCTAGTGCGGCTGTAACGCCGCGCTTGGGCCACGCCAGCGAGCTTGCGACCTATAGCTTCCCATCGATCTATGGCGGACGTATCGATACGCGCCAATGGCAGGGAAAACCCTACCTCGTCGTGAACACCGCGTCGCAATGCGCCTTCACCAAACAATATGCCGATCTGCAAAAACTCTACGACACCTACCGCGACGCCGGCTTTGGAATGATCGCAGTCCCATCGGATGACTTTAACCAGGAGTTCGACAGCAATGCAGAAGTCAAAAGTTTTTGTGCCTTAAATTACGACATTGATATGCCGATGAGCGAGACCCTCGCGGTCACAGGCGCGCAGGCGCATCCTTTCTTTATGGCCGTGCGCGCGCAAAGCGGATTCGCGCCAGCGTGGAATTTTAACAAAATTTTGATCGGTGGTGACGGCCAGGTTTTGGCAACCTGGGGTGCCTCAACCCGGCCCTTGTCGCAAAAATTGACCCGCATGATAGAAGCTGAGCTGGCCCGACCGCCACAGCAGCCGTAACGGCCTGACAGACGATATTATGCCGCAATGGCACGGCTGCAGAAATGCAGGCGCTCAGGATATATAAGTCCCTTGCGCATCAAGGATGGATCCTGCCGTTAAAGTCCTACAGCAGCATCAATAACACAGCACGGTATCGGCATCTAAGGCCAAGGCAATAAGCGTGTCAGGCATCGCAAAGGAAGCATTATAGCCGGCCAGAAGACTGTCATCATAGCCGCGCGCCTTCGCAGACATTCCCGAGACCATGATTTGAACATTTGCCGCGGCAAGAGCCTGTAAGTGCAAGTTTGCGTCGCCAGTGCCCTGCCCCACAATATCCCCTTCTGCCCGACAAGCCAGGGCGTGCACAGCGTCAGCGGCCAAAAACAGTTTGACACTATGGCCTTCCGCGACCCCCGTTTTGGCGACAAGCAACCCAAGGGTGAGCTTATTTTTTAACTCAGGTCCACTGTGGATATGTATGAGTAGGTTAGCCATTAAACTTCTCCTATTAATGAGTGGCTAAAAGCCCTTTAATCAAGCGGTGACTACCGAGTTTCCATGCGGATTATTTGCCCATCCTTCAACATGCACACCAACATAACGGCTTCTTTAGTGTCGCCAGGGTAGGACATGAAAGTATCTGAGACTAACATGTCTGAATCTTCATAAATGCAGCGCGATGCGTCTTTCACGAATTTGGGATTACGCATCATGCCGCCCACCACCGACACCCACTCACTTTTGTTAAACCGGTCACCAGATTTATGGAAATAATCTGCGCATCGTCGTGTATGAGGCCGAGGTAACCCTCGACATTTCGATCATCCAAAACTTTCTACAGTTTATCGTAAACGGAAGTATTCACTCGCCCCAACGTCCAGCAAATTCGTAGACGACCGCCCGTGATCCCCCAACGCACCAGGCGTCATGATTTGGGGAAATCGCGTAAGCATCTCCTGCGGAATAGGTCGCCTCGGAGCCATCATCGCAAACGCAATGGATCGTGCCCTCAACAATAACGCCCGTGTGTGTCGCCTGACAGCTTGGTGTACCTACAAGAGGTTTGATATCACGCGACCATTTCCACTCTGGCGCCAAGGTCAATTTCATCACACGCTGGCCCATGACATTAACCGACTCAACACGAGCGTTTGGCATTTCTTTGGCTTCATCTGCTTGTGAGGCAAAATTTTTCACTTCTATTGGCATAATGGATCTTCCTCCTCATTCACCATATTGATTGGTTTAACTTTGCAGTATGCGATACTTAGTCCGGCATCTCTCACCCGACAAAGGAACCTTCGCTCATCACGGTGATCACCGTCGTGTCTAAGAGCGCCCCAGCTGCCGCACGTTTGGCTTTTAATTCCTCATGTCCGCCGAAAGCTTTCATCGCCTCAAGAGAGTCAAAATCGATGATCACAGTCAGTTTGCTGTCATCATCGTTCTCCGTACCCGCAAATATAAGACGCGCGCCAAGAGCGTTTAGCACTGCTTGATTTTCGTGATACATGTCCTTCCATGGACCAAGTCCACGTGCGAGATCTTGCGTAAGTTTTACCATCATTACCCGACTATCCTTCATTCGTTTTGACGATTGTTCGCTTGAGATAACAAACATGCGATTTTGTCCAATTTTTATACTAAACTCGAAGGATATCTTAGAACCATACCAAATATTAAAGCGGTTTTACTGAATGGAAGTTAACACTTTAAGAAGAAAATAATTGACGCGCAGAGATTGGCCAGCCAATGTCATTATAATAGTGGTTTAAATGGTGGAATGGTTTATGTTAGATGCGAAGAATGGGGTAGATGAAAAATTTGTAGAGGAAAACATGTGCCCAATTGGTCTTGCGGCTCATCTGCTCGGCGATAAATGGATTCCGATTATCATTCGTGATATTGCATTGTTTAATCGACGTACATTTAACGATATCCTGAAGAACAATAGAGAAAATATTTCTTCAGGGTCCTTGTCTTCCCGATTAAAATTGATGCTTGATCTCAACCTGCTGGAAATCGGCGCGTCCGAGAGTCATGCACAAAAGAAACCCTATTACCTGACGGAAGCCGGCATCTCCTTTGTTCCGATCTTGTTTAACCTAGCCGCTTGGACCACAGAATTCCGCACGCCAGCTGCCGATATTGTCGCACTGTCAAAGCCCTATCTTACAGACGACGCTGACCGCATGGAGTGGCTGTTGGAGCAGCTTCGGACCTTTAATATTCACAAAACCAAAGAACCCGAACCCCTATGGTGGGCATAGGCTTGCCGGTCAGGGAAGTCGCGCGGCATGGATCTATTGCCCGCAGGTTGGACCAATGCCGCGTGAAACACGGAGGCTCTTCCACTCGCCTATCAGAGGCATATTGCTCTGGTGGTACCCGCGGCCGGACTCGAACCGGCACGGCCGTTAAGCCTGAGGATTTTAAGTCCTCTATGTCTACCATTCCATCACGCGGGCACAGCGGCGAACATAGGCAAAATGCTGGGCGTGTAAAGGCAGATTATCTATAAATCCGTGCCCAAATTCGGGATCAAATCCCGATCTGCGGTGAAAGGGTTTAAAGCCATCTCTTTTCGAAATTCAATTTCTGCCAACTCTGGCTGTCCAAGTGCCAAATGGGTGAGCCCTTTGCCCGACAATGCCCCGAGATGGCGCGGCAGGATCGAGAGGGCACGCGCCAAATCTGGCAAGGCCCCTTCAAAGTTCCCGGCCAGATAGCGCGCAAAGGCGCGTTGATTGTAACCCTCGGCATAATCGGGACAATACTTAATGAGAACGCTCAAAAACCCCTCAGCGGCCGCCAAGTCGCCCAAGCGGAGGTTCATCATCCCCCGGTTGAGCAGACGTTGCGCCCGATTGTCCGGTGCACGGGTCCACAAGCTCCAAAGGACATCCGTGGCCACTTGCGCATCTCGGGGGAATTTCGCAAATTTGAGACTACGATAGGCCTCATCAAGCTCCTCAGAAATCACTGGATTCTTTGGGCATTGGGCCAAGGCGCCTGTTGTGAAGGCGGTGAATATAAGAATGATGAAAACACGCATAGGCACAAAGTGGCGCAAAGCGGCCATCTGTCAAGCATGGAGCCTGTTTTGTGGCGCGGGAGCAAACACTATGGATTGAAGCAGTGACCTATGGCATGGCCAAGCCGCCCTGTGTCAGCTGCCCTTGCGGATGATCTTGCAAAAAGACGCGAAGACTTGATCATTCGCGGCAATTACCGTTCCATCTTGCAACACGTCACCACCCGGTTGAATGGCCTCGGAAAATCCGCCCGCTTCTTTCACAATGATCATCCCAGCGGCGACATCCCAAAGCTGCAAGCGGCGGCCCCAAAATCCATCCACACGGCCGGCGGCCACATAGGCCATGTCCAGAGCGGCAGCGCCAAGGTTGCGCACGCCAGATGAGACCGGTAAAAGCTGCGCCAGATCGGTCAAGGCTTGCGGCAAGTCCGAGCGACCCGCGCTCGGCAGGCCTGTGGCAAAGACACAGTCAGACAGGCTGCGACGCCCAGAAACCCGCATACGGGTCTCATTCATCCAAGCACCCTGGCCTTTTTCCGCGAAAAAACATTCGTCTTGCGCGGCATCATATATCACGCCGGCAATAATCTCACCCTTATGCTCCAAAGCAATCGTCACCGCATAATGCGGCATGCCGTGTTGGAAGTTGGTAACACCGACCATTGCATCGACAATCCAGCGGCGGGTCGGATCTTTGCCTTCGATTTCAGAACTTTCAGCGGCCAAGTACCCATAGGTCGGACGGGCCGCAAGCAGCTCTTCTTTCACCACTTTATCCGCATGCATATCCGCGCGGGCGACAAAATCACTGGCGCCTGTGACCGAGACTTGCAAATTGGCCACCTCGCGAAAATCTTTCGCCAAGGCGCGTCCAGCTTTGCGCGCTGTCGCGATCATTACGTTCATATTTGCGCTTTGTACCATGGTGATGCTCCTGCAGATCAGGCTGGGCTATACGCCGCCGGAGCCAGCTTGCCAAGGCCTAGCTGCGTTGCAATTTCACCGGCTCGCTGCGGGCAAGTTTGAGCAGATGCGCCATGAAGGGTTTTGTTGTGTCTTCTCGGCGGGTTGCAGCGTAGAGCCGGCGCGTGAGCCCCTGCTCGGTCAGCGGTCGGGTCACATAATCGGAATTATACCTCACCTCGCGCACAACCCAATCAGGCAGCACCGCAACGCCGCGGTTCGAGGCCACCAAAAGTAATATCACAGCGGTCAGCTCCACCTGACGCACCGCGCGCGGCTCGACCTTAGCGGGCATGAGAAGCTGCGAGAAGACATCCAGGCGCGCCCGATCTACTGGATAGGTGATCAAGATCTCATCGCGAAAGTCTTGCGCCTCAATCCAAGGTTTTTGCGCCAAAGCATGTTGGCTGGAGGCAACAAACACAGGTTCGTAGTCAAACAGTGGTGAGAATTCTAGATCGGGATGCTCTTCTGGGTCGGAGGAGACCACCAAATCCACCTCCTCACGCGCCAGAGCCGGCAAAGCATCAAAGGCCAGACCCGGGCGGATATCGACATCTACGTCAGGCCAGGCCTTGCGGAAGGCCTCCAGAACCGGAAACAGCCATTCGAAACAAGCATGGCATTCAATGGCGATATGCAACCGGCCTGACTTGCCCGACAACAAGCTGCGAAATTCCTCTTCGGTGGCCTCAACCTCTGGCAGCACCCGATTGGCAAGCTTCAGCAGCCGCTGCCCGGCCGCCGACAATTTCAGCGGTTTGGTGCGCCGCACAAAAAGATCAACGCCCGCCTGATCCTCAAGCCCTTTGATCTGATGCGACAGGGCCGATTGTGTGAGATTGAGCATATCGGCCGCGCGCGACAGCCCACCGCATTTGTCAATGGCGCGGATGGCACGGAGGTGGCGCAGATCAAAGTGCATTCGGAAAATTCCTCATAACGAAATTGAATTTTATGAATTTGATTAATCATAACCCCTCTGGCACTGTCAATACAAGCCAGCTTCAATGAGGATAGAATGACCCAAATTTCCTTCGAATTTTTTTCGCCGAAAACCGTAACAGCCGCATTTTCGTTAAGCCGGGCAGCCGAGACGCTTGCCGGATTTGCACCACAATTTTCATCTGTCACCTGCAGCAAAGATCCCGCTCAAACCTTAGACACCCTGCGGGCCTTGCGCCGATCCGGACTGGGGCGCTTGCAGGCACATGTCACCTGTTCCACCCAACAGCCAGCTGATCTGCCCGCCTATCTGAAAGCGGCGCAAGAGGCCGGCGCGGAGGGTCTCATCGCTCTGCGCGGGGATACAGCACCCAAGGGTTTGGATGTGATGGACTTAATCGCATGTGCCAAGCGAAACGAAATGCAGGACGTTTTCGTCGCCGCCTACCCAGAGGTGCACCCTTTGGCACAGAGCTCCCAAAGTGATTTAGATTGGCTCAAGCGCAAGCATGACGCCGGCGCTACGGCTGCGATTACGCAATTTTTCTTCCACGCAGAGTTTTTTCTACGCTTCCGCGACAGGGCCGCGGCGAAGGGGATCACCCTACCCATCATCCCTGGCATTTTGCCTGTGCAAAATTGGACAGCAACCCAGGCCATCGCCATCCGCTGCGGCACCTCTATCGCCCCTGATCTGGCAGAGGGCTTCGCCCGCGCCGAACGAGAGGGCCGGGCCGAGATGATGGCCATCGCGCAGGCCAGTGAACTTTGTGACAGTTTGATCCAAAATGGTGTTGAGCATCTGCATTTTTACACGATGAACAAAGCCGAAGTGGTCAGTGCCATTTGCACCGCTTTGGGAAAGGCACCGCAACAAAGCCTCCGCCGCGTGGCTTGAAGCCCTCCCTGCGCCACGTTAGGCTCCGTCAACACCAGCGCGCAGGGAGCTTGAAATGACAGAGGCGAAAGATTTTTCCGATTTGCCCACCCGCGCGCAACTTCTATCGATGTCCGGGTACGAGTTTATGTGCGCCATGCGCGACGGCACATTGCCGCGCCCGCCCATCGCTCGGTTGCTTTGCTATGAGCTGACCGAGGTATCCGTGGGTGCTGTCACCTTTGCAGGCACCCCGGAGTTTGATCACACGAACCCAATGGGCGGGCTGCATGGCGGATGGTATGGTGCGGTATTAGACAGCTGTATGGCCTGTGCAGTGATGACCAAAGTGCCTAAAGGCAGTATTTACACAACGCTGGAATATAAGATCAATATCACCCGCAGCATTCCAATCGGCCAGCCTGTTATCGCCCGCGGATGGGTGCAGCACGCCGGCCGATCCACCGGCGTGGCCGCGGGGGAAATTCGCGGTGCCGAAGATGGAAAACTCTATGCGACCGGCTCAACCACCTGCATCATTATGCAAGTTGATGAGCCGCCCAGGCCGCCCATCAGCAACACTGGGATGAATTGACTCTGAGCGAAAGCGTCCAACCAAACGCCTGGACCGTGCCCAAAACACCCAGTTCAATCCGCTCCAATTGCCGGTTGAGGGCGCATGAACATCTTGCACAAACTCCTCTGTCCAAGCCTTGGGCAAAGGAAGGCCTTGCTCTTGCAGTCGCTGCATCATCCAAACGAAGGGGATATTTGACAGGGGCCGTGTTTGCGGAGATCCCATCACCTGCCCGCCAACATCCCCATGATTCCCAACGAACCAGACCTGCTGCAACGCAACCGGCCGATCTGGTGGATCCTCCCACATTTCAGGTCGATATGTGTCTCGGGTTTCATCCAAGGCCAAAGCCTGAAACCCGGCGCCGACACAGGCGCTGATCTGATGGTTGTGAAACTGGTATTTTCCCTCAAACATCCGCCAGAGCCCCGGAACGCGCAGCCCAAGCGCTTTGACCGTGTCCCAAACCCCAATCGCTGTGATGGGGACATCTAAGTGGCAATATTCTTTCGCAAAGACCCGCAAGGCGTCGCTGCCGTCCCGATAGTGGCGATAGGCCATGCAAACATGACGCTGGGTGGCCTGATCGCGCCGCAGCAACCCGACCCGATCGATCAATCCCGCCAAAGAGCGCGCCGCAAAGGCACCGCGCGAATAGCCAATCAAAAAGATCTCATCGCCCAGCTGATAGCGGCTCGCCAGAGCGCCATAGACCGTCTGAATTTGCCAATCCAACCCGCTGCCGGTCAACACAGACCAGGCTGATGCCAGAAAATTGCTCCGGTCAAATTGCAGCCCGGGTTGGTAATGCAATATCACCCCCGGCCCAGCGCTGCGTTTCAAAAGCTGATAGGCCAACCCCGCATTTGTCTCAAACCCCGGCTCCAGCGAGGAGAGCGTGCCGTCCATGACAACAACATGCACCGCTCGGCGCGGTGCGGCCCCAGACGCAGACCCCGCATCTTCCACGACCTGGCCAAAGCGGTTCTGCCAAATCTTGGAGTTGATCCAATGCCAAAGGGACATGACGACTTAGCCTGCGTTTTGCAACATGCTCCAAACCCGCTGCGGCGTGAAGGGCATATCCGCCCGCGTGACACCGTTTGAGGCCAAAGCGTCCATCACCGCATTGGATACAGCGGCCATTGAGCCAATGGTGCCAGCCTCACCGCAGCCTTTCATGCCAATAGGATTGGCGGTTGAGGGCACCACGACGGAGTTGAAGTCAAACATCGGCACATCGGCAGCCCGCGGCATGCCATAGTCCATAAAGCTGGCTGTCAGAAGCTGGCCGTTGTCATCATATACCACATGTTCCATCATGGCCTGCCCCAGCCCTTGAACCACGCCGCCATGCACCTGCCCCTCCACCAACATGGGATTGAGAAGATAGCCGAAATCATCGACGATGACATAGCGCACGACCTGTGATTGCCCGGTCTGCGGATCAACTTCCACTTCCGCCAAATGCGCCCCATTGGGGAAGCTCAAATCATCCAAAGTCGCCGATTGCGTCACATCCAAAAGCGCCGACTGCCCGGCCTCACGCGCCAGTTTGGCCGCATCCAACCAGCTGAACACCACGTTGGAGCCCGCAATCCGAAACACCTCGTCATCAAAGCTCACATCCGCGGGATCGGCCTCATGATGTTCCGCCAAAAAGAGCTTATAAGCCTGCGTCATCACAGTAACCAAGGCCAAAGTCGCGGAATTTTGCACCGTCGCAGAGCGCGATCCACCCGTTCCGCCCCCCGTGGGAATGAGATCGCTGTCGCCTTGGATCACGTTGATCTGGTCCACCGGCAGGCCGGTTTGATCTGCCAGATATTGGGCATAAACCGTTTCATGCCCCTGCCCTCCGGACTGCGTGCCCACATAAAGATCAACGCTACCATCGGCCTGAAACACAACCCGCGAGGTCTCGGTCGGGTTGCCTAAAATACTTTCGATATAACAGCACAGTCCCAAGCCACGCAGCAGACCCTTTTGCGCACTTGCAGCGCGCCGCGCCGCAAAGTCGTCGCGCGCGGCCTCTTGGGCCAAACAATCCAAGACAAGACCGAAATCCCCCACATCGTAGCGCACATGGCTGGCCGTCTTATAGGGAAATTTCTCTGGCGCGATGAAGTTACGCCGGCGAAAATCCCAAGCATCAATGCCCAGCGCACGGGCCGCGTAATCCATGGCCCGTTCCAAAACGTAAATCGCCTCAGGACGTCCAGCCCCACGATAGGCATCTACCTGCGTGGTGTTGGTGTAAATCCCGGTCACTTGCAGATGCGCAACCGGGATATCGTAAAGACCGGTCAAAACTTTTGAAAACAGCTGCGTTTGAATGGGCTGGGCAAATTGACCCGAATAGGCGCCCATATTGGCCAGCGTCTGCACCTGATACCCGATGATCTTATGATCAGCATCCAAAGCCAGCGTTGCCGTTGAGGTGAGGTCCCGACCACCATTGTCCGACAGCATCGCCTCCGATCTGTCCGACATCCAGCGCACCGAACGATTGAGCATGCGCGCGGCCTGCGCGGCTAGGAAATACTCCGGATAGGCCATGGCTTTCATACCAAAGCCACCACCGACGTCGGGGTTGGTCACGCGGATCTCGCTTTCGGGCAGGCCCAACATCTTCGCCAATTGCCCCTTTTGCGACCAGACCCCCTGGCCATTCACGCACAGGTGCACCCGCCCATCTTCTATATCCGCCCAGCAGCCCCGCGGCTCCATGGAATTACAAATCACACGGTTGTCGGAAATCTCGAAACTCAACACATGGGCCGCTTTGGCTTTCACCGCCTCCATCTGCGCGCTGTCACCTAAAGCCCAGTCAAAGGCGACATTATTCGGCGCTGCCTCATGCAAATTGGGCCCGCCCGGTTGCAACTCAAGATGCACCGGCAGATCATCAACCTCGAGCTCAATCATATCCGCCGCGGCCCGCGCCTGCGCATAGGTCTCAGCAAAGACCATGGCCACCGGTTCCCCCACAAAGCGCACCTTGTCTTTGGCCAACAAAAACCGATCTGTGTTGGGCGCCAATTGGCCATCTTGGTTTTTCACCAGACTGGCCTCCATCTTGCCCGAGAGTCCCGCCGTCTCCAGCGCGGCCGCAGTGAGCACGAGATGCACCCCCTCGGCCTCTTCCGCCTCTTGCGTGTCCAACGCTGTGATCACCCCATGCGCGTAGCTTGAACGCAGCACATAGCCATGTAGCGCCCCCTCCGGCGTGGTATCATCCACATATTGCCCGCGCCCCGTCAGAAAACGATCATCTTCGCGCCGCAATACCGATTGGCTCTTTCCAAATTTTTCCACGCACCTGCTCCTAAGTTTGGTTAAACTGTACCAACCTGCCCCCGACTGTCCAGCCACAAGCAGATTAATTCGCGGATGTCGTGTTCAGGCAAGACTGCCGCTTTTTGATATGGCGCATTTGGCGCATTCAAGGAGTTCACGATGCCAAACGCCCAAACCTCTCATCGCCTGTCCGACGCCCAGATCCAAAGCTATTGGGAGGACGGTTTTTTATGCCCCATCCTTGCGATCTCCGCGCAGCAATGTGCAGATTGGCGCGCCCAATTGGAAGCGATTGAAGGCGATTGGCTCGACAACGGCCTGCCACGGGCTTTGAATGTATACAAACGGGTCAATGCACATATCGTTATGCCGCTGGCCCATGAGATCGCCGCCCATAGCGCGATATTGGATGTGGTTGAGGGTATTTTGGGGCCTGATGTCTTACTGTATTCGACAGAGTTTTTGATCAAAGAGCCGCGGACAAAACATGTGGTGACGATGCACCAAGACTTGGCCTATTGGGGCTTGGGTGAAATTGATGGGATACTCACCGCTTGGCTGGCGCTCTCTCCGGCAACGCCTCAAAGCGGATGTATGGATTTTGTGAAAGGCAGTCACAAAAGCCCGATTATTCCCCATGAGGACAGCTTTGATGAGCTGAATCTGCTGTCACGCGGTCAAGAAATCAAGGTGGATGTGGCACAGGAATACAAATCAAGCGGCGCCCTGGCGACGGGCGAGATCAGCCTGCACCACGGCTTGATGATCCACGGCTCGGGCGCCAATACAAGCGATGACCGCAGAATTGGTGTTGTGATGCGCTTTTTAAGCCCACATGTCAAAAAACCCAATAATGCGCCCGATTACGGCGTGCCGATGCGCGGCAATTGTGACACGGGAAATTTCACCCTCTGCGACGCGCCAAAGGGCTTGTTTCATCCAGAGGATCTTTTACTCTACGAAGAAATTCGAACAGAACAGGCCAAAGTCATGATGGCGGGCGCCGAGGGCAAAGCCGAGATGTACAGATGATGGATCAAGTCAAATTTCGCGCCATGAAAGATGGCGATGCGGCAGATTATGCCTTTCTCACGGAACATGAGATTGAATATACCAAGGGCACTGCCGATCGCCTGCTCCGGGCATTGGTTGCGCTGGATGAAGGCCTCTCTGGCTATCAGGTGACGCGTCTGGGCCATTCGCTGCAATCGGCCACCCGCGCGGAGCGCGATGGAGCCGATACCGATTGGATTGTCTCTGCGCTGTTGCATGATATCGGCGATATTTTCGCGCCCTACAATCACGACGAATATGCCGCAGCGATCCTGCGCCCCTTTGTGCGGGAACAATGCGCCTGGGTTGTTGAGAAACACGGTGATTTTCAGATGCTCTATTATGGCCACCATGTGGGCGGCAACCGAGACAAGCGCGAAACCTATCGCGGCCATATCTATTTTGACGACTGTGCAACCTTCTGCGAACGCTGGGACCAAAACAGCTTTGATCCTGACTATGACACCTTGCCGATTGAACATTTTGCACAGCGGGTTCGCGAGGTTTTTGCGCGGCAACCCTACGACCCGGCCGTCCTGCGCCCCGGCGCGCGCGCGCCTTTGGTCAGCTAGGGCTTTCACTCGCCCAGAGAAATAGGTATTCGGAGACAAATTCGAAGGATACCCCCCTATTATGGCCATGGAAAAATTCAACGCAGCAGAAGCTGAAGATCGTCTTTACAAAGCCTGGGAGGCGGCGGGCTGTTTTACAGCCGGGGCCAATGCCAAACCCGGAGCGTCAAGCTATTGCATCATGATCCCTCCGCCCAATGTCACGGGTGTTCTGCATATGGGTCATGCCTTCAACAATACTTTGCAAGATATCTTGGTGCGCTGGCACCGGATGCGCGGCTTTGACACCCTGTGGCAGGCTGGGACAGACCATGCGGGCATCGCCACACAGATGGTCGTTGAGCGGCAATTGGCAGAGCGGGGCGAACCGGGCCGTGTCGCCCTGGGGCGTGAGAAATTCTTGGAAAAAGTCTGGCAATGGAAAGAGCAATCAGGCGGTACAATTGTAAATCAACTCAAACGCTTGGGCGCCTCCTGCGATTGGGATCGCACAGCCTTTACCATGGCAGGCGCGCAGGGTGACACGCGTACGGGCCATGAAAACAGCCCGAATTTCCACGATGCCGTGATCAAAGTCTTCGTTGAAATGTACAACAAAGGCCTGATTTACCGAGGCAAGCGTCTGGTCAATTGGGATCCACATTTCGAAACAGCTATCTCAGATCTCGAAGTGGAGAATATCGAAGTTGCCGGTCACATGTGGCATTTTAAATATCCCTTAGCGGGCGGCTCTACATATACCTATGTGGAGAAAGATGAAGACGGCAAGATCACGCTGCAAGAAGAGCGCGACTATATCTCCATTGCCACCACCCGCCCAGAGACCATGTTGGGCGACGGTGCGGTTGCGGTACATCCCTCCGACGAGCGCTATGCGCCGATTGTTGGGATGATGTGTGAAATTCCCGTCGGGCCCAAAGCGCAACGGCGCTTGATTCCCATCATCACCGATGAGTACCCCGACAAAGACTTTGGGTCTGGCGCGGTCAAAATCACCGGGGCGCATGATTTCAACGACTATCAAGTCGCCAAACGCGCCGGCATTCCGATGTATAATCTGATGGACACAAAAGCCAATCTGCGCGCCGATGGACAGGCCTATGCGCAAGAGGCGGCCACCGCCCAACGCATCGCCAATGGCGAAGAGAGCTTTGACGAGGCAAAAATTGCCGCCATGAATATGGTGCCGGATGCCTATCGCGGCATGGATCGTTTTGAGGCGCGCAAGAAAATTGTTGATGACATCACCCGCGAAGGTTTGGCGGTGATGACCGAGGACACCCTTACCGATGAAGAGGGGCAGCAAACCACCCAGCTGGTGCCCATGGTGGAGAATAAACCCATCATGCAGCCTTTCGGCGACCGCTCCAAAGTGGTGATTGAGCCGATGCTGACCGATCAGTGGTTTGTTGACACGGACAAAATCGTTGCCCCCGCGCTGGAGGCGGTGCGTAATGGCCAGGTTAAAATCCTGCCAGAGTCCGAAAAGAAAGTTTATTTTCATTGGCTCGAAAACATTGAGCCTTGGTGCATTTCAAGGCAATTGTGGTGGGGCCATCAAATTCCTGTTTGGTTTGATGAGACCGGCGCGCAATATTGCGCCGCGACCGAAGCAGAGGCGCAAGCCATGGCCGGCCCCGACGCCTCTCTCACCCGTGATCCCGATGTGCTGGACACTTGGTTCTCCTCCGGTCTTTGGCCTATCGGAACTTTGGGCTGGAGCGGCGAGGCTGAGGCCGATGCGCAAAACGATATGCTGCAAAGGTTTTTCCCCACCTCTGATCTCATCACGGGCTCTGACATCTTATTTTTCTGGGTCGCACGGATGATGATGATGCAATTGGCCGTGGTCGATCAAGTCCCCTTCAACACCATCTACCTGCACGGGTTGGTGCGTGATGCCAAGGGGAAGAAGATGAGCAAATCAACCGGCAATGTCGTCGATCCGCTTGAGATTATCGACGAATTTGGCGCCGATGCTCTGCGCTTTACCAATGCGTCGATGGCCTCTTTGGGTGGGGTGCTCAAGCTGGATATGCAGCGCATTGCGGGATATCGAAATTTTGGAACAAAGCTCTGGAATGCCTGTTCTTTTGCACAATTCAATGAGGCATTTGAACACCGAAGCTGCTCCCTTCCAAGTCCAGATTTGGCACTCAACAAATGGATCATTGGCGAAGTTGGGCGGGTGCGCGTGGCGGTGGATGCCGCGCTGGACGGCTATCGCTTTAATGATGCGGCCTCTGCGCTCTACGGTTTTGTCTGGGGCACTTTGTGCGATCGCTATCTCGAACTGTCAAAGCCAATTTTGAAAGGGAGCCATTCCAGCGGCGACGCCGGGCGATTGGAAACACAAATCACACTGGCTTGGGTCTTGGAGCAATCTATGACCTTACTGCATCCCATCATGCCCTTTATCACCGAAGAGCTCTGGGGCATCACCGCACAGCGCAGCCATATGTTGGTGCATCAAGATTGGCCGGAATATGGGCTCGAGTTGGTCGATACGGCCGCCAGCGAAGAAATCAGCTGGGCCATTTCATTGATTGATGCCATCCGCTCTGCCCGTGCACAGATGAATGTGCCTGCCGGTGCGAAAGTGCCCTTGGTGCAAGTGACAATCAGCCCGGCCGGTGAAGCGGCTTTGGCGGCCAATATGGCGCAAATTCAGCAAATGGCTCGGATCACCGAGGTGACCAAAGTGTCAGAGATGCCAAAAGGCGCCATCACCATCACAGCGCCCCAAGCCACCTTCGGCCTGCCCTTGGCAGATATTATCGATGTGGCGGCGGAGAAAATGCGCCTTGAAAAAAGCATGGGGAAATTGGCGAAAGAACTCGGCGGCCTTCGCGGACGTTTGAACAACCCCAAATTCGCCGCCTCCGCCCCCCCAGAGGTCTTGGCCGAAACGCGCGCCAATCTCGAAGCCCGTGAAGAGGAAGAGGCTAAACTCTCTATAGCATTGGCAAGATTGCAAGAAATCGGATAGGCTGCGCAGAGATCTTTTTGCCTGGAGACCGTGCCATGTCACATAATGCGCTCACCGCCTTGGCCAAATCCTTGCCAGCCAGCGTCCCCTTTGTCGGACCAGAAACCCAAGAGAGGGCCTTGGGCCGGGCTTTCTCGGCCAGGCTGGGCGCCAATGAAAGCCAATTTGGCCCCTCGCCCCGTTCAATCGAGGCGATGGCACAAGCGGCGCAGGAGGTTTGGCAATATGGCGACCCGGAAAATCATGATCTGAAACAAGCGCTGGCCGCGCATCACAACATTGATCCGGGCCATATCACCCTCGGCGAAGGCATTGACGGTCTCTTATTGACCTTGACCCGCCTGACCGTTGCATCTGGAGATGCCATCCTCACCTCCCACGGGGCCTATCCGACGTTTAATTATCATGCCGCCGGCAATGGCGGCACCCTGCATATGGTGCCATATCTGGATGATCATGAAGATCCCCGAGGCCTGGCAGAGCAGGCCCGCCGATTGGGCGCGAAACTGGTCTATTTCGCCAATCCTGACAATCCAATGGGCAGCTGGCACAGCGCTGATACTGTGCAAGAATTGATTGATAAGTTACCCAAGTCTAGCCTCTTGGTGCTTGATGAAGCCTATATTGAATTGGCGCCAAACGGCACTGCGCCCGACTTGCGGCCCGAAACAGACAATGTGATCCGTCTGCGGACCTTTTCCAAAGCCTATGGGATGGCGGGAGCGCGCGTGGGCTATGCCATTGGGCCAAAATCGCTGATCTCTGCCTTCGACAAACTGCGCAATCATTTCGGCCTGTCGCGAATTTCGCAGGCCGGAGCCTTGGCGGCCCTCAAAGATCAGGCCTATGTGGACGGCATCAAGCAAAAAGTGGCGAAAAGCCGCGAGACCCTCGCGCAGATTGCCCAAGACAATGGCCTCATTGCCCTGCCCTCAGCCACAAATTTCGTCACGATAGATTGCGGCAGAGATGGCGATTTTGCCCGCGCTGTCCTCGAGCAGATGATCGCACGCGCTTTGTTTATCCGCATGCCTTTCGTGGCACCGATGAACCGTTGCATTCGCATCTCTTGCGGCGATGAAGCGGCGATGGATTTGGTTGCAAAAGCCTTGCCCGAAGCCCTGAAAGCCGCAAGATCGGCCTAGGTTAGCCGCGGGTCGCCTCTGCCAGCACACGCGCCGCGGCCTCCAATCCCCCCTTACCATGGGGAATATCTAAGGCCATCATGCCCGATTGGATGGCGCCAAGCGTTCCCATGATCATCTGCGCATTGACATGCCCCATATGCCCAATGCGGAAAAACCCATCCGCGTTCGGATCGTCATCTGTGGCCATATTCAAGCCTATACCCAGCGTCAGACCGGCCTGATGCTCTGTCCAGCGGCGCAAATTCAGCCCATTGGGCGCGCCAATTGAAAGCGCCGTGACAGCGTGGCTGCGCAGAGCCGGATCGGCGATATTCATCGCCAATGGCCCGCCTTTACCCCAAGCCTCGCAAGCCGCCCAAACCGCCCGCGCAATCGCCTCATGCCGCGCCCAGACATGACGCAATTCTTCCTCGAGAATCATATCCAAAGCCTCCCGCAACCCCAGCAAATGCTGCGTTGGCGCAGTGCCGCAGAAATATTGATAAAAATATTCGGGATTTATGCGCGCATTCCAGTCCCAATATGAACTCACCCGGGTCATCGCATTACGGGCCGCGGCAGCCTTATCGGAGAAAAACACAAAGGAAATGCCCGGCGGGGTCATCAGGCCTTTTTGACAGGCTGTGACCATGAGATCGACGCCCCATTCATCCATTAAAAACTTATCGCAGCCCAGGCTGGCGATACAATCCACCATGAGCAAAGCCCCATGCCCCGCGGCATCCAAACTGCGCCGCAGAGCGGCAATATCGTTGAGCACAGAGGTCGATGTGTCCACCTGGACCGCCATCACAGCTTTGATGCGGCCAGAGCGATCGGCGGCAAGATGGGCCTCGACCTGCGCCAAGTCAATCGTCGCGCGATTGCCAAAATCCAAGGTTTCCACCGTGACCCCAAGCGCGCGGGCCATTTCGCCCCAGCCTTCGCAAAACCGTCCGGTTGCCAAGACCAAGACCGTATCGCCAGCGGCCAACACATTAGAGACAGCGGCCTCCCAAGCACCATGGCCATTGGCGATATAGATTGCCGCCTGCCCGGACGTGCTGGCCAGATGTTTCAGATCGGGAATCAAACTATGGGTCAGCTCAATCAATCCGCCCTCATAGATATTTGGGCAGGGTTGATGCATCGCGCGCAAAACACGCTCGGGCATGACCGAAGGGCCTGGAATGGCGAGATAGGAGCGGCCTTGGGACAGTGACATATAATTTCACCTCGATTATGATGGCTTATCGGTATTCGCGGTTTACTGCCGCGTCAAGCTGCCGTCCCTTGCAGCAACTCAAACAAAGCACTAACAGGCGCCTATGGACATGAAATCATCTTCCCCAAAAGACATAAAGCAAGGCGCCTTGTTCCTTTGGCTCTGGCGCGAATATCTGCGACGCCATATGTGGGTCTTGGCGATTATCGTCGTGTTGATGATGATCGAAGGCAGCATGGTGGGCGGGCTTGCATGGATGATGCAGCCTCTATTTGACGGGGTCTTTGCTGGCGGCACTAAAAGCCAACTGTGGTTGGTGGGCGGCATTGTCCTTTGTTTATTTTTGGTCCGAGGCGTGCTCTCCGTCGTACATCGCGTGCTCATGACGAAAATTGCCAAGCAATCCGTAGCCGATTTGCAAAATGATTTGCTGCGCCACTTGCTGCACTTAGATCTCAGCTTTTTCTCCCGCTATGCACCGGGATATTTGATGGAGCGGGTCAACGGCGATGTGCAGGCGGTGGCGGGAATATGGGCGCTTTTGGTGCGCGGCGCGGCCCGCGATCTCATCGGGCTGATATCGCTTTTTGTGGTCATGCTCTCAATAGATTGGTTCTGGACGTTTGCGGCATTGATCGGCGCGCCCTTGCTATTGTTCCCTTCGCTCGTCGCGCAACGCTACACGCGCAAACAGGCCGTGAAAGCCCGAGAAGTCGCCGGAACTATGGCCACGCGCCTCAATGAAGCTTTCCACGGCGTGGGAACGATTAAGCTCAATGGTCTGGAGCGCTACTATACCGACCGCTATCGTGCCCTAACGAAACGGCAGATTGAAGTAGAGATCAAAACTCTCTTTGGCACGGCCGTAATCCCCTCACTGGTGGATGTGATGAGTGGCATCGGTTTTGCCTGCGTAATCATTTACGGCGGCTATGAAATCATCAGCGGTGCCAAAACGGTCGGGCAATTCATGGCCTTCTTCAGCGCATTAGGATTGGCATTTGAACCGCTGCGCCGCTTGGCCGGCATCTCTGGGCTGATCAATGCTGCCTCTGTATCCATCCAAAGAATGCGAGATATTTTCAACCATCAGCCAACGCTGCTCGGCCCGGATCATCCAAAACCCGTTCAGCCCTTTGGCGATATTGAGTTCAAGAACGTCAGTTTAGAGTTTGGCGAAACGCCCGTGCTGCGCGACGTCTCCTTCCGCGCGCCTGCTGGGAAAACCACTGCAATTGTCGGGGCCTCAGGCGCGGGCAAGACAACGATTTTCAATGCGCTCACCCGGCTTTACGCCCATAGCGCGGGTGAGATCACAATCTCCGGCCTTGCAAATACAGACATCGATCCCAGCGCCCTTCGGGCCTGTATCTCAGTGGTATCGCAAGACAGCCTGCTGTTTGATGAAACCCTTGGGGAAAACATCATACTTGATGCGCACGAAATCGATCCATCGAAACTCAATGAGGTGATCTCAGCAGCACATGTTGCCGATTTCCTGCCCAGTTTGGCCCAAGGCATGGACACCGAAGTTGGGCCACGCGGCACAAATCTGTCCGGCGGGCAGCGTCAACGAGTCGCCATCGCGCGCGCGCTTCTGCGCGATACGCCCATTTTACTGTTGGATGAGGCCACCTCAGCGCTTGACACCCAATCAGAAGTTCTTGTGCAAGACGCATTAGAAAAACTCTCCGCAAACCGCACCACTTTGGTCATCGCCCACCGCCTGTCGACCATTGTCTCTGCCGATCATATCATCGTTATGGACAAAGGCCGGGTGATTGAGCGCGGCACCCATGCAGAGCTGATTGCGGCTGGTGGACATTATTCGGACCTCTGCCGCTTGCAATTTGATCACTCGGAGAGCCAGTAGGGCCGGCGGCGGCGGCGTCTTTTATCTGGCGCAATGCAGGAGGTGAAGGCCTTTGCTACGGCTTGCGATACCGCCGCGCTAAATCGTCGGGATTGGCACCCAAGACATATCGCAACAAAAGGCCAAGGTTCTTCGCCCCACGGCGCAACCACCCCTGCTGCTGATATTTGTCGGCGCGCGTGAAGGCATGGGCTGGCAGTCGGTGGATTTTCCCCTTTAAGGCCCGCACCAGCGCCACATCTTCCATCAGCGGCTGATCTGGATAGCCTCCCGACCGGTCATAATCACTCCGGCGCAGGACGAGCCCCTGATCCCCGTAAGGAAGACCGAAAAGGTCACTGCGCAAATTCGCCCAAGCTGCCACCCATCGGGCCGCAAAACCTCTGGCACGGAAGGCCAGTGAAAAACACAAAGGGCCTTGCTGCATAGCGGCTTTTACCTGCGCGGCCCAGCCCTCCTGCAAGATCGTATCCGCATGCAAGACCATCACCCATGCGCCGCGCGTGGCCGCCACCCCGCGGCGCAATTGCCCGCCGCGCGAGGCGGCACCGGTCACAATCTCCGCGCCCCAGGCCAAGGCGATAGCACCGCTGGCATCTGTCGATCCACCATCGGAGACAACCACCTCACAGATCAATCCAGCATCCAATCCCTCCATCAACGACAAAAGGGTCGCCGGCAGGCTGTTGGCAGAATTAAGCGTTGGGATAACAACGGAAATCGGTGCAGACATGAGGCCTCTGGCTTTGCGGTCAAAACAGCTTATATGGAAAGCACAGACAAAGGAATACCCATGGCACAGCCCGAACAGCCCCGCAGCATTCTTCAAGTCACCGGTGCTGACCGGACCTTCTTTTTGCAAAATCTTGTGACCAATGACGTCTCCGCACCCGGATTGCATTACACCGCGTTGTTGACACCACAGGGCAAATATCTTGCAGATTTCTTCGTGTTGCAGCGGCCAGATGATCTGCTCATCGACGTGGCCACAGAGATTTGCTCCGGCCTTAACATGCGCCTCAATATGTACCGCCTGCGCGCAGATGTTCAAATTGCCGAAGTGAATATCGACCTATGCTGCGGATTGGGCACCCTCCCGCCGGATGGATTTGCCGATCCGCGTGATCCCAATTTGGGCTGGCGCGCCTACGGGCGGCAAGAGGCAGGTGTCATCGATTGGCCAGCCTTGCGCGTGGCGCATATCATTCCTGAAACCGGAATAGAGCTAACTCCAGACCGCTTTATCCTAGAAATGGATTTCGAGCGTCTCAACGGGGTGGATTTCAAAAAAGGCTGCTATGTCGGACAAGAAATCGTTGCGCGCATGAAACATAAAACCGAGCTCCGCAAAGGCCTGCGGCAAGTGAAGATCTCAGGATCAGCACCGATTGGCACTGCCATTCTTGCCAATGAAAAACCCGCCGGCGTGTTATATACACAGCAGGGCGGGCTTGCATTGGCCTACCTGCGCTTTGATCGCATCGCCCCTGAGATGGTAGCGGGCTCTGCGATCATCACCCCTTAGGCCCGTTCTGTGTATTCCATCGAAATCGTGTCTACGATGATCAACTCATCCTGCCCCACGAAGGGCGGCACCATAACTTTCAATCCATTGTCTAAAACAGCAGGCTTAAAGGAATTGGCCGCAGTTTGACCTTTGACCACAGGCTCTGTCTCAACGATTTTGCACGTCACCTTTTGCGGCAGTGTGGCATGAAGCGCTTCGGCCTCATGATATTCAATCTGGACGGTCATCCCGTCTTGTAAAAACGGACGGCGATCACCAAGCAGCTCCGCCGGCAGCTCGATTTGGTCATAGGTTTCCATATCCATAAACACCAACATGCCGTCATTTTCGTACAAAAACTGCTGATCCTTTTGCTCCAAACGTACCTTTTCCACTTTGTCAGCGGAGCGGAATCGCTCGTTTAATTTCGATCCATTGCGCAGATTGCGCATCTCAACCTGAGCAAAAGCCCCGCCTTTTCCGGGCTTTACGTGGTCGACCTTCACCGCGCTCCAGAGGCCGCCATTGTGCTCAAGCACATTGCCGATTCGTATTTCATTTCCGTTAATCTTTGGCATATATTAAGACCTTGAGTAAAAGGTTGAATTTGATTTAACACCGCCTATATCGAAGCGAGGATGCGGTTTCAAGCCACGACTGAGGCCGCGGTTGGAAGCTGAGCTATGCGTTAGGTGCATGGCAGACATTCCGAAAGAGACCACCCGAATCGTTTTCGATGCTGCATAAGGAACGCAGATCGAAAAGTTCAAGAGTAAGAATTAAAAGGACACGAGATGAAAGATTTCGTCGACGGAAACGCCTTTAACAACGAACAGGGCAACCGTGCCCGCAAACTCTTTGCTGCCGTTGTATTGGCTGCATTAGATGACGCGATTGCGGACGATAAGAAATATGGCAACGGGCCTGAGCAGATTGCACGTTGGGCCCGCTCTCGCGATGGGCGCGAAGTGCTCTCCTGCGCCGGCATTGATCCCAACGAACGTGTGGTCTCCGGCCTCATGGATTTCGTCGGAAAAGGCATCCGCACCTCCGTGGCTCTGAGCCGCGAAGAGAGCGAGCGCCGCCAGCAGGCAGAAGCTGCATAAAACCACTTAAGGGTTTTGACCGCCAACGCGCCCACATGGGCGCGTTTTGCGTTTCGGCGATCATAGTGCCGAAAAAGGCAAAAAATGCCGCATTTAAATGGCCCATGCTCAAACCGCTGCCTATGCTTAAAGCATGTTAGAGCCGCCAAAGCAGTATCATCCATTTTGGCCGAATATGCTCAGGCCCCAGGGAGAGCCGTATGACCAAAGCGATTATGATACAGGGCGCCGGATCTAATGTCGGAAAATCCATCTTAGTGGCAGGGATCTGCCGCGCCTTGGTCAAGCGCGGCCATCACCCGGCGCCGTTCAAGCCGCAAAATATGTCCAACAATGCCGCTGTCACCGTTGACGGTGGCGAGATTGGCCGCGCGCAGGCGCTGCAAGCCCTTGCCTGCGGACGGCCCGCCATCGTCGATATGAACCCGGTGCTGTTAAAACCCGAGTCCGAGATTGGGGCGCAGGTGGTGGTTCAAGGCCAAAGGCTCACCACTGTTAAAGCCCGAGACTATGCAGCACTCAAACCCACTTTAATGCCACGGGTGCTCGACTCCTTTCACCGCCTGGCCAAAAGCGCAGATTTTGTCGTCATAGAGGGTGCCGGAAGCCCGGCTGAAATCAACCTGCGCTCCGGGGATATTGCCAATATGGGTTTCGCAGAGGCCGCCGATGTTCCAGTGATCTTGATTGGTGACATTGACCGTGGTGGGGTGATTGCACAAATGGTCGGAACCCATGCGGTTCTGCCGACCCAAGATCGCAACAGGATCACGGGTTTTGCAATCAATAAGTTTCGAGGGGATGTGTCACTCTTTGATGAGGGCATGACCGCCATTGCCGAGCATACCGGATGGGCGTCACTCGGCGTATTGCCATGGTTTGCCGAGGCCTGGAAACTGCCGGCCGAAGATGTGATGGATATTGCAACACGGGCCGGTGGCGCCATCAAAATCGCTGTGCCGCGTTTGGCGCGTATCTCCAATTTCGATGATCTCGACCCATTGGTTGCCGAGCCCAATGTGACCGTCGAAATCATTGAACAGGGTCAGCCATTGCCGGGTGACGCATCACTCGTGATCCTGCCCGGCAGCAAATCCACCATCAGTGATCTGGAAAGCTTCCGTGCCAATGGCTGGGATATTGATCTGCAGGCGCATCACCGTCGCGGCGGTCAAATCATCGGCATTTGTGGCGGTTATCAAATGCTGGGGCGCAAAGTACATGACCCAGACGGAATAGAAGGCGCGCCGCGCTCCATCGATGGGTTGGGCTATTTGAATATTGAAACCACAATGAGTCCCAAGAAAAACCTATCCTTGACCGAAGCGCATAGCGCCGAAACCAACACACCCGTGCGCGGCTATGAGATTCACCTCGGCCAGAGCAGCGGCGCGGATTGCCAAAACCCATGGCTCAAGCTCGCAAATCGGCATGAGGGAGCGATTTCTGCTGATGGTCAGGTGCGCGGTTGTTATTTGCACGGTCTTTTTGCCTCTGATGGCTTTCGATCAGAGGTCTTGACCATGCTCGGCACCCAATCGCAGCTCACCTCCTATGATGCGGCTGTGGAGGACACTTTGGATCGACTTGCCGCCTTTATAGAGCAGCATCTCAATGTCGATGCTTTGATCGCTTTAGCAAGACCCATCGCGCCTTAGACGCCGCAGCGCATGACGCGGTTTAAGCCAATGTCAGGGATCACGATCATCAATCATAGTTCGAACAGCGCTCGACACTTCGTCGCGCATAGGACCGGCCAGGGCGCGGCGGAGGTTGGCAATGACCTCCAAATATTCGGGGTCATGTGACAGCGGCGCAGCGGGTTTGGGCGGCTCTTGCTCCGCTTGATCCGCGCTGGCACCATCAGCGCGTGTCAGCACCATAGGCTCCAAGGACGGCGTCACCACCCGCTGGCTGGCTTGCAAGACCAAAGGGGCGACCACCCCAGAGCCCTCATCCGGGACAGCGGCATCCGAAATTAACCTGCGCACGGACAGAACCAAAGCGTCTGGCATAGGATAGTCGTCCTTACGGGTCACAGCACCTCCTGTTCACCAGGGCTTGCCCATAACAGGCGCAGCAGCCCGGTTCAATTTCCCGCCAGGCCTTGCAGCACGCGATCCAACGCCGCGCCCTGCTTGCTTTTGGCGCGCGGTGCCGATTTTACCAGATTGTAATATTCCGCCGGGTCATAGGTTTTCACCCCGAGATCAAGCTCTGTTGCCGTTAATTTTCCCATTGCGGCGAGCAGACTATAACTCGCGATCTGCTCATCTATTCGTGTTGAAATGCGGCTCACGCGCGCATCCAGCAGCTCTTGCTCAGCATTTAGCACGTCCAAAGTTGTCCGTGCTCCTAAAGAGGCTTCTTCGCGCACACCGCGAAAGGCCACGCTGGCCGCCTCAATTTGCCGATCCGTCGCCGTGCCCTTGGCCCGCGCCACCTCTAGCACAACAAAGGCGTTGCGCACTTCCTGATCAACCTCAAGCCCCGCAACATGCAGCCCTGCCCGCTTTGCGTCTCGTTGTGCCATCGCGGCACGGCTGGCCGAGGCAATGGCGCCACCGCTGTAAATTGGTCCGCTGACAGTCAAACTCAGGTTGCGTGTCAAAGAGCTATCGAGATCCACGTTAGAGAGCCCTGCACCCGCTTCAAACTTTGGACGATAAGCCTGCTGCGCGACCTTTAACGCAAGCTCAGCCGCCGCCACCTCATATTGTACGCGTTTGAGGTTCGGGTGATGGGCCCGGGCGGTGGCAATGGCCGCAGACGCGTCTTTTGGCAATTTGGGCAGGCTAGAAGGGGTTACAAGATCACCAGGCTTGCGGCCCACAACCGCATGATATTCCGCTGCAGCCTTCGCCAAATCGCCTTGTGCCCCCGCAAGCGCCGCGCGCGCACTTGCCAAACGCGCCTCCGCCAATGCCACATCGGTTCGCGTGACCTCGCCCACTTCGAACCGATCTTGAGCGGCGCGCAATTCTTGTTCAATCAATTCCACATTGGCCGATCGCAGTGACACAAATTCGACCGACCGACGGTAATTCATATGCGCCGTCACAGCACGCAAAAGCACATTTTGCTCAATCGACACCAATGATTCCCGGGTCGCCAAAACAGTTTTTTCCAGCGCGTCGGTCTGCAAATCAGAACTGCCAAAATCATAGAGCAGCCATTTGGCGTTCAGACTTGTGGTCACACTGTCGCTATTGGCCACGTCATTGTAACTGTGAGAAAATTTTGAGCTCCAGCTGATGACCGGACGCAAAGCGGCCACAGCGCCAGCAACTTTTTCATCCGCAGCGCGTAACAAGGCGCGATTTTGCACCAATAGACCGCTGTTTTGATAGGCATTGCGCAGGCTGTCCCGCAGGCTTTCGGCCGCAGTCAAGTTGGGTGTCGCCAAAATCAAAATGGCCGCACAGCTGAATTCAGTGAATTTTCGTCCAAACATTTGTGCCCCCCTAGGCAAAAGAATCATTTCAATTTCTAAAGCGCAAAACTCCGCTCTGTCACAAATCCATTCAAGACGGGCGCAAAGGCATTACAAGCAAAACGCCACGACATCTGGCCGTCGGTCTTATATCCCACTCGAACCACACCCTGGCCTTTTTGGCTAAAGACCGCAACAATGCGTCCCCCTTCAGCCAATTGCGCGATCAGGGGTTCTGGTATGTGCTCGACCGCCCCTTGTACGACAATCACGTCAAACGGAGCGTGTTGCGCAGCGCCTTCGGTCAAAATACCCTGCACGACCGCGACATTCAAACAGCCCTCAGTGGCCAAATTCGTCTCCGCCTCAGCGGCCATAGCTTCATTTTCTTCAATAGCAACAACAGCTTCCGAGAACTTTCCAATCACAGCAGAGGAATAGCCAAGACCGCAGCCGAGATCCAAAACCAACTCATTGCCTTGAATATCCACAGCATCAAGCATTTTGGCAAAGGTGCGCGGCTCAAGGATCATGCGGCCATGGCCCAAATCCAAAATCGCATCCGCATAGGCTGTTTCGCGTAGGGTATCGGGCACGAAGACCTCGCGCCGCACTTGAAGCATGGCGTCAATAATGGGAAATTTCGTCACATCCGCCGGTCTAATCTGCGTATCAACCATCGTTGTCCGGCGAGTCAAAAAGTCAGTCATGTCAGGTATTCCTGTCGTCAAAGAGTCTCACGGTTATCCCACATGCGCCATTGCCCTGCAACGACAAGAACAACCATCGGACAAAATCTCGCGTGGATTCTTGATAAGACTAAAGATGTCTTTTCTACAGGTAAATAGCGCACGTCCAGCTCGATCAGTTTTATCTGTCATTTGGGTGATGTGGCTGGGGGTTATATGGTGGGTCGTGAGAGGCTCGAACTCCCGACATCTTCGGTGTAAACGAAGCGCTCTACCAACTGAGCTAACGACCCGGTAGCCGCGATATAGATCGGGCAAGCCTGGGGGGCAAGCGGTTTTTTCAGTTTTTTATAACTCGTCATGGTGGCCGGCTTTGACCCGGTAAACCACCCCCTGCCCGCTCGGCAAATCCTCCAAGCGATCCAGCCCACAACCAAGTGCGCATAGGCGCAAACACAGCGACGTCATCCCATGGGTGACCAAAACCGCCGGCCCGGTAAGCTGGGCCAAGAATGCAGCGCAGCGGTCGTAAAGCCGCGCAGTGCCTTCCCCACCAGGGGCCCAGTCATAAAACTGCGTTTGCCCGAGGTCATGAAGGCTGCACTTTCGTTCGGCTGCAATCTCAGCGCGGGTGGTTCCGGCCCAAGCCCCCATGCCGATTTCCATCAACTCCGTTGAGGTTTCGATCTCTGCCGCAAGACCCGCCAGAGCAATTTGCGCCGTCATATGCGCGCGCCCCTGGGGGCTGGAGATAAATCGAAACCCCGTCAAATCATAGGGCTGCAAAACTTCATTCTGCCGCTGGGCCTGGCGCAGGCCTTTTTCGGTTAAAGGGCTGTCGAGATGACCCTGCAGGCGACCTTCGGCATTCCATTCCGTTTGCCCATGGCGCAGGACCAGCACTTCAGGACAGGAAGGGATGATCGCCGCGGCACTCATAGGGCGCCCACCGCCGCGCATAATCCGCAGGGAATAGGTGAGGTCCAAGGCGCTCCAGCTCCTCCGCTAAAGCGCCTTCGCAGGTTACTCAATGCGCGGTGAGGCCAGCGGCGCTGCCACGCTCTGCCGCAAGGGCGGCCGCGGCTGCATCCTCTGCCGCCTCATCCCAATCAATCGGCTCGGGCGCAGATATCAAAGCATGTTTCAACACCTCTGACACATGGCTGACGGGAATGATCTCCAACCCATCCGTGACGCTTTTGGGCAAATCACGCAGGTCTTTCTCGTTCTCGGCTGGAATGAGCACGGTTTTGATTCCGCCGCGCAGAGCCGCCAGAAGCTTTTCTTTCAACCCGCCAATCGGCAAGGCATTGCCGCGCAATGTCACCTCGCCGGTCATGGCGATATCCTTGCGCACGGGAATGCCGGTCAACACAGAGACAATCGACGTCACCATCGCCAGACCCGCCGAGGGGCCATCCTTGGGCGTTGCCCCTTCGGGCACGTGCACATGGATATCAATCTTGTCGAACCGGGGTGGCTTGACCCCAATCTCGGGTGAAATGGACCGCACATAGGAGCTGGCCGCATCGATGCTCTCTTTCATCACATCGCCCAAAGTCCCCGTGGTCTTCATCCGGCCCTTGCCCGGCAGGCGCAGCGCTTCGATATGCAGCAGATCGCCGCCCACGCTGGTATAGGCCAGACCCGTCACGACCCCGACCTGGTGATCGTCTTCAGCCAAACCATAGCGATATTTCTTAACACCGAGGTAGTCATCCAGATTTTCGACCGAAATATTGACGCTCTCAACCTCTTTCTTAACGATCTTAGTGACAGCTTTGCGGGCCAATTTGCCGATCTCACGCTCCAAATTCCGCACCCCCGCCTCGCGGGTATAGGTGCGGATCATTTCTTGCAGCGCCTCAGGCTCCAAAGAAAATTCAGAGGCCTTCAGCCCGTGGTTTTTCACCTGCTTCGGGATCAAATGACGATGCGCAATCTCAGCCTTTTCCTCTTCAGTGTAGCCCGCCAAGGGAATGATTTCCATGCGGTCCAGCAAGGGGCCAGGCATGTTATAGCTGTTGGATGTGGTCAGGAACATCACATCAGACAGATCATATTCCACCTCCAGATAATGATCCACGAAGGTCGCGTTCTGCTCTGGGTCCAACACCTCCAACATCGCAGAGGCGGGGTCGCCCCGAAAATCCTGACCCATTTTGTCGATCTCATCCAGCAGGATCAGCGGATTGGTGGTTTTGGCCTTTTTCAACGCCTGAATAATTTTACCGGGCATCGAGCCAATGTAAGTCCGGCGGTGACCGCGAATTTCGCTTTCATCACGCACCCCGCCCAAAGAGATACGAATAAATTCGCGCCCCGTGGCTTTGGCAACTGATTTTCCAAGCGAGGTTTTGCCCACGCCGGGAGGGCCCACCAAACACATGATGGGGCCTTTTAATTTGCGCGAACGCTGTTGCACGGCCAAATATTCAACAATGCGCTCTTTGACCTTCTCCAACCCATAATGATCATCATCCAGGGTCTTCTGTGCCTTGGTAAGATCTTTCTTGACCCGGCTGCGCACACCCCAGGGCAGAGACAGCATCCAATCAAGATAATTGCGCACGACGGTCGCTTCTGCTGACATCGGGGACATATTCTTGAGCTTTTTCAACTCAGCGGCGGCTTTGTCAGAGGCTTCCTTGGACAATTTCGTTTGTGCAATTTTGGCCTCCAGCTCGGCCAATTCGCCTTCGCCTTCTTCCCCCTCGCCCAATTCTTTTTGAATGGCTTTCATTTGCTCATTCAAATAATATTCGCGCTGGGTCTTCTCCATTTGGGTTTTGACCCGCGACTTGATCTTTTTCTCAACTTTCAGCACGGACATTTCGCCCTGCATCAAACCGTAGACTTTCTCCAAACGCTCCGCCACGCAGAGCAGCTCCAAAAGCTCCTGCTTTTGCTCAACCTCAACGCCAAGATGCCCAGAGGCGAGATCGGCCAACTTGCTTGAATTGCGCGTCTCGGCAATGGCCGCCAGCGCCTCCTCGGGTACGTTTTTCTTAACTTTGGCATAGAGCTCAAACTCAGATGAGACCGAACGCACCAAGGCTGCGACCATGTCCTCATCGCCCTGCGTCTCCTCCAAAAGGCTGGCCTCGGCTTCAAAATAAGACTCATTGCCGATGAAGCGATCAATCTGAACGCGAGCGCGGCCTTCGACCAGAACTTTAACCGTGCCATCAGGAAGTTTTAACAGCTGCAAGACATTGGCCAAAACACCGACCCGGAAAATCCCATCTTCAGAAGGGTCATCCTCTGCGGGGTCGCGCTGTGAGGACAGCAAAATTTGCTTGTCTTGCGTCATCACCTGCTCAAGCGCGCGCACAGATTTATCGCGCCCAACAAACAGAGGCACGATCATATGCGGAAACACAACGATGTCGCGCAGCGGCAATACAGGGTAGCTATCGGCTAAATTCAAAGTCATTCTCGTTCCTTAACTGTGGCAGGCATAGAGCGAATCCCAATCAGGCAATTCGCCCGGCCCCAATCTTGCTATATAACTGGGGCGCAACCGCCTCAATTTCAAGACCCCATGTAAACTGCCTGCACAATCTAAGAAGTGCAAGCGATGAGGTATAAATAAGTTTAAATATTGCGCCTTTAGTCGATACAAAATCTCCCATCCTCCAGCGCCTCAGGCATTTCATTTGCAGCCACCGGCGCCGCGCGATAGCATGAGCGCATTTCGAGAGGTGTCACAATGCGATTTGCCCCTAGTCTTGTGCTACTCACTGCCCTGGCCAGCTGTGCCCCCCCGTTGCCCATTGCAGATTACATCGCGGATGCCCGCAGTCCGAATGCCAAGATCACCACCCAGCCGCTGCGGTTTGATGTCATCACGATCCGCAGCTTCGTGGCGGGCCATCGCCAAGAGCGGCCGGGCGCCCGCTGCCATATCTTCACGCCTGATCAGCGCCTATCGGCCGCCTTTCAGACTCCGGCGCAGGTGCGTGTCCCGATCTATAAAGGCGCGCCTGCGCCAATCAATGGATATTGCAGCCTGCCGGACACAAATCTTGCAGCCCGCTTTACGCTCGAAGCGGTCAATCAATCTGCTCCCAAAAACGAAGGGCTGCGGCTCACATTGGGCAGCGGCGGGCCGCGCATTGCAGGCACAATTTCCCTGCGTGACCGCAGCAAAGACCGCTATGCCTATCCGGCGAAGCTGCGCATCACATTGGCGCCCTAAAGGCCCCTTAGCTACACCGGCTCAATATCGCCCAAAGCCCGCTCTGCATGGAACTGGCGTTCAAATCCGGCAAAATCATCCACCGCAATCGCCGCGCGCATCTGCTGCATAATCTCTTGGAAATAATGCAGATTATGCCAGGTCAGAAGCATGGAGCTGATAATCTCCTGACTGCGGAACACATGGTGCAAATAGGCGCGCGAATAATTGCTGCAGGCCGGGCAGCTGCAGGCCTCGTCCAAGGGCCGCGGGTCATCTTGGTGACGCGCATTTTTAATGTTTACCACACCCCGGCGGGTGAAGACCTGCCCTGTACGACCGGACCGGCTGGGCAAAACACAATCCATCATATCAATGCCGCGCTTCACGGCGCCCACGATATCATCAGGCTTGCCAACCCCCATCAAATATCGCGGCTTATCCTCGGGCAATTGATCGGGCGCAAAATCGAGCACCTCGAACATGGCCTTCTGCCCCTCACCCACTGCCAGACCGCCAACCGCGTAGCCTTCAAAACCAATGGCCTTGAGCGCATCGGCACTTTCGCCGCGCAATTGCTCATCCAAACCGCCCTGCTGAATGCCAAATAAAGCATGACCCGGACGATCACCGAAGGCCTCGCGAGAGCGCCCGGCCCATCGCATCGACATCCGCATGGAGCGGGCAATTTCATCACGTTCGGCCGGTAAAGCCGGGCATTCATCGAAACACATCACGATATCACTGCCCAAGAGCCGTTGGATCGCCATCGAGCGCTCGGGCGTCAGATGATGCTTTGAGCCATCAATATGCGACTTAAACGTCACCCCGTCTTCGCTCATCTTGCGCAGGCTCGACAGGCTCATCACTTGAAACCCGCCGCTATCGGTCAAAATGGGGCGCTCCCAGTTCATAAACTTGTGAAGCCCGCCCAGCCGATCAATCCGCTCCGCGGTCGGGCGCAGCATCAAATGATAGGTATTGCCCAACAATATATCCGCCCCAGTTTGCCGCACAGAGCCCGGCAACATCGCCTTGACCGTGGCCGCCGTTCCAACGGGCATAAAGGCTGGCGTGCGGATCTCGCCGCGCGGGGTGTGAATCGTGCCAGCCCGGGCCTTGCCTGAGCGCGCATGCAATTGGAATGAGAATTTTTCTGTCATGGGCCTCACATGCTCTAAACCTTATGAAGGATCAAGCGATTGGTCGCAAAATTCACGATTTTCACCCAAAACCAAGGGCGCGCCCGCCGCGCATCACGGTCTTACTTCAGGTTATTGCTTTACCCCAGCGTCCTGCGCCTTTATACCTTATAAAAATACTCAAGGATCATGACATGTCGGACGAGTCCCCTGTTGAAGGTACACCATTGATCGCGCCCTCGAGCACAGATCACCCGCTTTATGACAATATTGTCGACAGCATCCGCACGGTGTATGATCCTGAAATTCCAGTTAATATTTTCGATCTTGGCCTCATTTATACGGTAGATATCAATGAGGACTCCGAGGTGAAAATTGCCATGACCCTCACCGCGCCCGGCTGCCCGGTCGCCGGTGAAATGCCCGGCTGGGTGGCCGAGGCCGTTGAACCCTTGCCCGGCGTCAAACATGTGGATGTTGAGCTGGTTTGGGAGCCGCCTTGGGGCATGGATATGATGTCCGATGAGGCAAGGCTCGAATTGGGCTTTATGTAGGGTCCCGCGCCGTCTGAACACCGCAGGCTGGTCGCAAAGAGCGATTGCAACCTGCATGTCCCCTCTTGCAGTTCGCTTGGCCCGCTCTTAGGTTAAGAGCAGATTGAAAAGGATCAGACATGTTCGGTATTCCGGGTAAACAAGCTGTGACCCTCACCCCTGCCGCGATTGGGCAAATCACCAAGCTCATGGCGCGCGAGGGCCATAAGGGCCTGCGTATTGGCGTGAAAAAGGGCGGCTGCGCCGGCATGGAATATACAATGGACTATGTCGATGAGATCGAAGCCCATGATGAATTGATTGAAACCGAGGGCGCGCGGGTTATGATTGCCCCAATGGCGCAGATGTTCCTCTTCGGCACTGAGATTGACTATGAGACCAGCCTGTTGGAATCTGGCTTCAAATTCAAAAACCCAAATGTGGTTGATGCCTGTGGCTGCGGCGAAAGCATCAAATTCGACGAAACACTTTTCGCCAAGAAATGAGCATTTCCGACGCTGATATCGCCTTTGTGAAAGATCATTTTGCAGGCGTCGGCACTCTGACAACCCGCAAAATGTTTGGCGGGTTGGCGATATATGCGGACGGGGTTATTTTTGCACTGATCCTCAGCACGGGCGCTTTGATGATCAAGGAAAAGGGCGCGCTTGCAAGCGACCTCGCCGCCCAAGGATCGCAGCAATTTATTCATGACGGCAACGGCGACAAGCGTGTTGCCATGCCCTATTGGACCCTGCCCGACGCTGCAATGGACGAGCCGGAGCTGGCCTGCGATTGGGCCAGACGCTCTTTGCTGTAAAACTCCTAAATCAATACCCACCCCGTGGAAGGATCTCCGATGCCCCAAAAAATCGCCGCTGGAAATTGGAAAATGAACGGAACACAGGCCAGCCTGTCTGAGATCCAAGCCATTGCAGAGGCCGCACAAGAGAGCCCCTGCTCCACCATTCTATGCCCGCCGGCGCATCTACTACACAGAGCGGCCAAACTGGCTGGACCATTGGCCATCGGCGGGCAGAATTGCCACCACGCGCCGTCAGGTGCCTTCACCGGCGACATCAGCGCCGCGCAGCTGGCCGATTGCGGTGCCTCCTATGTCATTCTTGGCCACTCCGAGAGGCGCGAAGGCTATGGCGAGAGCGACAGTTTGGTGCGCGCCAAGGCGCAAGCGGCTCTCCAATCCGGGCTCACGCCCATCATCTGCCTTGGCGAGAGCCAAGAGCAACGCGCCGCAGGTCAGGCGCTTGAGGTCGTGTTGGCGCAGCTGTCCGGCTCCCTGCCCGATGATGCCCAGGTCATCATTGCCTATGAGCCAATTTGGGCCATAGGGACGGGTCTTGTTCCCACTGTGGCTGAAATCACCGAAGTCCACGATGCTTTGCGCGCTCAGCTCCATGCCATCTTTGGCGCGGCCGGTCAGGAGATCTCCATCCTTTATGGCGGCTCAGTCAAGCCGAGCAATGCCCAAGAAATTTTCGCCATCACCCATGTGAACGGCGCATTGGTGGGCGGTGCCAGTCTCAAAGCCGAGGATTTCCTACCCATTATGCGCAGCTTGGCTGAGAGTTAAAACAGCAGGTTCATCACCACCATAGAGACGACCAGAAACAATAGGGTCATCCCCGCGCCGCAACGCACGAAATCAACCACACGATAGCCGCCCGGCCCCATAATCAGAGCATTTACTTGATGGGTGGGGATCAAAAAAGAGTTTGAGGTTGATATGGCCACGGTCAGCGCAAAAATCGCCGGGTTGCCGCCTGCCGCGACTGCGATGGAGACAGCCAAGGGCACGAGCAACACGGTGGCCCCCACATTGGACATCACCAAAGTGAAGATCGTGGCCATAATCGCCACGCCCACTTGCAAGCCCCAAATCGGCCATCCCTCTAAGAGCATGAGAACCTGTTGCGCTATCCAAGCCGCTGTGCCCGTGGCTTGGACAGCCACCCCCAGGGGGATAAGGCTGGCCAATAAAAACACGGTATTCCAGCTGACGGCCTCATAGGCCTCATCGATGGACAGGACACGCGACACGATCATGCCCGAGGCGCCGGTCAAGAGGCACAGAGACAGGCGAATATCGGTCAGCAAGATCATGGCAATCGCCAAGACAAAGAAGACCAAAGCCCAGCTCACTTTTTGCGGCCGCACCTCTTCGCGCGGGTATTCAGAGGTGACAATGACATAATCACGGTTGCGGCTCAGCCTGGTCAGGGATTCCCATTTGGTATGCACCACCAAAGTATCGCCTGCCAAAAGCGGCACATGGGTGAGACGCGTCGCGGCGTGATCAGGGGTTTCCACATGGCTCAAGGTGTCTTCCCCGCGATGAATGCCCAGCAACGACAGGCCATGGGTGGCGCGAAAGCGGATCTGCCCCGGGGTTTTGCCAATCACGGATGAGCCGGGCGGCACAACAATCTCCGCCACACCTGCGTGGGTCGCGGCAAAATTGTCGGAAAAATTGTCAAGCTGCGGTAAAATTTCCAAGCCGTAGATTTCGGCAAATTCCTCCACCACGCGCCGGCGGCCCAAAATGGCCAAACGGCAGGGGGCCTCGATCTGTGTTGGGGCCATCGGGGCCACCACTTGGCGGCCGCGATAATCTGTGCCGATGATATAGATGTGATGCGCATCCATGATATCGGCCAAACGATGGCCAATCAGAATATTGCCCTCGGGCACTTTCACCTCAAAGATAACCGCCTTTAGCCCGTAAACCGCTTTGACATAGTCAAGCATCGATTGCGCCGAGGTGCCCTCACCCGCGCCATCTCTTCGCGGTAAAATCCAGCGTCCCAAGAGCATGAAATATAAGATCCCAGTTATAATCAAACACAGACCTATCGGCGTGACATCGAAAAGCGCAAAGGGGCGCATCTGTTGGTCGCTCGGCAATCCAGCATTGGCAACGCCCATAAGATCGTTGAGCAAGATCAGCGGCGACGAGCCCACCATGGTGATCGTACCGCCCAAAATGGCGCAAAACCCCATAGGCATCAAAAGCCGAGACATGGGCAATTCTGCCCGCACGGAAATGCGGCTGAGCACCGGCAAAAACAGGGCTGCGGCGCCGACGTTTTGCATGAATGATGAGATAATCCCGACCGAACCGGAAATGATTGGCACGATTCGCGTCTCCTTCGCCCCTCCCAGTTTCAAAATATAACCCGCAACTTTTGACATCAAACCAGTCTTATCGAGCCCCGCCCCGATGATCATAACGGCAATGATCGAAATCACCGCGTTTGAGGCAAAGCCGTCAAACAATCGCGAGGTATCGGCGAGATTGCCAAGTCCGGGCAGTTGGCTGAGCAGCCCCAGGGCCAGCATGGTCAGGATTGCGGTCAAATCGATGCGAAAGGCTTCGGTGATAAACAATGTAACCGTCACAAAAAGCACCGTAAGCACAACGATCATCTCATGTGTCAGCGTCACCGGGTCCATTATTATCCTCCGTTTGGCCGCAAGCCCTTTGCAAAAGGGATATAGGCTTTGGCCTTTCTAATCTATCATTTTACAATCAATTCCGGTCCCATCATCGCATTTGGCAAGACCGTCGAAATCCAAGGCACATAGGTAATCAGAATTAAGAAAACGAACAGGACCGCCAAAAAGGGCAAGGCCGCGCGCACAACGGACATCATCGGCATATTCGCCACGCCAGAGGTCACAAAAAGATTGAGCCCCACGGGCGGGGTGATCATGCCGATCTCCATATTCACCACCATGATGATGCCCAGATGGATCGGGTCAATGCCCAGCTCAATTGCAATCGGGAAGACCAAGGGCGCCACGATGACCAAAAGCCCCGATGGCTCCATAAATTGCCCGCCAATCAACAAGATCACATTGACGATCACCAAGAACATAATCGGCCCAAACCCTGCGGACAGCATGGCAGAGGCAATATGCTGAGGGATTTGCTCATCCGTCAACACATGTTTGAGGATGAGCGCATTGGCGATGATGAACATCAAAGTCACTGTGAGTTTTCCAGACTCAAACAAGGTTTTGCGGGTGTCTTTATGCACAACAGCGGCTGGCAAATAGATAATCGCCTCAATCACACCTCGGCCCATGGCCTTGGCGCCGCCCAAAAGGCTGACGCCAAATCCAGTGGCCTCCCCCTCGCGGGCCGCTCCATGCAGCGAAAACGTGAAGATAATGGCTGGTGCCACGGTGGCCGCGAAGAGAAACACCGCAGCAACAAGAGCCAAAAGCCCGGTGCTGGCAAAAGCGAGCATCGAACCGGAGGCAAATTCCGATAGGCCGTGGAAAATTGAGATCATCGTCCAATAGGCAAAGATGACGCCCGGCACAGCGCCCAGCACCACGATCACGGGCCAAGCCACGCGGCTGCGCTGGGCCGCAAAATGGGTCATCGCCCAGCCGGTGCCGAGGCAGACCAAAACCCAAGCAATCGCAACAGCCAGCCCCCAACCCGCGGGGTAGACACCCGCCTTGCCGAGCGAGACATGCAGCAAGAAGCCAATAATTGCAAAGGCCACAACGCGCAGCCCCAAACCAAAGGCGCGCTGCTCGCTCTCACGCAACCAGCCCTTGCCTTGCAAGGGGCCCATATCGCGGTAGATCATCAGAGCTGCGAAAAACGCATAGACGCAGGCCACAGCAGCGGCCTCTGTTGGGGTGAAAATACCGCCGTAAATTCCGCCCAGAATGATCACGATCAAAACCAATCCAAAGGCGGCATCGAGAACGGAAGCTGCAACCTCATCCCATCCTTGCCAATCCCCCTTTGGCAGGTTTTTCACTCGCGCCATAATGTAGATGGTAATCATCAACATGCTGCCAGCCAAAAGGCCCGGCAAGACCCCGGCCAAGAACATCCGCCCGACCGAAACATCCACCGAGGAGGCATAGACCACCATCACAATGGACGGTGGGATCAAAATGCCCAAAGTGCCCGCGTTGGCGATCACACCCGCAGCAAAGTCCTTTGTATAGCCCGCTTGGTGCATCCCCGCGATCACGATGGAGCCAATCGCCACAACCGTGGCCGGCGACGAACCCGAGAGCGCCGCAAACATCATACAAGCAAACACGCCGGCAATGGCCAGACCGCCCGGAACATGCCCCACAAGGGCCACAGAAAACCGGATAATCCGTCGCGCCACACCGCCGGTGGACATGAAGCCCGAGGCCAGTATGAAAAAGGGAATGGCCAGCAGGGTATAATGGCCCGCCATGGCCTGAAAGAATGTCTGTGCAATGGAGGCCAGCGAAGTATCGCCAAGGGCCAGCAAAAACAAGATGGACGCCATCCCCAGGCTGACCGCAATGGGCACGCCGATGAGCATCAGACCAACAACAACAGCAAATAAAATTGCAACTTCCATAGGGTTAGTCCTTAGCGTTCAAGTGTTTAACTTCGGCAACAGCCTCTTCAACTTCATGGCTGACAATCAAGCTGGCCTCTTGGCCGCGCAGCAAGCGCACGAAGACTTGGACAAAGCGGAACAAGAGCAGCGCCATGCCAAAGGGAAGAATAAAATAAGGAATGAAACGCGGGATTTTTTCATAGTCATCCCCATCGTTCATGAGAGGTTGGATCCAGCGCAACCATTCGGGAAAGGCGATATCAATGACCTCATACCATCCGCGGTAAGAGGTGCGTTTCATCTCTTCAAATCCGGTTGGAAACCAACGCCCCGTCGTTTGTGGCAAATTGGCGAAATTGGCCCAGTAATCCCAAGCCCCTTTCATCAGTAGCCCAGCATAGATCACGCAAACCGCCGCCGCGATCAGCGTTAGAATTCGGCGCGTTTTCGGTTTAAAAACATTGATGAGCGCATCGACGCCCAAATGCGCCGTCACCTTGACCGCATAGCTCACACCAAACAAAACCAGCCACGCAAACAAGAAGGTTGTCGCTTCAAGCCCCCAAATCAATCCCGTGTTGAACCCATAGCGCAGGACCACATTGGTGAAGGTAATCAGAGTCATAAGGCCAAGAAGAATGGCGATGGCCGTCTCCTCAATCTCATTGACCCAATGGCCTATTCTGGAGCGAGGGGTCTGGGGGGATGATGACATTTTGCAAGTCCTAAAATGTAAAATTGGCCTGCATTTCTGCAGGCCAATAGGCTTGTGAGCCGCTTTAGTGGTTGGCGTTGATCGCCTGTGCAGCGTCGATATTGTCTTGGCCTACGCCGTCAACAAATTGACCCCAAACCGGCAACATGGCTTCAACCCAAGCGGCGCGCTGGTCGGCGTTCAATGTCCGCACAACACCGCCCGCATCCAAAATGGCTTGCTTGGCAGCCGCGTTCACCGCAGTGGACTCGCCATTGCGGGCCTCAGTCACCTCGGTCAAGATCGTCGCGAGTTGGTCACGCACATCTGAGGGCAGACCATCCCAAAAATCTGTTGAGGTCACAACGAGGTAATCGATCACACCGTGATCAGTTTCTGTCACACCGTCCTGAACTTCAAAGAATTTTTGGCCAAAGATATTGGACCAAGTGTTCTCTTGCCCATCCACAACGCCCGTTTGCAAAGCGCCATAGACCTCAGAGAAAGCCATTGGCTGCGGGCTTGCGCCCATTGCTGCCATTTGCGCTTTGAGCACTTCAGAGTTTTGCACGCGGAATTTCAAACCATCGGCATCGGACGGCAGCATCAAAGGAACATTGGCTGACATTTGCTTCATGCCATTGTGCCAGAACGCCAGGCCAAGCAGGCCGCGCTTGGTCATCGATTCTTTCATCGCTTGACCCGTTGCGGAGCTTTGGAACTCATCCACAGCATGGATGTTTTTGAACATAAACGGCAAATCGAAAATGCGGAACTGTTTGGTGAATTGCTCGAATTTTGACAAGGATGGCGCGGCCATTTGAACGTCACCGTTCAACAGGGCTTCCAACACTTGGTCATCGTTGTACAGTGTGGAATTTGGGAAAACTTCAACGCAGGCTTTACCATTCATTTCCGCATTGACACGATCCATCAACAAAGTCGCCGCAATCCCTTTGGGATGCTTGTCTGTATTGGTCACATGGCTAAATTTAATGACAGTTTCGCCGGCATCACAGGCCGCAAAAGCTGCGCTTGCAGAAAACGACAGTGCAACAGCGGCCGCGGCCGCAGTAAAATATTTCATGGTATCCTCCCAAGTTAACCGGTTTGCCCGGAGTGAGACAGACTCTATATCGCGGTGGCTAAAAAACAAGGAACTTTCGTCGTTTTTACGTCGGATGTTGAAATACATTCAACACATCTTGTCACAGTGCACAGTTTCGGCTGTCATGGCGACATGAAAATATTCAAACAATCGCCCACAGATACCAGTTTTGTGCAAAATCCCTATCCCGCCTACGACCGCGCCCGCGCTATGGGTGATCTGGTGTGGTGGGATGACTATAAGATGCCAGCTGCCGTCAGCTACCGGGCGGTGCGCGGGCTGCTGACAAACCGCAAATTTGGCCGAGAGGCCCTGACCGCGCCCCAATGTCCCGCCCACCTCGCCGACTGGCAGGCCAATGAGAGCCACTCGATGCTTGAGCTTGAGCCGCCGCGCCACAGCCGGTTGCGCGGCTTGGTTTTGCGCGCCTTCACCAGCAAAAAAGTTGCCGCCATGGCCCCTCAGATCACAGAGACTTGCCACAGGTTGATCGACGCCTTCCCCGCCCAGCCCTTTGATTTCCTCAACGCCTTCGCCCGCCCCCTGCCGGTGCATATCATCGCCAAACTCTTGGGCGTGCCCACCGATCGAAGTTCGGATCTTCTAAGCTGGTCCAACGCAATGGTGGCCATGTATCAATCGAACCGCAGCTATGAGGTGGAAATCGCAGCCAATCAGGCCACGCTGGAGTTCACCGCCTTTCTGGACAGCTACATCGCCCACCGCCGAAGCCAGCCGCGTGACGATCTATTGTCCGATCTCATTGCAGCTGAGGAAGCAGGCGAAAAGCTCACCGGTGCCGAGTTGATCTCCACCTGCATATTGCTGCTTAACGCCGGGCATGAGGCCACGGTGCATACGCTGGGCAATGCGCTCAAAACGCTTCTGCCGAGCCCCCATCGTGAGGTGACACCGCAATTGGTCGAAGAAGTCTTGCGCTTCGACCCGCCTTTGCATCTCTTCACCCGATTTGCTTATGAAGACACCACGTGTTTAGGTTTTGATATTCACAAGGGCCAAGAGGTGGCTTGCCTTTTGGCAGCAGCCAATCGCGATCCCGCCTTTGTCGAAAATCCGCATGTTTTTGACCCACACCGCAAATCCACCGCCCATCAATCCTTCGGTGCCGGGTTGCATTTTTGCGTTGGCGCGCCGCTTGCCCGGCTGGAAATTTCACTCAGTTTGCAGCTGCTCTTTGACCGCTGCCCGAATTTGCACATTAGCCAAGCGCCAACCTATGCCAACAGCTACCATTTCCACGGGCTTGATGCTTTGATGGTGCAGACTTAGGGCGAAGAGGCAGAGGCGCGGGGTTGACCTTTCGCCTTGTGCTGGTTTTATGCGCGCAAACTGGAGCCCTTCATGACCAAAGAACGCCTATATGTCTATGACACCACCCTAAGGGATGGTCAGCAGACGCAGGGGGTGCAATTTTCACTTGCGGAAAAACAGCAAATCGCAGCAACCTTAGACGCGCTTGGCGTTGATTATATTGAGGGCGGCTGGCCAGGGGCCAATCCGATCGACAGCGCTTGGTTTGACAGCCAACCCAAACTCCGCGCCACCTTCACGGCCTTTGGCATGACCAAACGGGCCGGACATTCGGCCGAAAATGACGCAGCGCTCAATGCTGTGGTCAATGCCAATACAGCGGCGGTCTGTCTGGTCGGTAAAACCCATGATTTTCATGTCGAAACGGCGCTTGGCATCACCTTAGACGAAAATATCGAGAACATCAGGCGCTCAATCGAGCATCTCGTCAGCCAGGGCCGGGAAGCTCTGTTTGATGCGGAACATTTCTTTGATGGCTATAAGGCCAATCCCGATTATGCACGCGCCTGCATTCAGGCCGCTTTTGCCGCAGGCGCACGTTGGATCGTGCTATGCGACACCAATGGGGGCGCCTTGCCGGCCGAGGTTGGCCAGATCGTGCAAGAGGTCATCACAGCCGGGCTGCCGGGTGATCATTTGGGCATTCACACCCATAACGATACAGAAAATGCTGTCGCCAATACCCTGGCTGCCATCGATGCAGGGGCACGGCAGATTCAAGGCACGCTGAACGGGTTGGGCGAGCGATGCGGCAATGCCAACCTCACCTCACTTCTGCCAATCCTCAAGCTCAAAGAGCCCTATCGGTCGAACTATGAGATCGGCGTCAACGATGCGGCTTTGCGGGACATAAAACGCGCGTCACGGGTGCTCGACGATATTCTCAACCGGATACCAGCGCCCCAGGCCCCTTTCGTCGGAGCCAGCGCATTTGTCCATAAAGCCGGCCTACATGCCAGCGCCATCCTCAAGAACCCTGTCACCTATGAGCATATCGACCCGGCCTTGGTCGGCAATCAACGCGACATCCCCATGTCGAACCAAGCAGGGCAATCGAACCTACGCAAACGCCTCAAAGAGGCAAATTTGATCGTCGAAAAAGACGACCCCGCATTGGGGCGTATTTTGGAATTGGTCAAAGAGCGCGAAGCACAAGGATATTCCTACGACACGGCACAAGCCAGTTTTGAGATATTGGCACGGCGCGAATTGGGGCTCTGTCCAGTTTTTTTTGAAGTCAAACGCTACAAAGTCTCAGTGGAGCGGCGCAAAAACAAATACAATCGCATGGTGTCTTTGTCCGAGGCATTGGTTGTGGTGCGGATTGATGGCGAAAAGAAAATGTCTGTCAGCGAGTCTATGGATGAGCTGGGCAATGACCGGGGCCCTGTGAATGCGCTCTCCAAAGCTCTGGCCAAAGACCTTGGCCCTTATCAGGCGATGATCGATGACATGAATTTGACCGATTACAAGGTGCGCATCACCCAAGGTGGCACAGAGGCCGTCACGCGCGTGGTGATCGATTGCGAAGACAGCAAAGGACGCAGCTGGGCCACCGTCGGCGTTTCCGCCAATATCGTGGACGCCAGCTTTGAGGCTTTGTTGGATGCGGTCAATTGGAAGTTAATTCGCGACACGGCCCCGCCGGCCTAGGGCGCATGGGCCCCCTGTGCTGCGGGCCATATCAAACCTATCTTGTAAAAGGCTGACCTGATGACACGCTCTTTAGAAAGTTCTGCTTTTTGGACAGGGGTTGTGGATGTCTTGCCCTTTATTGTCATGGTCGTGCCATTCGCAACCCTCTTTGGAGTTGTTGCCATTGAAGCGGGGCTGAGCCTGGCCCAAACCCTGAGCTTTTCCATTCTTGTCATCGCGGGCGCCTCGCAATTTGCCGCGCTGCAATTGATGCTCGACAATGCCGCCATTGGATTCATTCTCGCTGCCGCTTTGGCGGTTAACCTACGAATGGCCATGTATTCCGCTGCTTTGGCACCCCATTTGGGCGGCGCGCCTCTGTTGCAGCGGGCCTTTATTGGGTACTTGAACTTTGATCACAGCTATGTGCTCGCTGTTGCAAAATATGAAGACCAACCCGACATGCCCCTGCCCTCACGGGTGGCTTATTTTGCAGGGGTCTCGCTCACGATTGCGCCGCTATGGTGCCTGTTTACTTATATCGGCGCAGAGATTGGCACTTGGATACCCAGCAGTTTGGAGGTGTCCTTTGTCTTGCCTCTGGCGTTTTTGTCCACTGTGGCGCCCTTGCTGAAATCGCTGGCCCATATCGCCACCGCCTTTGTGTCAGTTGTTCTAGCCCTAGCACTGGCCAGCCTGCCGTCGGGCAGCGGGCTCTTGATTGCAGCTTTTTGCGCCATGGTCACAGGGGTCATTGTCGAAACACTGCTGGAGCGCAGCGCATGAATTACTCGCAATTTGAAATCTGGCTGATTATTGCGCTCATCGCGATCGGTACATTTGCCATTCGCTTTTCGTTTCTTGGATTGATCGGCTCAAAGCGCATGGCGCCTGTGATTGAGCGTATGCTGCGCTTTACCCCGGTCGCAGTCCTTCCGGGCATGGTGGCGCCCCTCGTGCTCTGGCCAACCGATGCCGCCGATGGGGTCACCCTGTTGCATCTGGCCGCCGCAAGTGCCGCCGTTGGCACGGCCTATCTGACCCGCAAGGTCATTTGGGGCATGTTAGCGGGCCTCGGCGTTTTCTTCGCCCCGGTGATATTCGCTTTACTCTAGGCCCGTGAGATCCAGCCCTCACCCATCGCGTTCCAAGATCCATTCCACCTCGGGCGCCGCCACAAATCGCCACTTGCGCAGCGGCCCGGCCATGACATTGAGATAATACATTTCAAAGCCATGTGGCGCACCGCAAGGGTGATGGCCGCGCGGCACACAGACCACATCCCCATCTTTGACCGCCATTGTCTCATCCAATTGCCCATCATCCGTGTAGACCCGCTGAATCCCAAAGCCCGAGGCAGGGTTGAGCCGATGATAGTAGGTCTCCTCAAGATAGGTGATCCGCGGATAATCATCTTCATCGTGGCGATGGCTAGGATATGAGGACCAATGCCCGGGCGGGGTGAACACCTCTGTCACCAGCAAGCTGTCACAGTAATCCTCATTTTCCATCGCTATATTGTTGATATAGCGGGTATTGACCCCCTTGCCCCGCTCCGTCAGCGTGATGCCCTCGGGCCCAATCCGCCGCGCCGCATGCCCCCCTTTGCCCGGCGCTGTGCATAGAGCAATGACACAATCGGTCTCGGCCACGGCCGCCCAGTCGGTGTCATTGGGCAGATAAAGACAATGGGGCGGCGTCTTTTCAAACACCGACATCCGCGCGCCCAAGACACCCCAATCCTGCCCTGCGCCCCAGATCTGCGCTTTACCTTCCACCATCACCAAAATAACTTCGCGATCCCCCGTCAGCTCAGCCGCGCGCTCGCCCGCGCGTAAATGATAGAGGGAAAAGCCCACATAGCGCCAACCCGCAGATTGCGGCGTGATTTCATGCACTTTTCCATGGGTTCCAAAAGGTTTTTTAAGCAGATCGGACATTGCGCCCCTCATAAGTTGAACTGTCCACAGTCATAACCAACTGCAAGCGGGGCATCAATCACCCCGTGCAATGCTCAACCAGACGCCGCATGGGGGCCGCTGGCCCTCATGCGAGCAACCGCATCAAACGCGCCTTGTGATCGACACCGCGCCGGCCGTTCAAATGATCTGAAAGATCTTGCAAACTGCCAAGATTGTGGCAGGCCACCAGTGAGGACACATGCGGCAGCATGGCTTTGATGCCTGCGGCCTGCGGCGAGAATTGGTCCCAGCGCAGCAAGGGATTAAGCCATATCAGCTCCCGGGCTTGCAGGGCCAGTCGGGCGATTCCTCCTTCAAGCGCCGCAAGTCCCGACCGCTCAAGCCCATCACTTATGAGCAAAACCACGGCCGGGGCTGACAAAACCCGCCGGGCCCAGTCACGATTAAACGTCCCAAGGCTTTCAGAGATGCGGGTGCCGCCCTCCCAATCCTGCACATGTTGACCGATCGCAGCCAGAGCAGCATCGGGGTCTTTAATGGTCAGCTGAGGCGAAATATTATGCAGCTGAGTGCCGAAGGTGAAGCCATGCACTGCGGCCCAGTCCGACCCACGCGCCTGTGCGCAGGAATGGACAAAATGCATCATCATTCGGCTGTATCGGGTCATGGATCCAGAAATATCACATAGCACCACGAGGTTGAGCTGTCGGGGCTTTGCCCGCTGCTTCGGCAAAGTGAGCAGTTCACCGCCGCTGCGCCGCGCCTGTTGCAGCGCTTTTCGCCGGTCAATCCGTAAGGCCCGAGCCGCCGTCTCAAAACGCCGCCCCGCCAGCTGTGGTAAATCCAACTGCAGGCTTCGAATGGCCTGTTCGGCTTGGCGAATTTCCGTGGCATTCATTGCCTCAAAATCCTTTTGCATCAGTTTCTCCACATCTGAATGAGAAAACTGCGCATCCAGTTCCAACAGCTCTTGAGGGGGCAGATCGCGCGGCTTTCCCCCACCGGCCGCCATCGCCTCCGCGGCCCTATTCTGCGCCGGTTTCATGGGCTTCTCAACCGAAGGGGCCGTGATCACAGGCAGGAGGTTGGTGATCATATTTTCCAAGAAATCAGGATCGCGCCAGAACATTGCAAAGACTTGATCAAATATAAGCAGATGCTCTGGCCGGGTCACAATCATCGCCCGTAGGGTGGTGTGAAAATCCTGCCGCTTGGTGAAGCCAACCAGCTGCACCGCCCGCAGGGCCTCCAGGATTTGCGCCGTTCCAACCGGCACGCCGGCCCGGCGCAAGGCGCGGCCAAAATAGACGATATTGTCCGGCAATCTCCCTGCAGCATCTGCCATTACAGCGCCTGCATATCTTGCCTGATTTGCTCCAAAATCCGTGTTGCAGGCCCCCCGGTGATCTTGGCAATATCATCTTGATATTTCAGCACCGCACCAATGGTGTCTGTGATCACATCGGGTGAGAGTGCCACAACATCCAACGCCACAAGGCATTTGGCCCAGTCCAAGGTCTCGGCCAGTCCGGGCCGCTTGAACAGCTCTTCCTCGCGAAGCTTTTGGATGAAAGCCACCACCTCGCGGCTTAAATCGGCGTTCACCTCTGGCAGGCGGGCCCGCAAAATTTCCATCTCACGCTCAAACCCCGGATAATCGACCCAGTGATAGAGGCAGCGGCGCTTCAGCGCGTCATGTACCTCACGCGTGCGGTTAGAGGTCAAAATCACAATCGGCGGTTCTGGGGCTTTGATCACGCCCAGCTCTGGCACGGTGACTTGGAAATCAGAGAGCGCCTCCAACAAAAACGCCTCAAAGGGTGCATCTGTGCGGTCAATCTCATCGATCAGCAAGACCGGCGGCCCAGAGGGATGCGGCTCAACCGCTTGCAATAAGGCGCGTTTGATCAAGTATTTTTCTGAATATATGTCGCCTTGCTCCGCCCCATTGCGCATTGCCAGCATTTGGCCGGCGAAATTCCATTCATAGACCGAGCTGCTGGCGTCTAACCCTTCATAGCATTGCAAGCGGATCAAATCTCGCCCAAGACCTTTGGCGATCACCTTGGCCAGTTCTGTTTTGCCAACGCCGGCTTCGCCCTCCAAAAAGATTGGTCGATTGAGCGTCAGGGAGAGGAAGGTCAAGGTCGACAGCGCACGATCGGCCACATAGCCTTCAGAGGCGAGCAGAGCGGTGGTTGCGTCGATGGACTGCGGCAAGTTTTGCAAGATATCTGCCCTATAAATTGGCAACACCAACCCCAAAAATGGGGTTGGTGTGTAAGGTTTGTGAAAGATCTAGCCCAAAGCGCGTTTGGCCATGACCTTGATCAAATTAGCGCGATATTCCGCATTTCCATGAAGATCAGACAAAAGCCCGTCCGATGAGATCTCGACCCCATCAACAGCAGAGGCCGACCAATCCGCACTCAAGGCCGCTTCCAGACCGTCATGGCGATAGACCCCGTCTTCACTCGCGCCGGTCACAGCAACCCGGACGCTGCCGTCGGCTGATTTGGCCACAAACACGCCGGCCATTGCATAGCGCGACGCCGGATTAGGGAACTTGCCATAACCACCTTTCGCCGGGGCGGTGAAGCTGATGGCGGTGATGATCTCATCCTCTTCTAAGGCTGTGGTAAACATACCTTCGAAAAAATCATCCGCTGCAATTTCACGAGAGGTTGTGTGGATCCGCGCATTCAAGGCTAGGGCCGCTGCTGGATAATCAGCCGCCGGATCATTATTGGCCAAAGACCCGCCAATCGTTCCGCGATGACGGACAGCGGGATCGCCGATATTGGCCGCAAGTTTACAAATCGAAGGGCACAGCGCTGCGAGAGCGGCATGTCCCGCCACTTCTGCATGGGGTGTCATCGCCCCAATGGTGACCTGATCACCGGCAATGGTAATCCCGCGCAGATCCGCCGCGCCGCTTAGATCAATCACATCTGTCGGATCGGCAAGTCGTTGTTTCATGGTGGGGATTAAGGTTTGCCCCCCGGCCAATATTTTCCCATCTTCAGAGGTGTTCAACAGGGCGGCAGCCTCTTGTGCGGTGGCCGCTTTATGAAAATTGGTCTCATACATCGTCCAAACTCCTTATTCAGCTGCTAGTTTTTGGCTCACATCCTGCAACGCGGCCCAAACCGCAGAGGGGGTGGCCGGCATTGAAAGATTGTTATTGCCAATGGCATCCGTGATGGCGTTGATCACCGCAGGCGGCGAGCCAATCGCACCGGCCTCCCCACAGCCCTTCATCCCAAGCGGGTTTCCAGGACAGGTGGTCGAGGCATGATGCACCGAATAATTTGGCAAATCATCGGCGCGCGGCATGGCGTAATCCATATAGCTGGCCGATAGCTGTTGACCGGCCGCGTCATAGACAACATTTTCAAGCATCGCTTGGCCAATGCCCTGCGCGATACCGCCATGCACTTGGCCTTCCACAATCATCGGGTTGATGATGGTGCCAAAGTCATCAGAGGCTACAAATTGCACCACCTCCGTCACCCCGGTTTCGGGATCCACTTCGACCTCACAAATGTAACACCCCGCTGGGAATGTGAAATTGGTCGGGTCATAAAAGGCGCTTTCTTTCAGACCCGGCTCCATGCCTTCGGGGATATTATGGGCCGTATAGGCTGCAAGACCAACCTCATGCCAGAGCATCTGTTTGTCAGTGCCAGCCACTTTCACGGCCCCACCTTCGATCACGATATCATCCTCGCCGGCCTCAAGCACATGGGCGGCGATTTTCTTGACCTTGGCTTCCACTTTATCCATCGCTTTCACAATGGCAGACATGCCGACAGCACCGGACCGGGAGCCATAGGTGCCCATACCAAATTGCACCTTATCGGTGTCGCCATGGACAATCTGGATGTTTTCCGTTGGCAAATCAAACCGTTCCGACACGATCTGCGCGAATGTGGTTTCATGCCCCTGCCCGTGGCTGTGCGAGCCGGTGAGGATCTCAATGGTGCCCACGGGATTGACCCGAACCTCTGCGCTTTCCCACAGGCCAACGCCTGCTCCAAGGCTTCCCACCGCAGCTGACGGTGCGATGCCGCAGGCTTCGATATAGTTGGAATAGCCCATCCCTCGCAGCTTGCCACGGCTGGCCGCTTCGGCTTTTCTTGCGGCAAAACCCGCCACATCTGCGGCCTCTTGGGCCTGCTTCAAATTGGCGTCAAAATCACCGCTGTCATAGGCCATAATCACAGGCGTTTGATGCGGGAAGCTGCGCACGAAGTTCTTTGATCGCAGCTCGGCAGGGTCCATGCCCATTTCACGCGCCGCCGTTTCCATGATGCGTTCAACCACATAACAGGCCTCTGGGCGCCCCGCTCCGCGGTAGGCATCCACCGGCACGGTATTGGTGTAAACCGCCTGAACATCGCAATAGATATTTGCAATATCATACTGGCCTGACAGCAAAGTCGCGTAGAGATAGGTCGGCACAGCCGAGCTAAACAGGGACATATACGCGCCCAAATTGGCTTTGGTGTTCACCTTCAAGCCCACAATCTTGCCATCGCTGTCAAAACCGATTTTCGCGGTTGAAACATGATCGCGCCCATGGGCATCGGTGAGGAAAGCCTCAGTGCGGTCTGAGGTCCATTTCACCGAACGGCCCGACTTCATCGAGGCCCAAAGACAGGCAATCTCTTCGGGATAAATATAAATCTTGGATCCAAAACCGCCGCCAACATCTGGCGCAATCACCCGCAATTTATGCTCAGGCGCGACGTTATAGAAAGCCGAGAGCACCAAACGGGCCACATGGGGGTTTTGACTGGTGGTATAAAGCGTGTAGTGATCTTCCGCCTCGTTAAAAGTGGCAATTGCAGATCGTGGCTCCATTGGATTGGGCGCCAAACGATTGTTGGTGATCTCCATCTCCGTCACATGCGCCGCAGAGGCCAAGGCCGCGTCGGTGGGCGCCAAATCTCCAATTTCCCAGTCAAAGATCAAGTTGCCAGGGGCATTGTCATGTAGTTGCGGTGCACCGGGGGCCAAGGCCTCGACCGAGCCGACCACAACGGGCAGCTCTTCATAGGTCACAACCACCGCCTCAGCGGCCAATTTTGCCTGGGATTTGCTATCAGCCACCACAATGGCAACGGCATCACCCACATAGCGCACCTTTTCGGTCGCCAAAGCGGACCAAGCGCCCATATTCATGGGGGTGCCATCTTTGGAGGTAATGCCCCAACCGCAGATGATGTTGCCGATGCCATCGGCGACCAATTCCGGGCCAGTCAAAACCGTTTCAACCCCCTCCATAGCCAAAGCCGCGGAGGTGTCCAGCGAGACTATCCGCGCATGCGCATGCGGGCTGCGCACAAAGGCGGCATAGGCTTGGTTGGCCTCGATGATATCGTCTGTGTAACGGCCTTTGCCGGTGATGAATCTCTTGTCTTCCTTGCGCAAAACGCGCGCGCCAATTCCTTCTGACATATCCCGTCCCCCTATGCTGACGTCATCTTGGACGCACCGTCCGCGATGGATTTCACAATGTTATGGTAGCCGGTGCAGCGACAAATATTACCTTCAAGCTCATGGCGGATATTTTCTTCCGTCAGTGTTTTGCCCTCGGCTTGATAGCGTGCGACCATATCGGTTGCGGTCATGATCATGCCCGGGGTGCAAAACCCGCATTGCAGACCATGGTTTTCCTTAAACGCCACCTGCATGGGATGCAGCTCATCTTTCGATTTCGCGAGCCCTTCCACGGTCGTCACCGCCGCGCCTTCAGCACTGGCCGCGAGCATGGTGCAGGATTTCATCGCCTTGCCATCCACATGCACAACACAAGCGCCGCATTGGCTGGTGTCACAGCCCACATGGGTGCCCGTCAGTCGCAAATGATCCCGGATATATTCGACCAACAAAGTATTGCCGGCAACATCACGAGATACCGATTTGCCGTTCACAGTCATCGCAATTTTCATTCATTTTCTCCCTATTCGTAGTCTTTATTTTTGGCGTTATCATCATTTTTGGCGTTATCATCTTACGCAAAGTCTTTGGCCTATGTCTCACCCACCGTCTTGGCAAATAACCTAAGCGCTAGGCTTCACACAAAAGACAGATCACAAAGATCAAGGCAAACGCCTCCCAATTTATTAACAATGGGTTAAGCGCAGGAACGTTAAGGTCTTAACAATGAGCTTATTGTATTCCTTTCATTATGCAAGACGCGACTTGCCGAAACCATCGCGTCGCCAGCCATCGCCCCCCGGCGAGCGACCAACACGAGACACCAACTCTCAACAAACGATCTGTTTGGATGGTAAAGGTGGACGCAACGCTCATGCACAAATTGTGCGCAAGAACTTCGGAATTTGTTTTTTGACCTTAAAGAATCCCGCGGTCGCATGGGGCCAGATCATCGCATCCCAATCGCGCCGCCATTCCGTCAAGGAAATGCCGGCCGCCTCGAGCTCTGGTTGGGCGCGCGCAAGCCAATCGCGCAGGGGGCCAACAGGCACATAGGGCGTCACAATTTGCTGCGCGCCCGATTGCAGCGCCCACCACGCAAGATCTGACGGCGCGCCAATCTGCATCGCTGAGACAGCAAGACCCGATCTTTGCGCAACATCGGCCAAAGCACCCGCCTCGAACCGCACCACAAGCTGCGCGACATCACGCGGCGAACGCAGGGGGCTCGCCGCCAAAGTGGCCGCAGCGGTGCAGATCAAGTCTCGAAAGGGAAAATCTTCGATCCGGCAATCCTCCTCCGTCAACAAAAGCGCGGTTGGAAGGTGCAGTTGCGGCGCATTTGGCACCCTTGGAGGATTGCACTCTGGCAGCCCGTCAGGTTCAAGCGCCTCCAGCCCAGAGGCGCTCTGCGTCAACTCTTGCGCGCGCGGCACAAAGCGTTCTTCGGTGAAGCGCGCAATATTGCTCGCCTGTGCGACATAGGGTTTGCCGCGCGTGTGCAGCCCCGCGACCCAGCGCCAACTCAAGGTATTGGAGGCCGGATCCCCGTCTAACAAGTTCCTCAAGAAAAAATCTGCCCCAAGGCGCCATGGCAATTTAAGCGTGAAGATCCAAATGGAGGCAAACCACATCCGCGCATGGTTGTGCAAATATCCGGTCTCAATCAGCTCAGCGGCCCAACTGTCGAAATAGTCCAGCCCGGTTTGCGCCGTTTCGGCGGCATGAACCGCTTGGCGCAGCCCCGCATCACCCTCCAGCGCGGCCAAGTCTTGCCGCAACCCCGCGGTATAGTTGTTCCACACCTCGGGCCGCTGTTCCAACCACCCCTTAAAATAACTGCGCCAAATCACCTCATCAATGAACTTTGCAGAGGCTTCAGCGCCTTGCGTTTTTATGGCCGTGGCGATGACCTCGGGCTCAGTTATGAGCCGGCGTCGGATATAGGCTGATAGCATCGACACATCCCGATGCGCAGCCGGTCCCCGATCGAAGTTGCGCCCCTGGGCATAATCGCGCCCCATTTTCGCGGAAAACTGTTCAAGCCGCGCTTGCCCCGCCGCACGGGTTGCCGTCATCACTTGTGCCATCGCCAGCTCCTATGTTGCCTCTGAGCTATAGCGGCACGCCGATATTGCAATGCGCTCTTGGCCTCTCACCCAGCAAAAATTCAAAGCACCGCGTTGCAGCGCGGTCAAATCAATCTAGTTGAAGGTTCCAAGAGTGGGCACCAGCCTGGGCAAAACGGAATTGAGGGAAAAGTGGCGGTATTACGCGTAATGTTAGGCGATCAGCTCAGTCCAACAATATCGAGTTTGCACGGTGCCGATAAGACCAAAGACACCATCTTGATCTGTGAAGTTCAGCAAGAAGCCACCTATGTCAAACACCATAAGAAAAAACTGGTCTTCATTTTCTCCGCCATGCGGCATTTCGCACAAGAGCTGCGGGACGCAAAATACCGGGTGATCTACCACAAGCTCGATGATGCCACGCCTGTGTCACGCTTTTCCGATGCAGTGACCCGCGCGGCTCAAATGGGCGATTTTGACGAAATCGTCGTAACAGAGCCCAGCGAATATCGTGTTTTGGAAGAGATCAAGCTTTGGCCTGATCTGCTAAATCTGCCGGTCGATATCCGCCCCGACACGCGATTTCTCGCCAGCCACAGCGACTTTCAGAACTGGAGCGCGGGGCGCAAATCCTTGCGCATGGAATATTTCTATCGTGAAATGCGCAAGCGTTACAGTATCTTGATGGAGGGTGACCAGCCGATTGGAGATCAATGGAATTTTGACAGCGACAACCGCAAAGCGCCCAATGCGACACTGACCATTCCCGACACGTTTCGCCTTGCGCCCGATGACGTCACCCAAGAGGTCTGCGCGATGGTCGAACAGCTGTTCCCCGACCATATGGGCGCCGCCACCCCCTTCCATTTCGCCGTGACCGCTGAGGGCGCACGCGCGGCATTGCAGCAATTTGTTGAGGAACGCTTGGCCTTCTTTGGCGATTACCAAGATGCCATGCTTCAAGATGAAGCCTGGATGTTCCATGCCCATATTGGGCTCTATCTCAACACCGGCTTGTTGCTTCCGCTTGAGTGTATTGCCGCAGCCGAGCAGGCCTATCATCGAGGTCAAGCGCCTCTCAATGCGGTTGAAGGCTTTATAAGGCAAATTTTGGGGTGGCGCGAATTTGTGCGCGGTCTCTATTGGCAAAATATGCCCGGCTATGAAACGCTCAACTTTTTTGATGCCCAGCGCGATCTACCCGACTTCTACTGGACCGCTGACACGCGCATGAACTGTTTGCGCCAATCGGTGCAAGAGACGATAGATCATTCCTATGCGCACCACATCCAAAGGTTGATGGTTCTGGGGAATTTTGCGCTCCTGGCCGGTATCTTGCCCGCGCAGGTCAATGACTGGTTTTTAAGCGTTTATGCCGATGCCTTCGAATGGGTTGAACTGCCAAATGTGTCGGGCATGGCGCTCTTTGCCGATGGCGGTAAATTGGCCAGCAAACCCTATGCCTCTGGCGGTGGCTATATCAACAAAATGTCCAACTATTGCAAAGGCTGCAGCTATAGCGTCACGGCGAAAAACGGCCCAAAGGCCTGCCCATTTAATTACCTTTATTGGGATTTTCTCGACCGCAACCGCGCCAAGCTGCGCGCCAATCCACGGGTTGGCATGATGTACCGGGTTTACGATCGCATGGATGCCGACAAACAACAGGCCATCCGATCCGATGCCGAACAATTTTTAAAAGATCTCGCAACACAAGACCGCACCCCATGAATTTTCTTAACAGCCGCGCCATTCGAACCCAAATCCCAACCGCCCCCTTGTGGCTTGGCCTTGCCGGCGTACTGCCGTTTCTTTGGGGGGCTATAAGCGCTTGGAACACGGATATTTCCCGACCGATCGCCGATTGGCTCGGCCCCGGTTTTTTGGGGCGCGATCTACAGCTGACCTATGGCGCGGTGATCTTATCGTTTATGTCCGGGGTGCTTTGGGGGTTCGCGTGTAAAGCACCAAAGCAAAACGCCCCCTTATTTTTCGGCCTATCGGTCCTTCCAGCGCTCTTGGCGACTTTCGTGCTGGCCAGCAACGCGCCCGAGCAGCTTGCGGCGCTCAGCGCCGGATTCTTGGCGCTCTTCGGCCTTGATATCGTGTTCTTCCGTCACCGATTGACGCCAGGTTGGTGGCTGAAATTGCGCGCGCTGCTCACGGCCTTGGTTTTGACCTGTTTGAGTGTCGCCGTTTAACGCAGCGCGGCAGGTATTTACTTTTCAGTTAATTCCCATGACTAAGTTCTCATACATTTAAATCTGGAAACTCATGCGGATCTCAACTCCTGAATTTATCGCCCTGATGGCCATGCTGGTCGCGACCGTTGCCATCTCGATCGATGCGATGTTGCCGGCGCTGCCCGATATCGCGGCGCAACTGACACCTGAGCGCCCCAATAACGTGCAGTTGATCTTGTCGACCTTCATTATTGGCATGTCTGCCGGTACATTAATCGCCGGCCCGCTGTCGGACAGCTTTGGCCGTAAAACCGTGATTTATTGGGGCGCGGGGCTTTATATTTTGGCCTCCATCATCTGTATTTTCGCCAGCAATCTTGAGACCATGATTATTGCGCGCCTCTGTCAAGGCTTCGGTGCCGCCGCCCCGCGCGTTGTCTCCCAAGCTTTGATCCGCGATCTGTATTCTGGGCGCCAAATGGCACGGATTTCCTCATTTGTTATGATTATTTTCTCCATTGTTCCCGCTCTTGCCCCCTTGCTTGGGGCAGGATTGATCTCAATTTTTGCTTGGCAATCAATCTTTGTGATTTTCATTGTATTTTCAGCCCTGAGCACCACTTGGACCGGATTGCGAATTCAAGAACCCCTAGCACCAGAGCAGCGCATCCCCTTCCGCAGAAAGGCTTTTCAAACCGCCTTGGTCGAGATATTTTCCCTCGGCATGGTGCGCATGTCGATGCTGACCATGGTGTTTGCCTATGCGATGCTGTTTTTGAGCATCCTCATGGTGCAACAGATCTTCGATCAATTCTACAACCGCGCCGACAGTTTTCCCCAATGGTTTGCCTTGGTGGCGGGCCTGTCCGCCTCGGCCAGTTTTCTCAACTCCATGATCGTCATGCGCCTCGGAATGCGTCGCCTGATCAGTGCGGCCCTGCGCATACAGATTGTCTGGAGCCTCGGGATGCTGCTTCTATACGCGCAAGGGCTGATGGCCGGTGATCTTGGCTTTGCGCTTTTCATCTTTTGGATTTTCGGACTGTTTTTTCAAGCCGGAATGACGTTGGGCAACCTCACAGCTTTGGCTATGGAGCCACTCGGGCATATCGCCGGCACAGCCGCCAGCGTCACCAGCGCGGTTGCGACCTTGGGCTCTATCCTATTGGCCTCGGTCGCCGGGCAATTTTTTGACGGGACACCGCTCATATTGATTGTCGCCATCTTTGTATTGTCTATCTGCGGATCCCTCAGCGCTCATCGCCTGAAACGATTTGAACGCAGGGCGGCGGTGTAAGATGCAATCACCGCAGCAGGCAAACCGCCGGCGCCGCAAGGCCGCGACTTGACAAGGGCGCCTATTTTCACTCCAAATTCACCGAAGACGGCGCGGAGTTTCAGAACTGAAAGCGAGTCTCGGCAACACCGTAATAAGGACAAGTCATGAATAACACAGCAGAGACGATCGGATTTATAGGCGTTGGCCTTATGGGACACGGTATTGCAAAGAACCTCTTGGCGGCAGGTTACCCAGTCTATGTTCTGGCCCATCGCAATCGCGCGCCCGTGGAAGATCTTTTGTCCAAAGGCGCAAAGGAGGTCAAAACTCTGGCCGATATGGCGCGTAATACAACGGTCATCCACATTTGCGCGCCCGGCTCACCAGAGGTGGAAGCGGTCGTGGCCAAGCTCTTGCCCGATCTGCGTCCAGACACAGTGATCATTGACTGCTCAACCTCAGATCCCAATTCGACAGCGCGACTGGCCGCGCGCCTGGCAGAACAGGGCTGCCATATGGCCGATGCACCTCTGGGCGGCACACCCGTTCAGGCCGAATCCGGCGCATTGTCGACCATGATTGGGGCAACAGAAGACATTTATGCCCGCATTACACCCGTGGTCGAAACTTGGGCGCGTTCCATCGTGCACATGGGAGACAATGGCGCCGGGCACAAAATGAAACTGCTCAACAATTTTTTGTCGCTCGGATATGCCGCGATGTATTCGGAGGCCCTGGCTCTGGCCGAAAAAGTCGGCATCACCACCGCGCAATTTGACTCCGTTATTCGTGGCAGCCGAATGGATTGCGGATTTTATCAAACCTTCATGGGCTACGCTGTGGAGGGCAATCGCGAGGCGCATAAATTCACGCTGAAAAACGCTTTGAAAGATACAAGTTATCTTGCCAACATGGCCGATGGTGTCAATTTGGCAAATCCCATTGGTGGCGCGGTGAAAAATAGTTTTGCCTTGGCATTCGCAGCAGGTGGTGACGGCCCGGAAGATTATGTGCCGCATCTGGTGGATTATGTTATGGCGCAAAATGGCGTGAAAAAATGAGCGCCATATTGCGCCCATGCGGCGCAATTGATCGCAAAAAGGCTATGAGATGACTTATTCAGCCGGCGCAGCTTGGATGGACGGCAAGGTCATACCGGTATCGGAGGCCAAAATTTCGGTGTTTGATTGGGGTTTGACCCGCTCTGATATCACATATGATGTCGTCCATGTATGGGAAGGCGCCTTCTTTCGGCTGGAAGATTACTTAGACCGCTTCATGGTTTCGATGGATAAATTGCGGCTTGATGTGGGCATGACTCGCGCAGAGATAAAGGCGGCTCTGGTCGAATTGGTGGCCACATCGGGGCTAAAGTCCGCCTATGTCTCCATGGTGGCCTCCCGCGGCACACCGCAGGTTCCCGGCACGCGTGATCCAAGAGCCTGCACCAACCATTTTTACGCCTGGGCCGTTCCATTCATCTGGGTGATCCCACAGGAGGTGGCACAACGAGGCGCCCATATTTCTGTAGAAGAGAACCTGCGGCGTATCCCGCCTCACTCAGTTGATCCGACGGTTAAAAACTATCACTGGGGTGACATGACCGCCGCCCTATTTAACGCATTAGATGCCGGCTATGACACCACCGTATTGCTCGACACCGATGGCTATGTAACCGAAGGGCCGGGCTTTAATATCTTTGCAGTTATTGACGGTAAAGTGCTGACACCCAGATCGGGAATGCTCGAAGGCATTTCCAGAAAAACCGTCTTGGAGATTTGCGCCGACCTTGGCATTCCCTGTGCACAGACCGACATTAGTCTTGATGAATTCCTATCCGCCGATGAGGTTTTTACCGCAACCACAGCCGGTGGCCCGGTGCCTGTGACGCGCGTGAATAAAACCATTTTGGGCAATGATGCCGTCGGCCCCATCACGGCACGACTGCTCAAAACCTATTGGGATTGGCACAATCGCGATGATTTGACGGAGAAAATCACCTACGTTTAAGCGCCTCTTTCACCTCAAGCTTTTGAACGGCAAGCGGCGCCCTTTTGATTGAATATCCTTAAACAGATTGCCACCCTGCCCATTCCCCGTCACTGTGAACCCGATAAGGAGTGTGGCGCAGATGCTTCGAACTTTAGGATTGCTTCTTGGCTGTCAACTTGCGGGGGAATTTATCGCGCGCGGGTTGGGCCTGCCTATTCCCGGCCCTGTCTTGGGCTTGGTGATTTTGCTGGCGGCTCTTGCCCTCAGGCCGCCTTTGGCGAGCGCCCTGCGCCCGACGACACAAGTTATCCTGGCCCATTTGTCTTTGATGTTTGTCCCCGCCGGTGTCGGGGTTATTGGCAATTTAGACGTTCTGTCATCAGATTGGGCCAGGTTGCTTGTGGTTCTCATCCTGTCGACAATTTTGTCAATGCTTGTGACCGTCGCCACATTTATTGCGATGAAACGGCTCATGTACAGGGTGCAAAAATGAATGATTTTGTCAGCCTTTGGAGCTATTTATCCGCCACGCCCTTGCTCTGGCTTACAGCCACAATTGCCGCCTATCTGATCGCCGAAAGCCTGGCCGCACGATTGGGAAATCCCCCCTGGGCCAACCCGGTATTGATGTCGGTCCTGCTGCTCTCACCGGTGCTTGTTTTGACCAAGACCGATTACGGCACCTATTTCGAAGGCGCGCAATTTATACATTTTCTGTTAGGGCCCGCAACGGTCGCTTTGGCCCTGCCCCTTTGGGACAACCGCGCCACGATCCAAAAATCCGTGATTCCCATCCTATGCGCCCTGGTCGTGGGCTCTACGGTGGCGGCAGGATCGGCCATTGTATTGGCGCAGTTTTTTGATCTGCCCCTAAGCGTCCTGCTGTCCCTCGCACCAAAATCCACCACGGCTCCCGTGGCCTTGGGCATTTCAGAAGCCGTGGGCGGCATTCCAACGCTCACAGCCGTTCTGGTTATTTTAACAGGGATCATTGGGGCAATCACCGTGACCCCGTTGATGAACATCCTGTCTATCACAGATTGGCAAGCACGGGGTTTTGCAGTGGGTGTCGCCGCCCACGGAATTGGCACGGCGCGCGCCTTCAAGGTCAACCCAATTGCCGGCGCCTATGCAGGCATTGCCATGGCCCTCAATGCCTTGCTCACAAGTCTCATTGTGCCGATCCTGATAAGATGGTTGACCTAGACTAGCAGAAGATCCGCTTGCCCAGTCAAAGACCCCTGCGGCAATATCAAAGCGACCTTGGCACCCATGCCCCCCCCATCATCGCCGCTGGAAAGGGTCGGAAACCTGGCTCAGCCTTGCAATTTTATGGCAATATTTTTGGTCTGCACATAGTTCCAGAGGGCCTCGCGACCTTTCTCGCGGCCATAGCCGGATTTACCAAACCCACCGAAAGGTGTCTCGACGCCGCCGGCATACCATTCGTTGACGAACACCTGCCCAGCGCGCAATTGCCGCGCGGCGCTGGTTGCACGATCGAGGTCGCGCGTGAAGACGCCGCCAACGAGCCCAAAAGGGGTTCCATTGGCAATCTGAATGGCTTCACCATCCGTCGAGAATTTCAAAACCGAAACGACAGGCCCAAACACTTCCTCTTGAGCAATCGACATCTCAGGCAGAACGTCAGTCAGGACCGTGGGTTCCAGAAAAGCGCCTGGGATATTGGCCTTATGCCCGCCAGCCGCAATCCCTGCGCCTTCCTCTTGCGCGGCACAGATCATGCCAACGGCGCGATCACGTTGCGCCTCAGAGACCATGGCCCCCATGGTTGGTCCAAATGCGGCTTGATCGATGCCCGGTTTAAGAGACAAAGAGTTCGCCACACCGACCCTTGCCGGGACTATCGCAGCGCCAAACACGATGACCCGGCGCGAAATGCAACCTACAATGCCACACTGCGCCAGCATGGGATATTCAAGTCACCCGGCAAGCTTTACCCATCTCTTGCGATCACGCCAGTGGATCTTGAGAAGACCGAATATGCAATTGAACGGGCGGTCCAATCCATTGCCTTGACCTGAGCGCCCTCTGCGCTCCGCAAGCCAAGACATCCCGCGTAAGCGGATTTTTCCGTTTTCAGCGCGAAGTTGCGGATCAAAGACCCCGTGAGGACGCTGCGAAATGAGGGATGGGAATGGTACCACCTCCTGGTCTCGAACCAGGGACCTCCTGATCCACAATCAGGCGC
>OBPL01000011.1_pt1 | contig 62111 bp, 57 predicted proteins | sample 1470531 | NCBI WGS metagenome assembly OBPL01 (sample SAMEA3275487, study PRJEB22092) | marine metagenome | biome: This is a filtered seawater sample; feature: Sample comes from a sea loch with a North Atlantic influence; material: Sterivex filter | collected 2014-06-23T09:00:00+00 | depth 2 m
ACCGCTGCTCTTGCTGAGTGGCGCCAACTATTGAGCGCATAGATTAAAGCTGCGCTAGCAATCTGATGCGAGTTCTCATTCGTCTGACAGCACCTCTTCACTCCTTTGTTTAGAAGTGTTGGACGCAGCGACTTTACTATCCAACCATTGAGTTCCGCTTCATCCAACACACGGTTCAGTGCTGAGTTGTGATTGTTGATGGTGCTCTGTGCTGGCACCTTGCCATTCTGTGCCGTACGCCACGCATCAAACGCCGTTACAGCAGCCAAATCTAGCTTTGCTATATCAGTGGTGCCAAAGTAGGGCATAAGCCACTTGTTGAGCGCCTGTGTGTAGTCTCTGTATGCTTGCTTGCCTACGCCCTCACGTATTTCTGTTTCCATTCTGGCAAGGGCGTGTTTGGCAACATCAGCAAACTTACGGGTGGTGGCTGGAAGCTTGTTTTGAATGCGTGCATCAACTTCATAATAAAGACGCAGTGCCACTTCTTTTGCACTCTCTATATCTTCAGTCTTAGTTGTCTTAACCAGGCGTTTGCCATTGGGAAGTGTTAAACGAGCATACCAGTTGTCACTGCCTGCACGTTTATCCAGCCTCAGCTTCTTGTGAATTTGTATGGAATTAACTCCATAGCTCATCTTTAAACTGCTCCCGTTCGTTCACACAAACGATAGCATTGGATTCGTCAAATCTACACCGATATTTTGTGTACGAATTGTGTACAGAAATTTAATGACTATATGTTGTTTGGAGTGGGAGGTTTTAACTAACATCTACAATATGTTGTGGAGGCGGGTACCGGAATCGAACCGGTGTACACGGATTTGCAATCCGCTGCATAACCACTCTACCAACCCGCCTCAATGCCTTCAAACCTTGGTTTTGGGGCGATCACCTGTGCTGCTTTGGCCTTGGTTATGAAGGCGTTTTGAAAGCAGATCGAGTGATCTGCGGCGTTATTGTCTTTTTTACTGCGCTTGTCCAGTCCGCAATTGTGCTCTTTGGAGGCGGAGGGCGCATTCTTTTTCGTCGCTCACTCTGCTCACTGCCGTATGCCGGAAAAGCGTTGGGCCCAGTCATCACGTTGCTCATCGGTGATTTTGGCGAAGAGGTTTTCGGGCACGGTGAACGCATCGCCCGCCGCGCAGCGGGTGAGCGCTTGGGCGAGGTCTTCGGGCCAGCGCGGGTCGGTTTGGCCCATCGCCTGGCCCAGGGTTTGCGCCGCATCTGGGATGAAGGGGGCTGAGAGTTGGCCGTAGAGCGCAATGAGGTTGAGCGACAGGCGGATGATGCCCGCGGCTTCCTCGGGATTGGTTTTATACACGGCCCAGGGTTCTGCGGCTTGCAAATATTCATTGCCCAAGGCCCAGATCGCCCGCAATTCCGCAGCGGATTTGCGCACTTCTACGGCTTCCATATGGGTTTGATAGGCTTCTAGGCGCGTTTGTAAATCCGCAATCAGCGCGGTTTCACGCGGGCCATAGCTGCCCCCCTCTGGCACGGTTTCGCCGAATTTGGAGCGGCAAAATTTGGTGACACGAGAGACGAAATTGCCCAGCACATCCGCCAGATCTTTGTTCACATCCGCTTGGAAATTGTCCCAGGTGAACTCGCTGTCGGAGGTCTCCGGTGCATGGCTGAGAAGCCACCAGCGCCAGTAGTCGGGCGGCAGGATCTCAAGCGCTTGATCCATAAAGATGCCGCGCCCCTGGCTGGTGGAAAACTGCCCACCGTCATAGTTGAGGTAGTTAAATGATTTGATGTAATCGACCAGCTTCCATGGCTCGCGAGAGCCCAGAATTGTGGCCGGGAATGAGAGGGTGTGGAAGGGCACATTGTCCTTGCCCATAAACTGCACATAGCGCACGTCCGCAGCGCCTTTATCGGTGCGCCACCAGCGCTCCCAGTCGGCGCCTTTACCGGCATCCACCCATTCGCGGGCGGAGGCGATATATTCAATTGGTGCGTCAAACCAGACGTAGAAAACTTTGCCTTCCATTCCAGGCCAGGGCGCATCGCCGCGCCGGACGGGAACGCCCCAATCAAGGTCGCGGGTAATGCCGCGGTCTTGCAATCCATCACCGTCATTGAGCCATTTTTTCGCGATGGACGTGGTCAGCACCGGCCAATCGGTTTTTTGCGCAATCCAATCACTGAGCTCTTGGCGCAAAGAGGATTGCCGCAGATACAGGTGGCGTGTGTTGCGCACTTCGAGGTCGGTCGAGCCAGATACGGCTGAGCGCGGCTCAATGAGATCGGTTGGCTCCAACTGTTTCGTGCAATTTTCGCATTGATCGCCGCGCGCTTTGTCATAACCGCAGTTGGGGCAGGTGCCTTCGATGTAACGATCTGGCAAAAAGCGCCCGTCCGCGTGGGAATAGACTTGCTGCTCATCGACCTCCGCAATTAAGCCTTGATCTGCAAGACGCCCGGCGAAATGCTGTGTCAGCTCTTTGTTTTGTGCCGATGAGCTGCGACCGAAGTGGTCGAAAGACAGGCGAAACCCGTCAGCAATCTTGGCCTGCACCGCATGCATATCGGCGCAATATTCTTCAACCGGCTTGCCAGCTTTCGCGGCGGCGAGCTCTGCTGGGGTGCCGTGTTCATCGGTGGCGCAGAGAAACAAGACCTCATTGCCTCGCGCCCGATGGTAGCGGGCAAAAAGATCTGCAGGCAGCTGGCTGCCCACAAGGTTGCCGAGGTGTTTGATCCCGTTGATATAGGGAATGGCTGATGTGATCAGGATACGTTTCATAATGCCGTCCAAATAAAGTTGGCCCTATTTAACCCTGTGCGGCCCGAAAGCCCAGCCCTAAGGCTTAGAAGATGAGCCCGGATCGCGCAGGATTTTTGTCAGCCGGCCAAGCATGAAGGAGGTGCGTGGAGCGTAGATGTAGGGTGTTTTGGACAGGGCTGTGTCGCCAAGCAGCAACCGCAACCCGCCGATGGCTGCCAAAAGCAGATGTGCGATGGCAATAAAGATGAAAAAAGAGCCGGTGCCAAATGTTTCAATCAATAGCGCGGCGACGATGGGAGAGGCGATGGCGCCGATGGCATAGTAAAACAAAAGAGCGGCCGAAAGTTCAACACGTTCATCGGTCGAGGCGAAATCATGCGCATGGGCCGTGGCGACGGAATAGATTGGCACAGTGATAAAGCCAAACAGGCAGGAGGTTATGATGACTTGCGTGACGCCGAGCGCGAAAAAGGATAGGGTGCAAGATATGAGCGAGGCAATTGAAATGCCGATGACCACCCAACGGCGATCAAACTTGTCTGCCAGCCAGCCCGCCGGATATTGCGAAATTGCCCCACCCAAAACGTAACCGGCAAGAAATAGACCGATTTGCGAGGCGTTCAAATTGAGCTCTGTGCCATAGATGGGGCCAACCATTCGATAGGCCGCAGAGGTCAGGCCGCTGACCATAACCGCAAAGACGGCAAGGGGGGAGCGGCTAAGCGCCAAAAGAGGCCGCAGGCGCGGGGCTGCTTTCGTAATCGGCGGACTGGCTTTGGTCAGCGCAAGCGGCAAGAGGGAGGCACAGCAAAAGAGCGTCAGGAGGTTATAGGCCAGATAGGTCTCAACAGAGGCCAAAGCGCCAATCATCATCTGCGCTCCAAGCGAGGCAGAGATATCTACCACGCGATAAACCGCCATGGTACGCCCGCGATTGGCATTGCTGGCTTTCGCCTGTAGCCAAGCCTCGACCACCGTATAGCAGCCCGCCACACAAAGCCCTGAGGCGACGCGCATCACGGCCCAGGCGGTGGGGTCTATGAGCAAGGTATGGCCCAGCATGCCAATGGCGCCCATCGCGGTGAAGACCGCAAAAGCGCGTGAATGCCCCACACTGCCCATCACCCGGGGCGCCCACCAGCAGCCGATGAAAAACCCAAGGAAATGCGAAGAGCCCAAGATGCCTATTTGCCCCTTGGTAAAGCCCTGTTCAAGCCCTGTGAGGGCGTCCAAGGGGCCAACCCCACCGGAGGACAGCTGCAAGAGGATGACGGACAAGAAAAGCGCCGCAAAGGATAAAATGAGTCGCATAGCGCAACCATCTGCCGGCTCTTGCGGAGTGGCAAGTGGGATTTGATCCTTGGCATGGATTTTTCGGGCTTGGTCAGGTCTTTGGTGGTGGCTCTAAACTTGGGGGGGCTGCGTGACAGAGGTCAGCCGATAGCGCCCTTCATGCCGCGCCACATGCCAGCGGCGCGGGGGCGCGCTGCGGCTGCGTATGCGGGTGAGTTGCCAGTGGTCCATGCCGGCTTGAGGGATGGGGCCCATGTGCCAGCGGCTTTCGATGCCCGGTGCACCGCCCGTGCCGGGGGTGAGCAAAAGAGCCAGCGGGGCACAGCCGCCTTCGCGCGCGCCAGTCTCGGCCGCCAGATGCAGGCGCCGCACAGGGGTTAGGGCGGGCAGGCCAGGCAGATCGGCCACCACAAGCGGCACGGCGCTGCTGCGCAGGATCTCTTCAACGCACCACAGGATATCCTCTGCGCGTTTGGGGCTCACAAAGGTCAGACGCCCAGGAGAGAAAAAAGGGATGACCCCCTCTGCGTGCAGCCGATCTGTGCTCCACTCTGGTGCCACCCAAAACACAGGCCCTTGTGTGTTTTGCGCCACCATCATTGCAAAACTGCGCCGAAATTGGCCGCAAGCCTCATGGGCGCGCGCCAGCGTCAGGCTAATGCCCGGCCAAAGCTCCAATAGGGCCGCCTTCGGCCTGCGGACAGATGAAATCAGATTCGGGGCATAGGGTGTCATCTTTATAGGAGTACATTGTTCCCTATTTGTTCTCAAGATATTTTCAGCTTGCAGCTTAACAACCTTCGGCTAACTTACCTGCAACAAGGGGACTGTAGAATGAAAATGAATGAATTGGGTCGCAGCGGGATTATGATTTCCGACCTCTGTCTTGGGACGATGACTTACGGCACACAGACAGATCAGGCGGATGGCTTTGCGCAGATGGATATGGCTGTGGATGCGGGGATCAATATCTTTGATACCGCGGAGATGTATCCCGTCAATCCGATCACGGCGGAGACCCAAGGTGACAGTGAACGCATGGTGGGCGAATGGTTTCAGGCCAGCGGCAAGCGCAATCAAGTGGTTCTGGCCACCAAACATTCTGGCATGGGGATTAAACATATCCGTGACAGAGCGCCGATCACCGCCCGCTCAATTCCGGCGGCGATTGACGGCAGCTTAAAGCGGTTGCAGACCGATGTGATCGATCTTTACCAATTCCATTGGCCAAACCGTGGCTCTTATATGTTCCGACAAAATTGGAATTATGATCCCTCAAAGCAAAACAAAGCCGAGACGATCCAGCATATGCATGACTGCCTGGGCGCGCTGCAAGAAGAAGTCTCGCGCGGCCGCATTCGCGCTTTTGGCCTGTCGAATGAAAGCGCATGGGGCACGGCGCAATGGCTGCGGGCCTCTGAGGAGGGGCACGGGCCGCGCGTCGCATCCATTCAAAATGAATATTCCCTGATGTGCCGCATGTATGACACGGATTTAGCAGAGTTGAGTGTCAATGAGGACGTGGGCCTTTTGGCGTTCTCACCTTTGGCGACCGGGTTTCTAACTGGAAAATACGCCGCCAATGCGGTGCCGGCCGGCAGCCGAATGAGCGTGTCGCCTGAACTGGGCGGACGCAACACAGCCCGGGCCCATCTGGCGGCCGCAGCCTATATGGAGGTGGCGCAAAAACATGGGCTGGATCCGGTGCATATGGCATTGGCCTGGTGCGCTGGGCGTCCATTCATGGCCTCGGTCATCTTTGGGGCCACGACGGCGGCGCAATTGGCGCATATCATCGCGGGCAAAGACATTGAGTTGTCGGACCAGGTGCTTGCAGATCTCAACAAGACCCATCGCGCCCACCCGATGCCCTATTGAGCCGGTTAATGGTGACGGCGCAGGGCGCTGATGGATTGACCAAAAGCTTGACGGAAGGCGCGGGCCAGGCTGGCCTGTGAGGTGAACCCGCAGGCCAGAGCGATTTCTTGCACGTTTTGCGCGCTATCGATGGCGCGGCGGCGTGCTTCGGACAGGCGCAGCTCCAGAAAATAACGCCCCGGCGCCCGGCCGGTGGCCGCTTTAAATTCCAGTTCCAATTTGCGGGTGGAGATGCCATTGGCGCGGGCCAGGGCCGCGATTGTCGGCGGGCTGTCGATGAGGTTTTCCATCTGCTTCAACACGCGCGCAATCCGGGGATGTTTGCTGGAAATGCGGGTTGTGGCAATCATCTGCTGTGGTGCATCGCCGGTATGCAGCGGATCATAGATAAAGGCCGAGGCCACGCGCTCCGACAAAGCCCGCCCGTGGCGGCAGGTGATGAGATGCAGCATTAAATCAATACAGGGAGATGCGCCGCCTGTCGTGGCAAAGGGCGCGCTGATGGCATAGCGATCTGGCACCAGATTGACAGATGGAAACCGGCGGGAGAACGCCTCTGCATCCTCCCAATGGCAGGTCGCGCGGTGGCCATCCAGCAGCCCCGCCTGAGCCATGATCCAACTGCCCCCATCAACGCCCCATAGCTGGCAACCGTCCGCGACGTAGCGCCTTAGGGCGGCAATCAGGGGCGGGGTGCATTGGGCCTCAAGGCGAAAACCGGCGACAAGGATCAACAGATCCCCTGCAAACCCACGCAGCTCTTCGGTCTGCACCGTCATGCCCGAGGTGAGATGCACAGGCTGGCCCGCTTGTGATAAAAATTGCCAAGAAAACAGCCTGCGATCGGCCCTGCGGTTGCAGGCGCGCATAGGGTCAACAGCTGCGGCAAGCGACAGCGTGTTGCTCTCATCAAGCAGCAAAAGCCCCACATGCAGCGGCTTGCTACCCGCTTGCCAGATGTTATTTGCGTATTTCATCAAAAATCATTCGTATATTGGCAAATTTCCTTTTGCAACTCTCGCAGATTACTCAAGACAGAAGGAGAAGATCATGCCCTTAGAAATGAACCGTGAGGTCTTTATCACTTGTGCCGTCACAGGCTCAGGCGCGACGCAAGACAAAAGCCCCCATGTGCCGCGCAGTCCAAAGCAAATTGCCGAGAGCGCGATTTTGGCCGCCAAATCTGGGGCGGCGGTGGTGCATTGCCATGTGCGCGATCCTAAAACCGGCGCGCCGAGCCGAGATCCGGGAATGTTTCGCGAAGTCACTGACCGGATCCGGGATGCTGAGGTTGATGTGGTGCTCAATCTGACGGCCGGAATGGGCGGTGACATGGTTTTTGGCGACGTTGAATCCCCGCTGCCACCGGTTGCGGGCACCGATATGGCCGGCGCGACCGAACGGGTGGCGCATGTGGCTGAATGCCGCCCGGAGATTTGCACACTCGATTGCGGCACGATGAATTTTGCCGAGGCCGATTATGTCATGACCAACACGCCCGGCACGCTGACCGCAATGGGCCGGATGATGACCGAATTGGGGGTGAAGCCTGAGATTGAAGCCTTTGACACCGGTCATCTTTGGTATGCCAAGCAATTGGTTTCCGACGGGGTGCTTGAAGCCAATGCTTTGGTCCAGCTGTGCATGGGCGTGCCCTGGGGGGCGCCCGATGATCTCAACACCTTGATGGCCATGGTCAACAATATTCCCGACGGTTGGACCTTTAGCGCCTTCGGACTGGGGCGCCATCAAATGCCGATGGTGGCCGCTTCGGTTCTGGCCGGGGGCAATGTCCGCGTGGGCTTGGAAGATAATCTAATGCTTGATCGCGGGGTTTTGGCGCAAAACTACCAGCTGGTTGATCGGGCCGTCAGCTTGATTGAAAATCTGGGCGCGCGGGTCATTGGCCCGGCAGAGGTGCGCGAAAAGCTGGGGCTTGTGAAGCGCGCGCCGGTTGGTAAGTGAGATTTTGAAGTTAATGTAATTAGATAGGGGTTTGCTATGACACAGGTTGCAGCAATCATCGGAGGTGGAGTTATCGGCGGTGGCTGGGCCGCGCGCTTTTTGCTCAACGGGTGGGACGTGCGTGTCTTTGATCCTGACCCCGAGGCTGAGCGCAAAATTGGCGAGGTGCTGGCCAATGCTCGCCGCTCCTTGCCGGGGCTCTATGAGGCCCCCTTGCCCGCCGAAGGGCGCTTGAGCTTTCATTCAGAAATTTCTGAGGCGGTGACCGGAGCCGCCTGGATCCAGGAAAGCGTGCCTGAGCAACTGGCTATGAAGCAAAAGGTCTATCGGGCCATTCAAGCCCATTGTGATCCCGCGGCGGTTTTGGGCTCTTCAACCTCTGGATTTAAGCCCTCTGAGCTGCAAGAGGCGGCCCTGCGCCCGGCGCAAATCATGGTGTGCCATCCTTTCAACCCCGTCTATCTATTACCGCTGATTGAAGTGGTGCCGACAGAGCAAAGTGACATCGCGATTGTCGCGCGTGCGGAGGATATGTTGCGTCAGATGGGGATGTATCCTTTGCGGGTGCGCAAAGAGATTGATGCCCATATCGCAGATCGCTTTTTGGAGGCGGTCTGGCGCGAGGCCCTCTGGCTGATCAAAGATGGCATCGCCACCACCGAAGAGATTGATAATGCCATTCGCTATGGCTTTGGCATTCGCTGGGCGCAAATGGGTTTGTTTGAGACCTATCGCGTGGCCGGTGGAGAGGCGGGAATGCGGCATTTCATGGCGCAATTCGGTCCGGCTCTTAAATGGCCCTGGACAAAATTGATGGATGTGCCGGAGTTTACCGATGACTTGGTGGACATGATTTCTGACCAATCAGATGCGCAATCGGGTATGCATTCTATTCGCGAGCTGGAACGCATCCGGGACAACAATCTGGTTGGTATGATGCGCGCTTTGAAGGCGCAAGACTGGGGCGCTGGAGCGCTGCTCAAGGGGCAAGACCAGCACCTCAGCGCGCAAGCGGGCATGGTGCGGCATGTGGCGGATCTGCAAGCGGGCGGCTTGACCGAAACCCTGCGCCGTGCGGTGCCTTTGGATTGGACGGATTACAACGGCCATATGAATGAAGCGCGCTATTTGCAGGCCTTTGGCGACGCCACCGACCGCTTCATGGAGATCGTGGGCTGTGATGCTGCCTATATTGCCTCTGGCGGCAGTTACTTCACCGCCGAAACCCATATTCGCCATATTGACGAGGTACATGCGGGCAAAGTGATCCGGGTTGAGACCTATTGTGCCGAAGGGGTGGGCAAGAAAATGCATCTGTTCCATCAGATGTTTGAGGGGGACCGGCTTTTGGCCACGGGCGAGCATATGCTGATCCATGTGTCGCTTGAAACCCGCAAGGCCAGCGCGCCATCTGCGCAGGTGGCCCAAAACTTGGAGCGTATTGCAACCGCCCATCGCGCGCTTGCGCGGCCCGAGGGCCTCGGCCGCAGTGTGGGGCGCAAATGAACGGCGTTCTGATTACAGCGGGCGGCAATGGCATTGGCCGGGCGATGGGGCAGGCCTTTGCAGCAGCGGGCTTTCGGGTTTGGGTCACGGATGTGGAGCCCGCCAGTCTGGAGGCCTGCCCCGCAGATTGGCAAAAAAGCCTGGTTGATGCCAGCGATGAGACGCAGGTCGCCCGGCTGTTTGCGGATATTCAAAAGACCTGGGGCCGGCTCGAGGCGATATGTGCCAATGCGGGCATTGCCGGGCCCACGGCGGCGGTGGAAGAGATTGATTTGTCTGCGTGGCAGCGCTGCGTATCGGTCAATTTGGAAGGCGCCTTTCTCGCGGCAAAATATGGGGGGCCGATGCTCAAAGCTGCGCGCGGTGCTATTGTTTTGACCTCGTCGACGGCTGGACTATACGGCTATCCCAATCGGGCGCCCTATGCGGCGGCGAAATGGGGCATCATCGGCTTGATGAAGACCCTTGCGATGGAATGGGGGCCTGAGGGCGTGCGCGCCAATGCGATTTGTCCCGGTGCGGTCGAGGGGCCGCGGATGCAAGGGGTGATGGAGCGCGAGGCGGCGGCTAAGGGCACAGATGTGCAGCATATCTATGACGGCTATGCTTCTGGAACTTCAATGCGCAGTCTGGTCGCAGCGGAAGATATTGCCAATATGGCCGTGTTTTTGTGCAGTGCTGGGGCACGTTTGGTTTCGGGGCAGGTCATCGCAGTTGATGGGCACACAGAAAATCCAGATCCAAAGGTCTAATCGGCCACTGCACCCAGCTCTTGCAACAGGCCGTCGATGACTGCGGGCAGGTCACGCGAGCCTATTTCCGCTTCACGGATGAGCCCGTCGAAATGTTGGCTCAGCGCTTGGATGCGATCAGGCACGCGAAACACCAAATATTTTTGCCCGAGGTAGATCACAGCGCATAAGGGGCCGAAGATGGTAATCGGTGCCGAGTAAATTTTGCGGGCGTCAAATAAAGAGACCCGCATCACCGGGTAAAGTTGCGCGGCCAGACGGGCCAAATGTTTGAGCTGTTCAACGCGAATTTGTCGGGGGCAACCGCTGTAATAGCCTTCGGCACGGGCGAAGGCCTGCAACTCGTGGATCGGCAGGGCAATTTCATAATCTGATTGCGCCTGGTGCATCCAATTGAGCCGATCTTCGGCAGAGGCAATCGCGAGATCGATGGTGTGTCCAAGGCTGGGGGCATATTCCCATTCCAGCATCGGGCGAATTTTGACCATATCAGGCAATCCGGCGGGCACATGGCGGATTTTATATCCTGCGGCCTCTTGATGCCAAGCAAAAATCTGTGCGTCGATCAGCGCGCGTGGTGCATCGACCATGGTCATGGCCTGCGCCAAAATTTGTGCGAGGGAGTCCGGTTGATCGGACAGCCCCAAGAGCCAATCGGCAGAAACGCCAAGGCTTTGAGCGCATTGCGCGACCAATTGTCCATTGGGCAGTCGCGCTGTCGTGCCCGACAGGATTTGTGACAGGGTTGAGCGGTCCGCCCCGGTTTTGCGCGCTAGGCTTGACTGCGTCTCACCGGTGAGGGCCATGGCCTGTTGCAGCCGATGGCGAAAGAGATCGGAACGGGCGCGCTTGTCCATATTTGTCACTTTTGATGATTTTAATTAACGTACATGATTAAAATTACACAATTCTCTGAATTCCACAAGGAGGCAAAAGGATCTACTCTGCGCCCATGGCACCTATTCAGCGCCCGTCTTTGATCACCGAATGGCCGACATTTGCGACCCTTTTGGGCTGCTATGGCGGATGGATGGTTTTACTCTTCAGCCCGCTGTGGCTGTCTGTGCCGGGTCTGGCGGTCATGATCGCGCTGCACTCTTCGCTGCAGCATGAAATCATTCACGGCCATCCAACAAGATACCCTTGGCTGAATGCGGCTTTGGTATACGCCTCGCTCAATCTTGCTATCCCTTATGGCCGGTTTCGCGACACGCATTTGGTCCATCATACCGATGAGCGGCTGACCGATCCCTATGATGATCCCGAAAGCAATTATCTAGATCCGACCGTTTGGCACGCTCTGCCGACTTGGCTGCAAAGGGTGCATATGTTCAACGCGACTCTCGCGGGGCGCCTGCTGATCGGTGTATTGATTTCGCAGTATTATTTCATGCGCAGTGATGTTCGGGACATATGCGCAGGGCGCCGGGATGTGCTGCGAGATTGGCTCTTGCATATTCCAGCTGCTGCTCTGGTGATCTGGATCGTCATAGAGGCCGGCTATCCGCTTTGGGCCTATTTTCTTGCCGCTTACGGTGGGCTCGCGCTGCTCAAGATCCGTACATTTGCCGAGCACCGCGCGCATGAAGACGTGCAGGCCCGCACAGCTGTCATTGAAGATCGCGGGTTTTTCGCATTTTTGTTTTTGAACAATAACTTCCATTCAGTTCACCATATGTATCCGCATATCTCGTGGTATGCTTTGCCCGGCCTCTATCAGGCACAAAAAGAGACATTCATGCAGCGCAACCAAGGGTATATCTACAAGAACTATCGTCACCTTTTCGCGCGTTACTTCTTGCAATGCAAAGAACCGGTGCCCCATCCGCTCTGGCCTCGCAGCGGGGGATCGCCTAAGTCTTGATCCATGTTATGGATTCCCATCACCCTTCTGGCGGCCTTGGCGCAAACCCTGCGTTTTATGTTCCAAAAGCGTTTGCGCATTGCCACGCTGTCAACGGGCGGCGCAACTTTTGCGCGATTTTTATATGCAGCACCTTTGATTGGTCTGGTGGCCGTCGGCTATGCGGTGGTGCGTGGGTATGGTTTGCCTGTGATGGATTGGCAGTTTTGGGCCTTTGCGGCGGCGGGCGGGTTTTGCCAAATCTGCGCCACCATGTGCGTTGTGGCCCTGTTTCAGCAGCGTAATTTCACCATCGGCATCACCTTCAAGAAAGTTGAGGTTTTGCTGGCTGCCGGCTTTGGGCTTTTGTTTTTGGGCGAAGGCGTCAGCCTGCCCGCGCTGGGGGCGATCTCACTGGGTGTTTTGGGAGTTCTCATTATCTCGGACGCGCCGCAAGTGGCCGGTTCTGAGGGTCCACGTTTTTTCAACAAAGCGACGGCATTGGGCCTGTCCTGTGCTGTGTTGTTTGGCGCATGCGCCGTCTTTTATCGTGGCGCAACCCTGCATATTTCTGCCGCAGATGTATTCGCCCGTTCCAGCGTGACTCTCATGGCGGCAATCTCAATGCAGTTTTTAGGCATGGCTTTTTATTTGCGCTGGCGCGAACCGGGGCAAATCACCGAGGTGATCCGCGCTTGGCGCGTGGCCATTTGGGTGGGGCTGCTGTCTTTGCTGGGGTCTTTGGCCTGGTTCACCGCTTTCACCTTACAAAATGCAGCCTATGTCAAAGCTCTGGGCCAGGTGGAAATCTTGGCCTCTTTCGCCATATCGGTGTGTGTCTTCGGCGAAAAAATGCGCCGGAGCGAGGCTGTGGGAATCGCGTTCCTATCGGTTTCGGTGGTTCTATTGATACTGCTGCTCTGAGCCGTTCAGACGCAGAAACAGGCTTTCTTCATCTTGATTTTTGAAGAATGGCACTGAGACGGGTGGCTGGATCTCGCGCAATGCGGCCAATTCTCCCAGCACGATTGAGGTAATGAAGGGTAAATTCAAGGCGCGGGCCTCATCCAGCGGCACCCATTGCAAATGGGACAGCTCATCGGATGCGCCGGAAAAATCGTCTAGGTCTCCGGCCAGTTGATCGGCGTCCACCAAAAAGAACCGCGCATCAAACCGGCGGGGCGGGCCGGGTGGGGTGATGGCGCGAAAAAAGAAATACATTTTCTCGGCCGAGGGACGAAAGCCTGCCTTGGCAAAACCGCTCCAATCTTTTGGTGCATCCTGCCAATCCTCTGGCGCGCCAAGGATTAACCCGGTCTCCTCCCACAGCTCGCGAATGGCCGCCACGGCGAGGGTCTCGGGTGAGGGGCCGCTGCTGTCTTCCAAAAGCCGCGCGTGGCAGGTCTGCACCAAAGGCTTGGCCAGCGGTATGGCGCTGTCATCGGCATCGACTGCGCCGCCCGGAAAGACGAATTTATTTGGCATAAACGCCGCTTTGGATCCACGCTGACCCATGAGGACCTGCGGAGAGGCGTTCACGTTGCGCAAAGTGATGATTGTTGCGGCGGAGCGGATAGGTGTATCTGTCATAGACCCAATCTACTGGGTTTTGAGCACATTGCCAGAGGCGTCCGCTCCAAACCCATTGAGTCGGCGCGCCCATTGAAACGCAACGACCCCGCCCTTGATGCGCGGGAGCAGGTAGAGGCAGAGCGCCACGGACCCGACCCCAAAGCCCAGGGCCATGATCCATGGCTCGGGGCGGAACTGCACAAATACCACATGCAACAGCGGCGCAAGGATATGGCCGACAATTAATATCGTCAGATAGGCCGGCCCGTCATCAGCGCGATGATGATGCAGCTCTTGGCCGCAGGCGTCGCAGCTGTCATGGACTTTGAGATATTTATAAAGCAGCGCACCTTTGCCACAACTCGGGCAACACCGGCGCCAGCCGCGGAGCAGGGCGGGTTTTAGGGGGCGATTTATCGACATAGCGATCTCCTGTATCTGCGGCCCTTATCAAGCCATGTGCAGAAAATGACACTGGGGCAAACTGCCACAAGAATTTTTTGAAAATTTTGCGACGGAAAATTATGGCTGCTGCGTTTTACCTATACCAAGCGCAAAACACTGCGCGGTGCATATGAAAACGCATAGACTAAGGACAAAGATAATGAACAAAATTGCAATTTTCGCATTGGCTGCAACTGCAATGGTGGCGAGTGCGCCCGTGATGGCGCGTGAGCATGGTGGCCCGCGCCCTGATTTTTCTCAATTGGACGCCAATGGGGATGGTCAAATTACGCAAGCGGAGGTGAAGGCCTTTGGCGCGGCGGAATTTGCCAAGGCAGACACTGACGGCAATGGCAGCCTTACACTTGAAGAGCTGACCGCCAGGGCGAAGGCCGACCGGTCGAAGAAAATGGGCAAACGGGCCAAGCGGATGCTGAAGCGTCTGGACAGTGATGGCAATGGCACGATCGAGCTGGCAGATATGCAGGAAAAGCAAGGCGGGATGCGGATGTTTGATCGCATGGATGAGAACGAAGATGGCGTTATTTCCCAAGAAGAATTTGACGCCATGAAAGGCAAGCGGCGTGGCCGAGGAAAGCATAAGTCCGACGATGAGTGATACCCTCTCTTTGGCCGGTCTGCTCAGGTGGGCTGGTCATTTACCGAAGCCGTGAAACCCTCTAATCAGGACAGATGATGGCCCTTGATGCGAGTCAAAATCTTGAAGATGCGGAACTTCTGGCGCGGTTTGCTAAAGGCGACCGCACAGCAGCGCAGGTTTTGACGGCGCGTTTGGCGCCTTTGGTGTTTGCGCAGGCGTTTCGGATGCTCGGAGATCGGGCCGAGGCTGAGGATGTCACGCAGGACAGCTTGCTGCGTCTGTGGCACGCGGCGCCTGATTGGCAGCCCGGGCAGGCGAAAGTGACGACCTGGCTCTATCGCGTGACCTCTAACCTGTGCATTGACAGAATGCGCAAGAGCAAGCGTCATTCGGGCGAAGAGGTCCCAGACATGCCTGATGAGGGTCCGGACATGGCACGCCGCCTTCAAGATCGTGCCAGGGCGCAGGCGCTGCGGGCGGCGCTGGGCGATCTGCCGGACCGGCAGAAACAGGCGATGGTCTTGCGCCATCTCGAGGGGCTGTCCAACCCTGATGTCGCTCAGATCATGCAAATATCGGTTGAAGCGGTCGAGAGTCTCATGTCGCGTGGCAAGCGCAGCCTGGCCCATGCATTGGCACCGCAGAAAAAAGCGTTAGGATTGAAAGATGATGGATAAAGAATTCTCCCCCGCTCCTTTGGATGATCAAGATTTGAACGCGCTCTTCGAGGCCGCGCAGCGCGACACGCCGGAGCTGGATCCAGAGTTTCTCATGCGGCTTCAGGCGCAGGCGGCTGCGGCCGTGCCACACTCTGCGCGCCCCAAACCGCCACGGCTCCGGTTATTTCAAACGCTCTCTGGGGTCGTGGCGCAATTTGGCGGCTGGCCGGCAGGGGCGGGCTTGGCCATGGCAGGGGCGGCCGGGGTGGTCATCGGTATCAGCCCACCGGATGCAGTGTTGGACATCACCAGCGCTTATTTCCAAACCGAAAGCCTCAGCGAGCTTACCGGCATCGGGTTTGAGGCTGAATTTAATTGGGAAGACACCTAGGGGATGATCATGTCACATAGAATGTTGAAAATATGCCTGGTGGTCTCATTGGCGGCCAATCTATTGGTTCTTGGCGCGGTGGGGGGCTTCTTTGGATCTGGGCGCCATAAGGATGTGCGCTTGGACAGCCTGTCCACCCGGCACGAGGCACGGCCGCGCGGCCCCGTGACCAGCTTGGGGCCTATTGTGCGGGCAATGGACCGTAAGGATCGGCGTGACTTAGGGCGCATGATCCAAAAGGCCCAGGGGCGGGATCGGCGTATGGATCGTGACTTGCGGGCGCAGATGACGGCTGTTTTGGCCGATTTGCTGAGCACCGTGCCATTTGATCGTACGGCTGTTTTGGCGGTGTTGCACGATGAGGTGATGACGATTGAAGAGCGACAAGCCATCGCGCGGGAGGCCTTGCTCGACAAACTGGCCTCTATGCCCCCCGAGGCGCGTGCAAAGTTGGCGCAGGCCCTGCTCAAAGGACGTAAATAAGCGGCACCGCACCTCTTGCGCTGGGCCTGGGGGAGAGACTATGAAGAGAGATATATGCGTAAAATGGCAATGATATGACCCCGGATCTCGCACAAACTCTGGCTGTAAAAGCACTGGCTTGGATGGTTGGTGAAGATGATTTGAGAGAGGTCTTTTTGGGCGCTTCTGGGGCCTCAGAAAGTGATTTGCGCGCGGGGGTGTCTGATCCTGTATTTTTGGCCTCATTGCTTGATTTTATCTGTATGGATGATGCCTGGGTCACGCGGTTTTGTGATGATGTGGGCATTGCCAATTACATGGATCCCATGATGGCAAGGCAGGCTTTGCCCGGAGGTGAACAGGTGAATTGGACCTGATGAATATTCGTGGGGTCATTTTCGACAAGGACGGAACGCTGTTTGATTTCCAAAGCACCTGGGGCATTTGGACAGCGCAGGTCTTGGCGCGCATCGCCGGCTCTGATGAGGCGCTATTGCAGCAGCTTGCCGAGGCCCTCGGCTATGACACACGAACCCGAAGAGTGCAGCCCGGCAGTGTCATCGTTGCAGCCACCCCGATGGAAATCGCGGCGGTGGTTAAGGACTGCATTCCTGCCTTGAGCCAAACTCAGATCTGTGACTGGCTCAATGAGGAGGCGAAAACCGCGCCGCAGGTATTGGTTACCGATTTGCATCGGTTAACTGCGGAGTTGCGGCGCATAAATCTTGGGCTTTGTGTCATGACCAATGATGCAGAGACCCCGGCACGCGCGCATCTCGCATCCGTTCAGGCGCTTGATCTGTTTGATTTTGTCATCGGCAGTGATAGCGGGTTCGGCGCAAAACCACAGGCTGCGCCATTGCTGGCTTTGACGGATAAAATGGAGATCCCAGCTGCGGCCTGCGTCATGGTGGGTGACAGCACCCATGATCTGCGTGCTGGCCGTGCGGCTGGAATGCGCGCAGTGGCCGTGCTGACGGGATTGGCCGAGGCGGATGAATTGGCGCCGCTGGCGGATGCTGTGCTGCCCGATGTGTCCCATCTTCCCGCTTGGATATCTGCGCAAAACAGTTAGGCTCAGAGTTAGACAGAAAATGTCGCAATTTGACCGCAAACTTCGCGGGGCTCGGGCATTTTGAAGGCAAGCAACCGTTGGAGATGATGATGAGTGATGCCCCAAGACGCCGGAGCGGAGGACGTGCTGGAAATACCCGTGGCAATCGCGGGGCGATTGAGCAGATGCCTTGGCGCATTGTGGAAAACACAGACCGCCCAATTGAGCCGCTGACCGAGGAAGGTATTGAAGCCATCCACGAAGGGGCGATGACCATCTTGGAAGACATAGGAATCGAGTTTCTGAACACGGAAGCGCTCGCGATTTTTAAGGATGCCGGATGTAAGGTCGAGGGTGAGAAAGTTTTTCTTGATCGCCATTGGGTCATGGAGATGATCGGAAAAGCGCCATCGGAATTTACCATCACGCCGCGCAATCCAGCTCATGAGTTGACGGTTGGGGGCAATAAAATGCTGTTTGGCAATGTTTCTTCACCGCCGAATTATTGGGATATGGAATTGGGCCGGAAAGTGTCGGGCACAAGGGAAAAATGCCAAGATTTTTTCAAGCTTAGTCAATATTTCAACTGCATTCATTTTGTAGGCGGCTACCCTGTGGAGCCTGTGGATGTGCATGCCTCCATTCGTCATCTTGAGGCGACCTATGACAAGCTCACATTGACGGACAAAGCGGCCCATACCTATTGCTTGGGCTCAGAGCGTGTCGAAGACACAATGGAGATGGTGCGAATCGCTGGCGGGCTCAGTCATGAGGAGTTTGAAGCCAAACCGCATATGTATACCAATATCAATTCTACCAGCCCTTTGAAGCATGACTGGCCGATGATTGACGGCTGCTTGCGGCTCGCGCGGCGTGGGCAGGCGATTTTTGTCACACCTTTCACCCTGGCCGGTGCGATGGCTCCGGTCACCATGGCCGGGGCTGTGACGCAATCGATTGCTGAGGCGCTCTGTGCCATCGCGTTGTTTCAATATGTGCGCCCGGGAATCCCCTGTGTGATTGGCACTTTTACCTCGAATGTGGATATGAAAACGGGCGCTCCAGCCTTTGGCACTGCGGAATATATGCGGGCCACGCAGATGACCGGACAGATGGGCCGGTTTTATAAACTGCCGATCCGCTCCTCAGGGGTCTGTGCCGCCAATGTCCCCGACGGGCAGGCGATGTGGGAGACCTCAAATTCGCTCTGGGCTGCTGTGCAGTCGGGTTCGAATGTGGTCTATCACGCCGCCGGCTGGTTGGAGGGAGGGCTGATTGCATCGCCAGAGAAGTTCATCATGGATTGCGAAGTATTACAGCTTATTCAGCGCTATTTTGAACCGATCATCACGCGGACAGAGCCCGAAGATATCGCCATTGAGGCCATAAAGGAAGTTGGATCTTCAGGGCATTTCTTCGGAGTTCAGCATACCCAAGATCGCTATGAAACCGCCTTCCACCAACCCTTCATCAGCGATTGGCGCAATTATGAAGGATGGGAATTGGCCGGTGGTATTTGGACGGCTGAGCGGGCCTCGGCCAAATATAAGGAGATCATGGCGGATTATAAAAAACCGCCTATGGATGTGGCCATTCATGAAGAGTTGCGGGCTTTCGTCGATCGCCGAATTTCCGAAGGTGGAGCGCCAACTGATTTTTGATTGTAATTATACTTTCATCACCATTTTTACTGGAACTAACAGTAGTAAAGTGGAGCACTTTCAAATCGGAAAGCAAACTTAAAGAAATGTTTTTTGAGCTGGCAGTTCCTGTATGCGATAAGTTTTTGGACTGGTGAAAGAAAGTAGGCGGTCCCACTGGACCGCCCATATTTTATTATCCACCCATTGCTTTAGGTAGCCAAAGCACGAGCTGCGGGAACATAAATAGCAAGATCAAGCCGATTAATTGTACAACCATAAATTGCATCATCCCAAGGTAGATATCTTTTAAATCCCAATTGGGGACTACGCCTTTTAGAAAGTACGCAGATAGAGCCACTGGTGGACTTAGCCATGCAGTTTGTAGGTTAACTGCCACCATTATGCCGAACCAAACCATCTTGTCGTATCGGCTCTCAAAGCCTGGCAAATCCAATGCCATTACTGTCGGTAGTAATACAGGTATTACGATCAAAACAATTGGTACCCACTCCAATGGCCAGCCAAGAAGAAAAATCAGTACCATTATTAGTATTAAGATCATGTACGGTGATAAATCCAACTGTAACAAGGCTTCAGTCATCATTTTTGGGGTGCCGAGTGAAGAAAACTCGGCTCCAAAGAAATTAGAAGCCGCAACTAAGAACATGATCAAAACAGTGATTTCCAAGGCCTTAATCAGGCTATCGAAGAACCCAGAAATTTTGAACTTACCGTAACTTATAGACAACAAAATTGCACCAAATGCGCCCATTGCAGCAGCCTCTGCAGGTGTTGCAAAGCCAAACAAGATTGAACCTAAGGCGAAGGAAATTAGTATGGTCGGTGGCATTAGGCCAGCAAAAAACTCGTCCCAGAGCTCTGAGAAATGAAAGTTTTCTGCAGTATCTGGGCGGTATAATGCAAAAGACTTGTATGCGGTGAAACCCATAAATAATAGCCACATGGTGTGATAAAGAACACCGAACCCTAACCCATTTGAATTCATTAACTGTGTTGCTGCCCAAGCTGCCTGGACCGCCACTGCGATTGGGACTGCCAGACGTAGCACTTTCAAACTACGGTACGCACCGTGGGCAATCATCAGAACTGCAATCAGTACTAGCAAGCCGCTAAAAGGAAATAAGCTTAATGCGCCGCTAAGAGACAAACCAAAGACCCTACATATAGCCAACACACCCATGCATATTAGTATCACTTCCAGCCCATAATTCTTGGAGGTCTCTGGTTGATCCTCTTCAGCTAGAATTGGGCCTAAAGCAGGATTGATCCAGCAACGGCCCAGTGTATAAACCAAATACAGGATGGCTAGGATTGCGCCTGGAATGAAGGCTCCGCGGAACAAGTCTAATGTTGAAACATCCAGGACAGGGCCCATCACTATAAGCATGATTGATGGGGGGATTAATATTCCTAAAGTGCCGCCCGCGGTAATTGTTCCAGCTGCCAATTGGACATTGTAACCGGACCGGCTCATTGTTGCACCGGCCATAATGCCTAGTAGGGTAACTGAAGCTCCCACAATGCCCGTAGCGGCCGCGAAAATTGTGGAAACGATCAGAACAGCTATGTAAAGTGAGCCCCGAATGCGTGACATAATCATTTGGATTGAAGCAAACAGGCGCTCCATTAATCCTGCCGCTTCCATCACAATACCCATCAAAATAAATAGTGGCACTGCCATTAATTGATCGTTTAGCATGGTGGAATTAGTGTTTAGTGTCATCAAAAGGGTGGTCAATTTAAAATTTGATCCCCAGATTCCAAACACAAATGCTAAAAAAATTAATGTGAACGAAATTGGAAAACCAATAAATATCACAAAGAGCATCGCGCCCAGCATAATTAGTCCGATGGTCGGTTTTGATAGTCCGGGGCCTTCTGCGATTAGTCCAGAAAACCAATCCGTGAGTGGTAGAGAATTTGGGTAGAAAACTGATATCACGATTGCGCCAACGATAATGAAGTATGGTACTAATAATTTAACAAAGATTGCCTCACGCTCTTTGCCCATTTTGTGAAAAGCGCGAAATAATTCTGGAAATCCTTGCAGCAACAGCAAAAGCCCCCCAACTGGCATAGCTAAGCGAGCGGGCCAAAGGACTGGCCCCCAGGTGCTGTCAAACGCAGTTTCGCCAGAATTGTAGGCTACAAGCCAGTATTGTGATGTAATTATAGTAAAGAAAATCATCGATGGAATGAAGAATGCCATGTACGCTAAAGCATCAACCGTCGCTTGCGTTTTATCAGACCAGTTTCGATAAATAAAATCAGCCCGAATATGTACACCACGCATTAAACCATATCCCGCTGCACCCATAAACAGTACGCCGGCAATCATACGGCTGATATCGTATGCAAAAACCGTTGGGCCTAACCCTATATTTCGAGCTAGCTCATCCCATCCATAGCCGGACATGATTGCAAAAGAGTTACGAGCAATCACCTCAAAAACGACTACTCCGATTAACGGAACCATAAGTAAGCACAAAAGCTTGCCTGCCCAATCGTTGGTAATATCGATTGCTGCAGTAATTGGCTTCTGCCAAGGCGTCATGCCATCTGGTGTTTCCCCAGGTCGTTCCGCCCGACGCTCAGCAATTAGCTCATCGGCTATTTCCAGCTTTTTTGGATCAACTTCTTCAGCCATCCGGCCCTCCCATGGGTTTTATTCTTAGAAATTTTTCTAATTTCTTCTTTTGAAAACTTTTATATAAAATGCTTTCAAAAGAAGAAATACGAGGCCGTTTGGCCTCGTATTTTTTGTGTTTTACTTCAAGCTATCAGCGTGTGCCTTGCCTAGGGCAGCGTTTGAAGCCTGTGCGCCAGCCCAGAAGGGAACCGCAACGTCTGCAAAGTCTTTCTGAGACTGCCAAACTTCAGCAAAGAATTCGTTTTCTGCAGCACCTTTTTCAAGGAGCGCCTTCGCAGCACCCATATATGCTGGGAAATAATCCGCTGGAGTATCATGCAAGATAACGCCGTGGTTGTCTGTGAGATCTTTAAGCGCTTTTCCGTTTGCAAGGATACGATATGACATTGACTTTGATAGAGAAGCATTAGCAGCTACTTCAAGGGCTTTTTTCTCGGTATCGGTCAGGGCATCATAGAAGTCTCCGTTTACATACAGGTCAGCATTAACCACGACCTGGTGAAGACCCTGCAGGTAGTAATGCTTCAGAACTTTTTGAAATCCAAAAGCCATATCTGCCACTGGGCAGCACCATTCAGCTGCGTCGATTGTGCCTTTTTCCAAAGCGGGGAGGATGTCGCCTCCACCCATCGCTACAGAGGCGACGCCGATGTCTTTATAAGCTTGACCAACCATGCCTGGAGGGGCGCGGAAACGGTATTTGCGGAAGTCGTCCATGGAGGCAATTGGCTCAGAGAACCAACCTAGTGCTTCTGGACCCACGGGTTGAAGCATAAAGCCTTTTACATTGACTCCCATTTCATCCCAAAGTTGGTCATACAATTCCTTGCCACCACCATATTGGAACCATGACAAGAACGACAGTGCGTCCAGGCCAACGCCGGCGCCAGCTATGGGAGCACCAAAGAGGTTAGCAGCGACGTGTTTACCGGCCCAATAGTGTGTCCAAGCAAAGCCACCTTCAACCAGCCCTGCATCCACGGCATCCATAACATCTCTGGATCCCACCACCGCACCAGCAGCAAGAACTTCAAGCTTCAAAGATCCGCCAGTCAAGGCATAGACGTCTTCACCAAAGTCCCTAACCATTTTAATCTCGTCACCAGTGGTTGGTAAGACTGATTGAATGCGCAGTACTTTTGTATGACCATCGGCAAACGCCGCTGGCGCAAAAGCCAAGCCGGCTACAGTAATAGCAGCTGTCTTGGCAAGTGTTTTCAGGTTAAACATTTAAGTTTTCCTCCCTTATGTTTTACCTTCATTGTCTTGTTTTGGACCCGGGCCGAAGGCACACCATCGGGTCGTAGAGTATTGGCTTCATCTTTATGCCGCCAAATCCCAATTCTTTTTAGTGGCTTTTGCTGATCTCCCAGCCTTCCACGAGCCCCAAAAGAGGCCCCACACCGTGGTTAATGTCGAAAAAGCCACGGAACATCATTTCACCGGCGACGTATAGTAGTACAATCAATCCCAACCAGGATATCCATGGATAATTTGTAAGCAACTTCATAATCAAAGTGGCGGCGAATGCCATGAGCAGGATAGCCAATCCCAGACCAAATACCAAGATTTGCTTGTCGCCATCGGCAATTGCCGCCACGGCGAGAACATTGTCGAGGGACATTGAGACATCTGCAATCGTGATTGAGATCAGCGCGCCGGCCATGGTTTTTCTTGGCGCTCCTGTGTAGCCCTGCTCAAGATCACCGGCGGTCAGCATAGCCTCCTGCGCATCTCGCTCGAGACCCTCGCGAATTTCTTGAAACAGACGCCAGCACACCCAAAAAAGTAGGACAGACCCGATAAACAAAATGCCTGGTATACCGAGAAGGGTTGTTGCTATCACGGCGAATACGATCCGCAGGACAGCAGCAATCACCATACCGTATAAAATAGCCCGCTTGCGCAACTCCGGAGAGAGGCCAGCGGCCGCCATGCCGATGATCAAAGCATTGTCACCTGACAAGATCAAATCCGCGATTATGATTTGACCATAGGCCATTGCAGTCTCAAACATTCTGGGCTTCCTTAGTTAGATGAATAGAGCGGCTCAACGGGCGTCCTCCAAAATCATATCTGACAGTTTTTCACCAATCATGATCGCCGGAGCATTGGTGTTGCCAGAGGTGATCGTGGGCATGATGGAGCAATCGGCGACGCGCAAGCCTTTGATGCCATGAACTTTCAAACGCGCGTCCACAACGGCCATTTCGTCCTGACCCATTTTGCAGGTGCCAGTTGGGTGATATATGGTCACGCTATTGTCGCGCGCCCAATTCAGCGTCGCGTCATAATCGTCCATGCCTACCTCTACCCCAGGGGTAAACTCTTCAGTGATATGCGATTTCAAAGGCTCAAACTGCGCAATGCGGCGGGCAATTTGGATGCCCTTCACGATGGTGTCTTGATCGAGTTTTGTCGCCAAGTAATTGGGGTGAATAGCGGGATGATCCCGCCAATCAGCTGATTTTAGATCCAAATGACCCGCGCTTTCCGGACGCATTTGCAGCACGGAGGCGGTGAAGGCCGAAAACTTATGTGGCCCATCAGCTGGCGCAGAGGCGCTGAACGGTTGGATATGAAACTGAATATCTGGCGTGGCCAGCATCGGATCTGTCTTCAAAAATCCGGTGCCAAGACTGGCGGCCATGGTCATCGGTCCGGTTTGGTTTATCGCATATTGCAGGGCGATCATGCCCTGTTTTAAAAGACTGTTGGTTTCAATGTTGATGGTGGAAAGATTTGTCTTGAAGACTGGCCGCGCTTGCAGGTGGTCTTGCAGATTTTTTCCGACACCGGGCAGATCGCAAATCGGCTCGATGCCCTTCGCCTTCAACTCTTGTGCAGCACCAATGCCCGAAAGCATGAGAATTTGCGGCGAGCCGATAGCGCCTGCGCTCAAGATCACTTCTCGGCGGGCGCGGATGGTTTGGCTTTGAGCTTTGATATTGGCCACAACACCCTTGGCCTCGCCCTCTTCAATCAGCAATTTCTCAGCCTGCGCATGGGTGATGATGGTGAGGTTTTTGCGATTGCGCGCGGGTTTTAGGTAGGCCACAGCGCTGGAGCAGCGCCGTCCTTTGTCGAGGGTTAGTTGGAAATATCCAACCCCTTCTTGATCGGAGCCATTATAATCAGGATTGCGTTTATACCCTGCTGCGACGGCCGCATCGAGCCATTTGTCCACGATTTCGCGCTTCAAGCGGGTGGGGGAGACGGACAGCGGACCGTCTTTGCCGCGCTCTGGACTGCTGCTGTCATCGCCCTTCCACGTCTCTGCACGTTTGAAATAGGGCAGAACATCTTCCCACGCCCAGCCGGTGTTCCCCAGTTGACGCCAATGATTGAAATCTTCGGCTTGCCCGCGCACATAAAGTAGGCCGTTGATCGAGCTGCAGCCCCCCAACACCCGGCCCCGCGGCCAGGGGATATCCCGGCCATTTAGTCCCGGATCACTTTCGGTGCGATAGCGCCAATCCGTTTTGGGGTTGTCCATCGTTTTGAAATAACCAACCGGGATGTGGATCCATGGATTGGTGTCGCGCCCACCCGCTTCCAGCAGAGCCACAGAGTATTTTGCATCTGCCGACAGCCGATTTGCCAGCGCGCAGCCGGCTGATCCCGCTCCAATTATTACAAAGTCAAACTCCAAGCTAGCTCCATTATTAAAAAATGAGACTTTTTTTCTCGTTTTTACAAGATTTATGTTACTATGCAGGAAAGGTGAGATTCGGCAATATAATTTTGCATGGGTGAGATGCGAAGTATGGGTCAAGAGAATGAAGTGAGAAGACAATGGAAGATCGTATTCCAACGAATTTACGCACCTTGCTGATCCTAGAGGTTTTGGGGACGTCGGATCGTGCGCTATCGCCCACTGAGATTAACCAATCTATCGGCCTGCCCAAGCAAACCATCCACCGCCTCTGCGCCAAGCTGGAACAAGAGGGGTTTTTGGCTCGCGAAGAGGATGGCAAGAAACTGCGCCCAACGCGGCGCTCGCGGCTTATGGCGTCAGGTCTGCTGTATGCCTCCCGCTTTCACATCGCACGTCACCAGGTGATGCAGCGTGTGGCGGATGAAGTTGGTGAGACCGTCAACTTCGTGGTCCCCGATAGTGAAGGGATGATTTATGTCGACCGGGTCGAAACTGACTGGCCTTTTCGGGTGCAATTGCCTGTGGGCACCCATGTGCCGTTTCACTGCACGGCCAGCGGCAAAACCTTTCTGGCCAGCCTGGCCCCCAAGGCCCGTCAGGCGATGGTGCGCAGTTTGCATCTCAAGGAATTAACGCCCAACACGCTGCGCACGGAAGATGCGCTTTTGACGGAACTCAAGCAGGTGGCGAAAAATGGCTATGCCTTCGACCGCGAGGAATTTTTCATCGGGATGGTGGCGATGGCCGTGCCAATTCTAGACGAACGCGGGCGCTATGTGGCGTCTTTGGCCTTTCACGGCCCGATACAGAGGTTGACTTATGAAGACGCCTGGTCAAAGCGGCAGGTTCTCATTGATGGCGCGCGATTGATGCGTGACGTCTTGTTTGAATGATGCACAGACCGGGTCGGCCGGGAGACATCGATCGGCCCTAGATCCGCGCAAGGGTGCCGCGGTCGATGATGGTTGTCATCAGCTCGTGCCGTAGGTTTTGCCCGGGCTCTTGATTGAGCAAGGCCAGCAAGACCTCTGCTGCCTTACGGCCCATTGAGTGCTGCGGCACGCGCACGGTTGTCAGGCTAGGCGTGGTGACTTGCGCCAAGGAAATATCGTCAAATCCGGTGATTGAAATGTCTTCTGGTACGCGCAATCCCATCTTGCGGGCTTGCAGCAAGGCACCGACCGCCAACACATCACTGCCGCAAATCACTGCTGAGGGTTTTTCTGGCCCGGTCAGAAGCTGCGCGAAAGCGGCGCCAGCCTCCTCAAAACTATATTTACACTCTTCAAGACCCAATAGTTGCGCATCGCTTTGACTTGCGATTGCTTGTTTGATGCCTACAACGCGGGCGGTGGCGCGATCATTGCCCTCTCTTAGGCCGCAAATCACCGCCAATTTCCGGTGCCCATGGGCCAAAACATGCGCCGTGATATCATGGCCCGATTTTTGATTGTCAAAGCCGACGCTGGGCGAGTGGCCTGTTTTTGGGCAGCACCATGCCAAGACATGCGGCACGGCGTGTTGTGTTAAAAAAGCCTGGGTTTTTTCGGGCCGCGCCGCCCCGATCAGCAACAACCCATCGGCGCCCTGTGACAGCAAAGAGCGAATGGCGTCGAACTCCTGGTCCGGGTCATAGTTTGAGCTGCCAACCAGCAGGGTCACCCCGGCAGCACTCAGTGTCTCTTGAAAGGCTTGCAGGCCGCTGGCGAACATCGCGTTGTCCATCGTCGGAATGATTGCACCAATGGTATTGGTGCGATTGCGTGCCAAAGCACGACCGCCGAAATGGGGCACATAGCCGAGCGTCTCAATGGCATTTTGAATCCGCTGTCGGGTGGGTTCCGCGACTTTTTGGGGCGAATTGATGCAACGTGAAATGGACGCCGTCGACACGCCGGCCAATGCGGCCACGTCTTCGAGGCTTGGGCGATTGCTGTCGCGCATGATAATTTCCCATTTGTTGCTTTTGATGAATGTAAGCGCTTGCATACCGCAATGCAAGCGCTTACACAATGAGTCGAAAACACAATTAGCTTTCAAGGATGTTTGCAATGGCTCGGGTCTATCTCAAGAAATCTACAAAAACCGCTTCGACTGGCAGCGATGATGTGCGCGCAACGGTCATGGGAATTCTCAACGATATCGAAACGGGGGGCGACGCCGCTGCGCTTGACTATGCGGCAAAGTTTGATGGGTATGACGGAAATTTGATTTTAACTGAGGCAGAAATCCAAGCGGCTTGTGATTTGGTGCCAGAAAAGTTGAAGCAAGATATTCAGTTTGCCCATGCCAATGTGAAACGCTTCGCCGAGGCGCAACGCGGTACGATCACAGATTTTGAGACAGAAATTGTGCCGGGCTTGATTGCCGGGCAAAAGAGCATCCCTTGCAATGCGGCTGGCTGCTATATCCCCGGCGGGCGTTACAGCCATATCGCCAGTGCGATTATGACTGTAACCACAGCGAAGGTTGCCGGCTGTCAGCATATCACCGCTTGTTCGCCTCCCGCCAAAGACGCAGGCATTGCGCCAGCAATTATCTATGCGGCCCACCACTGCGGTGCCGATAAGATTTTGGCCATGGGCGGGGTTCAGGGCGTGGCCTCGATGACCTTCGGACTGTTTGGTCTGCCTGAGGCGGATATCATTGTCGGGCCGGGCAATCAGTTTGTGGCCGAGGCCAAGCGCATATTGTTCGGCCGTGTCGGTATTGATATGATCGCGGGTCCAACCGATAGTTTGGTGATCGCTGATGGCACCGCGGATGCTGCGATTGTCGCCGCCGATTTGGTCGGGCAGGCGGAACACGGCTATAATTCACCTGTGTGGCTGGTGACGGATAATGAACCTTTGGCGCAAAAAGTGCTGGAAATTGTCCCGGGTCTAATTGCGGATTTGCCCGAGCTTAATCGGATCAATGCGGAAGCGGCTTGGCGGGATTATGCGGAGGTTATTCTGTGCGAAGATCGCGAAGAAATGGCGGCCACCTCCGACGAATATGCGCCTGAGCATTTGACCGTTCAAGCAGATGATCTGGATTGGTGGTTGGATCGGTTGAGCTGCTATGGCTCTTTGTTCCTCGGTGAGGAAACCACGGTTGCCTATGGCGATAAGGCCTCTGGTCCAAACCATTGCTTGCCCACTTCGCGTTCGGCCAAATACACCGGCGGCCTGTCTGTCCATAAATACATGAAATTGGTCACTTGGCAGCGCGCCACCCGCGATGGAGCCAAAGACGTGGCGATTGCCACTGCACGCATTTCCCGGCTCGAGGGCATGGAAGGCCATGCGCGCACCGCGGATATTCGTTTGGCGAAATATTATCCGGGTGAAAACTTTGATCTGTCAGCGCAGGGCTAACCGATGAGATCTGCGTCATTGTTCAACGTTGAGGGTAAGATTGCCGTTGTGACCGGTGCGTCCAGCGGTTTGGGGCAGGGGGCGGCCAGCCTGCTTGCAGCGCATGGGGCGCTGGTGATTGCGATTGCCCGCCGCGCGGATGCTCTTGCCGCTTGGTCTGAACAGACCCCGGGCGAAACTGCCGTTCTGGCTGCTGACTTGTCGGATCGCTCTTGTCTGGCCGATGTTGCGGCCCAAGCGGCCAAACCTTTTGGTGCGCCGGATATTTTGATCAATGCCGCGGGGATCAACACCCGCCGGCCCGCCGATGAGATGACGGATGCCGATTGGGATGTGACGCAAAACCTCAATGTTGCCGCGCCCTTCTTTTTGGCCAAATCCATGGTGCCGGGGATGCGGGAGAAGGGATGGGGGCGGATCATCAACTTTGCCTCGCTGCAATCGCGCCGCGCTTTTGCCAATGGCATCAGCTATGGGGCGTCCAAAGGGGCCGTTGAGCAGATGACCCGTGCGATGGCCGAAGCCTGGTCTGCGCATGGTGTCACAGCCAATGCCCTCGCGCCGGGTTTCTTTCATACAGAATTGACGGCACCCGTTTTTGCAGACCCGGATCTTGCGGCCCGAAATGCCGCACAGACGTGCATCGGGCGCAATGGTCAGGTTCGTGATATGGATGGGCCCATGATGTTTCTTTGTTCTACCGCCTCAGACTATGTTACAGGGCAGGTTCTATTTGTAGATGGAGGGTATACGGCAAAATGAAGGCTTTAGTGAACACGGGCGTAGAGACGCTCACCTATATGGATCAGGCAGATCCAATCGCCAAAGCTGGCGAAGAGCTTGTCCGCATCCAATATTCAGGCATTTGCGGATCGGATATGCATGCATTTCTGGGCCATGATGCGCGCAGGCCTACGCCGATTATTTTGGGGCATGAAGCCTCTGGGACGATTGTGGGCGGGCCGCGCGATGGCACGTTGGTCACCATCAACCCGCTCAATGGCTGTGGCACATGCCATGCCTGCCGATCGGGAAAGCCCAATATTTGTCTGGGGCGCCAAATCATTTCCATGCCGCCACGTCCGGGTGCCTTTGCAGAACTGGTCGCCATTCCAAGCGAAAATCTTTTGGTGGTGCCACGGGCGGAGCTTTTGCAATCGGCAGCTTTGACAGAACCTTTGGCCTGTAGCTGGCATGCCGCACGCCTTGGCCTGCGCTTGCAAGATGACCCGGTTGAGACCCTAAGCTGTGTGGTCCTCGGCGGCGGAGCCATCGGGCTTGGCGCGGCGCTCTGCCTGCGGGCGATGGGCGTCCAAGACATCACTTTGATTGAGGTCAACCCGCTGCGTCTGGCCACATTGAAGGGTATGGACGGGTTTAAAGCCAGCGATGGCAAGGATGCCGATGCCCCAAAAGATGGCAGTGCTGATTTGGTGATTGACGGCGTTGGCTATGCGGCCACCCGGGCGGCGGCCTGTGAATTGGCCAAGCCGGGCGGGGTGATCTCGCATATTGGCTTGGGCTCGGGTGAAGGTGGCGTCGATGTGCGCCGTATGACCCTGCATGAGATCACTTTGATTGGCTGCTATACCTATACCCCCAAGGACTTCCAGGAGACCGGTGAGGCGATTTTTGCCGGTAAAATGGGGCCTTTGGATTGGGTCGAAACCAGGCATTTATCAGAGGGGCAAGGCGCCTTTGATGATATCCGCAGTGGCAACACCCCTGCGCCCAAAATTATTCTAATCCCCTGAAAGGAGCATCATGTCCGTGAGTGAGAAAATAGTGGCTGATTTCGTTGCAAATGGCATCGAATTTGTCACGACCGTACCGTGCAAGCAGCTTGGCGGTGTGATTGATGCGGTTGAAAAAGAACCCAGCATCTATCACATTCCTTCGAATAAAGAAGATGAGGGCATGGGCCTTTGTGCAGGTGCTTTCATGGGGGGCAAACGTCCAGCCATCATCATGCAAAATACGGCCATTGGTGTCACAGTGAACACATTGGTGACACTGACCCAGTTTTACCGCATGCCTCTGCCAATGCTCATCTCTTATCGGGGTGAATTGAAAGAGCCTGTGGCGTGCCAGGTGGAAATGGCTGTGCATACCAAAGCTCTGCTCAACCAATTGAACATCCCAACCTATCATTTCCACAAGCCGGGCGATGAGGAAGAGTTGGATGCGATTTTGAAATACACCTTCATGTGCAACAAACCCGTGGCAATTTTGACTGATGCGACGTTCTGGGGAGGTTACTAATATGATCCGTTCTGAAATCATCCGCGACATCGCCCCAATTTTGCGCGACCAATTGGTTGTTTGTAACATCGGTCTGCCCAGCCAAGAGCTGCATATGATCGACGACCAAGCCAGCAATTTCTATATGCTTGGCACCATGGGCCTGTCATCATCCATCGGTCTTGGGGTTGCGCTGGCGCAAGATAAAACCGTGATCTCCATTGACGGTGACGGTTCTGTTCTGACCAATTTCGGCACATTGCCCACGATTGCAAATAACGTGGCCGACAATTTCATTCTTTTGATCATCGACAATGGCAGCTACGGCTCCACGGGGGATCAGCCCACCTATGCGGGCGGGAAAACCTCTTTGGCGGCTGTGGCGAAGGCCTGTGGCTGTGAGACGGTGATCGAATGCCAGGCCGAAGAAACTGGCGCGGTGCTCAAAGCGGCGATTGAGTCGCAGAAAATGACTGTGATCGTGTCCAAATGTGAGAGCGGCAATATCAAAGTGCCGGTTATCACAAAAGATCCGGTTGTCATCCGAGACCGTTTCATGACCGAGATTGCACGCCGCAACGCTTAGGTGCGGCACTACAATTAGGTTTGAGGCCCGCCAAGCAATTGGCGGGTCTTTTTATGAGATTTTCTATATGGCATTTGCCTGGTGTTGCCAGCCGAACTCTTGATGAAGGGATGGGATGCCCGGGCGCGAGGTTCGGAATTTTTCAGGAAATGGCATGGCTGCGGAGCATTTTCCGAGCGATAGTGCCCGCCGCAAGCTTGCGGTTTCATTTGGGTCGCACTGCACAGAAAGCCAATGGCATCCCGTAGGGGAATCGAACCCCTCTTTTCAGGTTGAAAACCTGACGTCCTAACCGATAGACGAACGGGACACTGCTGATAGGCCGCTATTTATGGAAAGCTGCAGCGGGTGGCAAGTCGATTCTTTACTTTTTATCGATGTTTTTGCGTTCCCAGTTTTGGCAGGGTGTTAGGCGGGGCTGGCGTCTTCGATGCGCAGTTGTGGACGTGAGCGCCCCCCCCAAGTGTTGATCTCCAAACGTCCAGCGATGTGCATTTTTCCACCCTGGGCCGCGGTGAGCGCGGGGCCGAGAGGGCCATCAAATGCGCCAAAGCAAATTGCGTCTAATTTTGTCCCGAACCCATCGCTGAGGGTGATTTTCAGATGCGACTCTCCCACCGGCTTTGCAAAGGCGATGGTGCAATCGGGAAAAGCAAATCGCGGCGCAGAGGCGCCCGCGCCGAAGGGGCCGGCTTGCTCAAGCTGCTCAATCAACTCAACCGTGGCGCCGCCTGGCATCAATGTGCCGTCAATTTTGAGATCTGCCGGACCCAGTGCGCCAGCGCCTTGGGCATCGAGCAATTGCCCCAATCGCTCCATGGCCGGTTCGAGTTGCGCACGGGTGAGCGATAGGCCCGCCGCCATTTTGTGACCGCCTCCCGACGTGATTAACCCTTCGCGCGCCAATTTATGGATCGCGGCACCCAGATCAATCCCGCTGACAGAGCGGCCGCTGCCTTTGCCACTGTCGCCATCAAAGCCAATGACCACGGCGGGGCGGTTGGTTTTTTCTTTCAGCCGCGCGGCAACAATACCGACCACGCCAGGATGCCAGCCCTCTTCTGCGGCCCAAGCCAGCGGTAAGTCCAGTCCGCGCGCTTCTGCCTGCTCCAGCGCCGCCAGTCTCACCATGGCCTCAACGCTGCGCCGTTCGGTGTTCAGCTCTTCCAATTTTTCCGCCATGACAGCCGCCTCATGCGGGTTGCTGCAGGCCAAAAGTCGAGCCCCTAAATCGGCTTTGCCAATTCGCCCACCGGCATTGATTCGCGGTCCCAAGACATAGCCAAGATGATAGGCGCTTGGCGCAGCATTCAGACCCGCTGCATCCGACAGGGCGTTTAGTCCCACGCGTTTGCGCTGGCCCATGACTTTCAAGCCCTGCCGCACAAAGGCCCGGTTTACCCCGATCAAGGGCGCGACATCGGCCACTGTCGCCAAGGCGACAAGGTCGAGCGAATTGATCAAATTGGGCGGGGTTTGACCATTTGCCCGCATCATCCGGGCCACTTGGGTCAGAACCATAAAGACCACGGCCGCCGCGCAAAGATGGGCCAAATCGCCCGTCTCATCCTGCCGGTTAGGATTCACCACGGCCCGCGCCTCGGGCAGGGTCTCTGCGCCCAAATGGTGATCCAAAACCACCACATCTGCGGCCCGCGCCGCTTCAAGTGCCTCATAGGCTAGGGTGCCGCAGTCCACGCAGATGATCAGATCATGGCTCTCTGCCAAAGCTGCCATCGCTTGGGGATTGGGCCCATAACCCTCGGTGATCCGATCGGGCACATAGAGGGTGGGTTGAATGGCAAATTGTTGGAGAAAATCAATCAACAAGGCCGCAGACGTGCCGCCATCGACGTCATAATCGGCAAAAATAGCAATTTTTTGTTGATTTTGAATGGCTGTGAGCAGAATCTCTGCGGCTGTGGCGCAATCTTTGAGACAGAGCGGATCGCTCATACTGGCGCGGAGGGTCGGGTTTAGGAAATCGGCGACCTCGGTCGGAGCTACCCCCAAACGGGCCATCACATAGCACAGAGGCAGTGGCAAATCGCTCTGTTGATGGAGCGTCAAAGCGTCTCGTTCAATCGCGAGAGCGGGCCCGAGCCACCGGCGATTTGAGATTGACTTTTCGACGCCCAGATACATTCTAATGTGACGGCGCGCGGTAGGTCATGCGCCGCACTGAGCCGGTTTTGGACCGCATCAAAATGGTTTCTGTGGTCAAAAATCCCGGTTCGCGTTTGATGCCTGCAAGGATGGAGCCATCCGTAACACCTGTGGCGGCGAAAATGACATCCTGCGTCACCATTTCATCGCGGCTGTAAATCCGGTCCAGATCGGTTATTCCGGCCTTGGCGGCCCGGCCGCGCTCATCATCATTGCGGAAGGTCAACCGGCCCCACATTTGCCCGCCCATACATTTCAAGGCGGCGGCGGCCAAAACTCCCTCGGGCGCGCCACCGAGCCCCATATACATATCAATGCCGGTCGTGTCTGATTCCGCGCAGTGAATAACGCCAGCAACATCGCCGTCGGTGATGAGGCGAATGGCGCAGCCCGTGGTGCGCAACTCGGCAATCATCGCCTCATGGCGTGGACGCTCAAGGACGCAGACAGTGATATTTTCCGGCATGCAGTTTTTTGCAGCCGCCAGCGCCATAACCCGTGTTGCTGGCTCCATGGTCAAGGAAACGACATTCTCCGGCAAGCCTGGCCCCACCGCAAGTTTTTCCATGTAAACATCTGGAGCATGCAGCATGGAGCCGCGCGGCCCCATGGCGATCACCGTCAAAGCGTTGGGCATGTCTTTCGCGGTCAATGTCGTTCCTTCGAGAGGATCAAGCGCGATATCAACCGCAGGCCCGTTGCCCGAGCCGACTTCCTCACCAATATAGAGCATCGGCGCCTCATCGCGCTCACCCTCGCCAATGACAACCACACCTGCGATATCCAAAAGATTCAACTGTGTGCGCATGGCGTTGACAGCGGCCTGGTCTGCCGCTTTTTCATCGCCGCGACCAATCAGTTTGGCAGAGGCCAGCGCGGCTTGTTCGGCGACACGGGCCAGTCCTAAAGAAAGAGCGCGATCACGAAATTCTGTGGCATCAGACATATGAGTTTCCTTTATACATTTTGCCTGCCCTAGCGCAGCGATGCCGGTCGTGGCAAGACTGTGCGCGCTAACAGGTCTGCAGTTCTGAGCAATTGGCGCTCAAAGCCCGTGTTCGAGCTCGGGCAGGCCCCATCACACCGCTTCAATGCGCAGAGCAACCGGCTGGCCCTCAACAACCTGCGTCTTGGTAAAATCTTCTAAAATCTGATCAATCGCTGCGCGGGTTGTCTTATGGGTGACGATGAGCACAGGGGCTTGCTCGGCATCATGGCCATATTGGCGCATTCGATCGATGGAAACTCCCGCTTCGCCCATAACAGCGGCCACTTTGGCCAAGGCACCGGGCTTGTCGAGCAATTGCAGGCGCAAATAAAACGGCGCGGTTGTTGCCGTCATGGCCGGTTGAGATTTTACCAATCCTGTCGCCGCCTGCCCAAAGGTATTGAGCCTAAGACCTCGCGCGAGATCCACCACATCTGACATGACGGCAGAGGCCGTTGGCCCCTCGCCAGCGCCTGCCCCGCGCAGCACGATTTGCCCCACATCGCCGCCCTCTAGGATCACCATATTGGTGCCCCCTTGGAGTTGGCCTAAGGGCGAATTGGCCGGAACCAAACAGGGCGTCATGCGTTGCTCAAGCCCGCGGCCGGTCTGTTGCGCGACACCCAAAAGTTTCACGCGATACCCCATATCGGCAGCGGCATGAATGTCCTCAATGGTGATGGCTCCAATACCTTCGATCACAACAGATGCAAAATCTACCTCTGTGCCAAAGGCAATGGCGGCGAGAATTGCCAATTTATGCGCCGCATCAATGCCGCCCACATCAAGGTTTGGATCTGCTTCGAGATATCCTAGGCCATCGGCCTCGGCAAAGACCTCTTCATAGGTCATACCGGCATCTTCCATACGCGTGAGGATATAGTTGCAGCTGCCGTTCATGACCCCCAGAACGCGTTGAATCTCATTACCCGCCAGGCCCTCGGTCAGTGCTTTCACCACGGGAATGCCGCCAGCAACGGCGGCTTCATAGCGGATCACACGCCCGGCAGCTTCTGCACTGAGGGCCAGTGAATGCCCATGTTCTGCCAACATGGCTTTGTTGGCCGTGATCACATCTTTGCCAGCGGCAATGGCGGCCTGTGTGGCCTGTTTGGCGGGGCCTGTGCTGCCGCCGATCAATTCGACAAAGACATCCACATCATCCCGTTTGGCCAAGACGACCGGATCATCTTCCCAAGCATAGCCTGACAGATCGACTCCGCGGTCTTTACCACGCGATTGGGCGCAGACGGCAGACACTGTGACGGCGCGGCCAGTGCGCTGCGTGATCAAGGCTGCATTTTTTTGGATCATTTTCAAAACGCCGACGCCAACAGTGCCGAGCCCTGCAATACCAAGTCTAAGAGGAGCCGCGGTCATGGTTACTTCCTTCCGGTCACTAAATTGTCGTCCGTGTCTAGTCGTAAACCCCCGAAACCGCAACGGGGGCGGGCGTGGAACTCAGTCAATTTAACAGATATTTTCGGGTCGGCTTGGGCTTACTCGCCCGTCAGATCCCGTCTGCGCAGCGCCTTTGCCCTTTGGTCCAATTGTGCCTGCCCGGAAAGCTCTTCGGCGGGCTGGGAGTTCATATCTGTGCCGACAGCGGCGCGTAAGTCGCTGGCTGAGAGAAACGTGGGGTAGGCACCGGCCTGTTGTGCGGTCGGTTGAGTCTCATTGAGCTGAGGAACAGAGGCGCAACCGGCGAGCAGAGCTGCGAGGCAGAGATGAGATATGGAATCGCGTCCTGTCATGAGAGTGACGTAGCGCGCAAAGTGATCTGCAGCAAGCAATGATCATTGATCTGAACGCTGGTTCAGTTAATATCTCCACATGGCGCGCAAAACTGGTTCACATTCGGAAATTACTGGCCCAAAAATCAAGCAATCCGCGCTTGAGCTTTTCGCGCGCTACGGCTTTGCAGCTGTGACCATGCGCCAAATTGCGGCGCGGGTGGGGGTGCAGGCGGGCGCTATTTATAATTACACCCCCGATAAACAAGCGCTTTTATTTGATCTTTTGCACGGTCATATGGCTGATCTTTTGGCCCGCTGGGCCGAAGAACAAGTGCCGAGCCATCCGGTTGCGGCTCTCGATCATTTTGTGGCTTTCCATCTGGATTTTCACATCCAGCGCCCGGAGTTGGTTTTCATCTCCTACATGGAGCTGCGCAATCTCACCGAGGAGAACTTCAAGGCGATTGAAGAAAAGCGCAGCCGCTATGAAAAAATTGTTTATGATATGATTCTAAAGGGCGTTTTGTCGGGAGATTTTAAGGTCCCGGACGCCAAAATCACCAGTTTTGCTTTGATCGCCATGCTCACTGGGGTGGTGGATTGGTTCCGCGAGGATGGTCGATTGTCCAGCGAAGAGTTGACGCGCCAATATTGTGCTTTGGCGCGCCAAACTTTGGGGGTTAATGCGCTGGCTTGATAAAGGTGCCGTTGCGCAATTCACTGAAGGCTTGCATCAGCTCTTCGCGGGTGTTCATGACGATTGGACCGTGCCAGGCGACGGGCTCATCAATTGGAGCGCCCGAGATTAGCAAAAACCGCACGCCCTCTGCGCCGGCTTGTAGGCTGACCTCATCGCCATTGCCAAAGCGGATCAATGTGCGATTGCCCGAAAGATCACGGATATTCACCTCTTGGCCGGCCACTTCTTTTTCCAGCAGCACGCCTGTGGGTTTCGCCGCATCCACAAAGGCCGCGGCACCCTCGAAGACATAGGCAAAGGCCCGACGATACGTATCTATTTTAAAGGTCTTTTGAACCCCTGGTGGCACATATATGTCGAGATATTGCGGATCGGCGGCTATCCCGTCGACCGGACCTTTTTTACCCCAATATTCACCGACAATCACCTTCACGCGCGTGCCATCATCGTCAATGACCTCGGGAATTTCCTTGCCGGCCACATCTTGATATCTCGGGTCCGTCATCTTCAAACTGCCGGGTAAATTTCCCCAAAGTTGGAAGCCATGCATCTGTCCGTTGCGATTGCCCTGGGGCATTTCTTGATGCATGATCCCCCGGCCCGCGGTCATCCATTGCACATCGCCAGCGCCGAGCGTGCCTTTATTTCCAAGGCTATCGCCGTGTTCCACACTGCCCGAGAGCACATAGGTGATGGTTTCAATGCCGCGGTGCGGATGCCACGGAAAGCCCTTTTCAAAATCTTCCGTCAATTCATTGCGAAAATCGTCAAAGAGCAAAAACGGATCCATTTCCGAGGGATCTTGAAATCCAAAAGCGCGGTGCAGTTTGACGCCGGCCCCTTCCAAGGTGGGGGTGGCTTGCCGTGTTTCAAGTGTGGGGCGTAGTGACATGAGCTTATCCTTTTTGGCTTAGTTGAGAGATAAGCCACAGCGATGTGAAATCAATATCACGGTCGTGACCACCATTGCGCGGGTTTCAACCGTCCCTGGCGCCAGCGGTCCAGCCAGAGCGCTAGACCTCGCGCCGGTGAGAGTGCTAATTTGAGCCAAAGCCTTTGCGGCCAGCTGCTGAAGTCGCGGTTGAAGGGGCAAACGCGCATGCAAATCGCACAATCACTGCTGAGTTTGGTCCAAAACGAAAAGCATTTCTCCGCATCAGAGGTCCATTTTTTGACACCTTGAATGGCAGACGGGCCGCCACCAAATTTGGGTGGGTCCAGCGGGAGGGCTTTGACCGGGCAGGCGTCGGCACATTTGGTGCAGATATCGCAAAATTTCGCGACCCCCGGTCGTTTCGGCCGGTCCGTCGCCAGAGGCATATCGGTAAAAATTTTTGAGAACCGCAGCCTCGGCCCGAACTGCGGCGTGATAACCAATTGATTTCTGGCGTATTCGCCCAAGCCTGCTTGCACTGCCATGGGGATGACCAGGCCGGTGTCGTTCATGGAGGCCACGGCCTGATAGCCCAGATTGCGAATATAGGCCGCCAGCTGCATGACAATGGCCGCCTCATGGCTGTATTCGCGCCCCGTGGCGGCACCTCCAAGGGCGGAGGGGTAACTGCGGACCAATTCGAGATCCATCTCGTGGCCGAGCACCACCACATGCGTTAGCCCCTCTGGCAGGCCAAGGGGCGCTGTGGACATGTCACGCACATCGACCCGATCCTCATAAAGCCAGCGGGGATCCAGATCGGTCACGCCGCAGAGATCTGCACCAAAGAAAACTGCCGCTTTTTTGACATTGGCGCTGGCGGCGCTTGGGGTTTCAAAATGTACTTTTTCCCCAGCCACGGGCGTGTCATTGCTGATGGGGGCTTGGAAGCCTTCGCGCCTGCCGTCGGCGGCGAAACGATCTGTCATAATGTCCGAAATCAACCAACTGGCATTGCGCAGGGCAAAATCTTTTGGCGTGAATCCGTCGCCCCGGCGGGGGGTGGCTTCCATGCGATAGCTCGCAAAAAAGGCCTGTGACGCCGCACTGCGGACGGTATCGTCCCAAAATGCGCGGGAGAACACATCATTGCGTTGCGAAAATCTTTTGAATTGCGGTGTCGTTTCAATGCCAGCGGCAAGATCGTCTGGGTTTTCCATGAAAACACACTGCAAAATCACAAGCCGGATGACAAGCGTCGCAAATGAGGGCGACATGTCGCCAATGGTTGCTTTTCTACGGTCAAAGTTCATTTGGGAGAGAAGACATGAAAGTTGGATTTATTGGCTTGGGCAATGTTGGGGGCAAATTGGCGGGCAGTTTGCTGCGCAACGGCATGGATCTCAGCGTTCATGATCTTAACGATAGCTTTGTGGCAGATTTTGTGTCGCGTGGGGCCAAAGACGGGTCAAGCCCAGCGCAATTGATGCAGGACTGTGATGCCGTCATTACCTGCCTGCCCAGCCCTGCCGCCTGTGATGCGGTGGTCAGTGAGATGTTGCCGCATGTCGGGCCCGGCAAGATTTGGATGGAGATGTCAACGACAGATGCCAGTGAGGTGAAGCGGCTTGGGGCTTTGGTTTTGGCCGCGGGCGGTGAAGCGGTGGATTGCCCCGTGTCAGGCGGCTGCCATCGGGCCGACACGGGCAATATTTCTATCTATGCCGGCTGCACCCGTGCGACCTTTGACAAGGTTCTGCCAATCCTAACCCATATGGGGCGGCGCATTTTGCATGTGGGAGAGATTGGCAATTCCAGTACTTTGAAAGTGATGACCAATTACCTCGCCACAGCCAATTTGATCACGGTTTGCGAAGCACTGACCGTGATGAAAGCCGCTGGAATGGACCTTGGCATGACCTATGAGGCCATCGCGATGTCCTCTGGCACCTCCTTTGTGCATGAAACCGAAAGCCAGTTGATCCTTTCGGGATCGCGCGATGTGAATTTCACAATGGATTTGGTGCAAAAGGACATTGGCCTATTTCAAAAGATAGCCGATGATCACGGCGTGCCTTTGGAAATTTCTCCGATGATCATTGATATCATGAGCGATGGGCAAAAACGCTATGGCGTCCGTGCGCAATCGGATCGGATCATTGAGCGTCTGGAGGAGGCTACCGGATTGAGCATTCAAGCTCCTGGCTTTCCGCAAGAACTTATTGATGATGAACCCGAAGAGCGCGGCTATGAGGTGGTGGTGCGCCGCTAAGGCAAAGTTTAACCTTCCATCTTGGCGCGTTTCAAGGCAGGTAGACCGCGAGGCGCCCGCCTCAAAGGTGAAATTTGAGGAAGGCCGAAATGTCAGATTCTGTAATCGCGCGACTCAAAGCCTCGACGGTGCGTCGCGGCTTTGCCCTTTTTGTCATGATGCTGCTCGGATTTTTGCTATTATACCTGACGGCCACTATTGACGCGGGATTTGTGCATAAGGCGTTCTTGGTTGGGATTGCTGCGGCTGTGCTGTGGATGGCGCGCGCTATGCAAAGGGGCACCAAGGGCCATATTGAGCTGCGCGCCTCGGGGCTCTATTTTGAAGACGGCCGCGTTTTGGCCGCGATGGATGACATTTTGCGCGTCGAGCGCGGCGTGTTCGCATTCAAACCCTCCAATGGCTTCGTTGTGACCTTGCAAAACAAGACAGAGCGGGCCTGGATCCCAGGCCTCTATTGGAAATTCGGCACGCGGGTCGGTATCGGCGGGGTGACGGCGCCATCTGAGGCGAAATTTATGTCGGACAGTTTAGCGGTTTTGCTCGAAGAGCGCGCAGATTCTCCCTTAATGAACATGAAATTATGAGAAAATAGGCGTTTTATTTCACATGAGCCGCGGTAAGCTGAAGGCAGTATATTTCAACTGCTATTCAGGATAGGTTTCATGAAGGACGCCAACGCATCTGAGCCAAGTTTTCGCGACAGTGTAGATATAATGTTCAATCGCGCCGTGGCGCTTTTGGATTTATCGCCGGGATTGGCGGAAAAGATTAGGGTCTGTAATGCCACCTATACGGTGCGCTTTGGGGTGCGCCTGCGCGGCCAGATGACCACATTCACAGGCTACCGCGCCGTGCATTCGGAACATATGGAGCCGGTTAAAGGTGGCATTCGGTATGCGTTGGGCGTTAACCAAGATGAGGTGGAGGCGCTTGCCGCTTTGATGACCTATAAATGTGCTTTGGTTGATGCACCTTATGGCGGCTCAAAGGGCGGCCTGCGGATTGATCCTTTGGCCTATGATGAGCATGAATTAGAGCAAATCACCCGACGCTTTGCCTATGAGCTGATCAAACGTGATTTGATCCACCCGTCGCAAAACGTACCGGCTCCGGATATGGGCACGGGCGAGCGGGAAATGGCATGGATTGCTGATCAATATCAGCGGATGCATACAACGGACATTAATGCCCGGGCCTGCGTCACTGGCAAGCCGGTGAGCGGCGGCGGGATTGAAGGGCGCACGGAAGCGACTGGCCGCGGCGTGCAATATGCCTTGCAAGAGTTCTTCCGTCATCCTGAAGATCTCGCAGCGGCTGGGCTGTCAGGGGAGCTCGAGTCCAAGGCCATTATTGTGCAAGGGCTTGGCAACGTGGGGTATCACGCAGCGAAATTTTTAAGTGAAGAAGATGGTGCGCGGATCACCGGGGTGATTGAGCGGGACGGAGCGGTGCAAAATCCTGACGGTTTGGATATTGAGGCGCTCAAGACCTGGATCGCCGAACATGGCGGCGTGAAAGGGTTTGAAGGCGGCAGCTATACCGCCGACGGGGCCAGCGTTTTGGAGGCAGATTGTGATATCTTAATCCCCGCGGCCTTAGAGGGGGTTATCCACCGCGACAACGCCAACCGGGTGCAGGCGCGTTTGATCGTCGAGGCGGCGAATGGGCCAGTGACGGCCGGGGCGGATGCGATCCTGCGTGAGCGGGGCGTTGTGATTATCCCGGATATGTACGCCAACGCGGGCGGCGTGACGGTGTCTTATTTCGAATGGGTGAAAAACCTTAGCCATATTCGCTTTGGCCGCATGGAACGCCGCCGCGAGGAATCGCGCAACCAGCTTATTGTCAATGAGTTGGAGCGGTTGAGCAAATCCAGCAACGTCAATTGGCAGCTGACTCCGAATTTTAAGGAGAAATATCTGAAAGGCGCCAGCGAATTAGAATTGGTGCGCTCCGGCCTCGATGACACGATGCGCGGCGCATACAACGACATGGCAGAGGTGTGGCGGCGGCGTGCCGATGTGCCAGATCTGCGAACCGCTGCCTATCTGGTCAGCATCCAAAAGGTCGCCGCATCGTACAAAAACAAGGGATTGTAGCTCAATTGACAGTGCCGCGACCGAAAAGGTAGGTAGCAGTTGGGGTTGCGATCATGCGCAGCTGCCTTTCGGAGATGTATAGTTGTGCGCGATTGGTTTAAAAACATACTAACCAGACATGTTGGGTTGGTTAGTTTTACGGCTGCTGTTTGTGTCTTCACTTTGGCAGCATTTCAAGCACCTTTGCTCTCCTATGCGTTGCGGTTCAGTGATCTGCATACGGTTGAGGGCTGGGTGCAAATCTTATCGTTGCAAGTGCTGCAATTTTGCCTTTTCGCCGCCCTTGCCTGCATTCTGGCTACCATTGCGCTTTGGCTGATGAAGACGGTGGTCGCAGTGTTGTTCATCGTTAATGCGGTTGCGCTCTATTTTATGCTGACCTACGGAATTGAAATTGATCGTACCATGGTCGGGAATATCTTAAACACTGACCAACGCGAAACCGCTGAGCTCTTGCATCTGTCGCTTTTGCCTTATGTGCTGTTTCTGGGAATAATTCCGGCTGTTGTGGTCTTAGCAATCAAAGTGCAGGCTCCCAAGCGCATTTGGCGCCTAGCCTTGGCGCTTGGGGCGATTGGCGTGTTGGCCGCATGGAGCATCGTAACCTCTTTCACAATGCTTTGGTATGACCGACATGCATCGCGCATGGGCAGTAAAATTCTGCCTTGGTCCTAGTTGTAAACGTCGCGCGGCACTTCAATCGCGTCGCTATGGACAACCGCGAACAAGTTCTATTGCCCGATGCATATTTTGTGACTGCGCCCTCAGTGCCTAAAGATGTTGTGGTCTTGGTCATTGGAGAAGCCGCCCGCGCAGACCGTTTTTCCGCTCTTGGATATGCGCGGGAGACAAACCCGTTTACTGCCCGCTATGATCTCGCGGTTTTCCCTGCTGGTCTGGCGTGTTCGACGAATACTATTTCGTCTACAGCCTGTATCTTAACCCACGAAGGGCGCCACGCATCAGCGCGTACGGTCTTTGAGCCGCTCCCAAACTACCTCAAGCGCCAGGGCATTGCGACAATTTTTCGGTCCAACAACTCTGGTCCGCCGCCGATTGATGTGGACCTGTACCAAAATCGGGCTGACATTCTGGAGGCTTGTGCGGCTGCGCCTTGTCCCGAAGGCGGATCTGATGCGCTCTTGAATTGGCAATTGGGAGATTTGATTGAACAGGCACAGAGCGCGCGTGTTTTTGTGACCCTGCACCAAACCGGCAGTCATGGTCCGGCTTATTATAGCAAATATCCGAAGGAGTTTGAGTATTTTACCCCGGTCTGTGATACAGTTCAGGTGTCGCGCTGTTCGCAAGAGGCCTTGGACAACGCCTATGACAACACGATCCGCTATACGGACAGTCTGATTGCTGATTTGATCGCGCAGCTTGATGCCCTAAGCGATGTAAATGCGGCATTGATCTACGTGTCCGATCACGGTCAATCTCTGGGTGAAAACGGTTTTTATTTGCATGGTGCACCCAACGCAATTGCGCCTAAAGCGCAACGCGAAGTGCCGTTTTTTGTGTGGATGTCCGAGGGGTTTGCCCAAGCGCGCAACCTGACGCCTCAATCGATCCTTCGTCAGGAGACCCACCCCCATGACTTTCCATTTCACAGTGTCATGGGCGCCTTCGGTTTGCGCAGTGAGATATACAAACCCGAGTTTGACATATTCAACAATTATGAGCAGTAGGCAGCCTATGACATTCAAAGAACTTTTGTCCCAACCGCTAAAGGTTATCTACCGCCATACTGTGGTGATATGCATGGTGGTGTTGATCATTCTTGCGGCGACCTTCTATCCCAGCGATATGAAAAACGATTATGCAGTCTCAAAAGGTGGGCATGAGCGACCCGCGATTGTGGCGTTTGAAGATTATGGGCGTCACATTAACACGCTTCTACCCTTTGTGCTCGCCCTGGTCTTGAAAGACAAAGAGGGCTGGAAGCAATTGGGCATGATAACGGTTGCCGGGATTTTGGCGTCACATGGTCCGAAGCGGCTACTCAATGATGTTGAAATCATGGGCACGCGGTTGGGTCAAAGGCCCAATTCGACAACCAGCAAACATAATATGCCATCGGGGCATTCAACGCTTGCGGGGGCTTGCGCTTATTTTGTAATGCGCCGGTACAGTATTTGGTTTGGTGTCATTGTGATCCCGGTTTTGCTACTTACAATGTACGCGCGGGTTATGTTGGACAAGTATACGATTTCTGCTACAATATCGGGCGCTGGAACTGGACTTTTGGTGGCGGCATTGTTTTCGACAAAACTGTCTGGTTTTCGCCGTCAAATAGCGCGATTCTTTGGGGTCACATGAAATCTTCGTCTTCCGCTCCAAGAGAGCCACTTTCTAAGATGTTACCGAATATCGTAACGATTTTCGGCATTTGCGTTGGGTTGACGGCGGTGCGTTCTGCGCTGCAGGGCAACGTCAGCGTGGCATTGTATTTGTTGGTTCTGGCAATGATTTTGGATGCCGCCGATGGCCGGCTGGCGCGGGCTTTGAAAAGTGAGAGTAAAATTGGAGCCGAATTGGACACATTGGCCGATTTTTTCAATTTCGGGATCGCGACGCCTCTGGTAATCTATTTTACCATCTTTGTGGACTCGGATGCTGCGAGATTTGGGTGGATCGCAGTCATGATCTTTTCGATCTGCTGCGCCCTGCGCTTGGCGCGCTTTAATGTCAGCCAATCGGATGGGGCTAAATCGGTTGATTTTGTAGGAGTGCCTGCGCCCGCATTGGCCTGTTTGGGGCTGTCGCCGTTGTTTTTGATCATGGCCGGGGTGGATGTCGCTGGCCGTTATGTCGAGGTGGCCATTGTCTTTGTCGTGATCTGTGCCGGTCTTGCGGTGGGCACATTTCCAACCATGTCATTGAAGGGCACAACCTTCCCCGCCTCCATGCGGTTGCCGGTGATTTTGCTGGCGGTTGCCTTTGTGATTAGCCTGTTTGTTTTCCCTTGGTATACGCTTCTGTTTTCTAATGCTATTTACTTGGTGATGATCCCCGTTTATTGGTTCTCAAAACGCGCAAAAACGGCCAAAAGGACTTAAGCAATGATACCGATCAGGGCGATGCATCCTTTGATGCTGGTGGTCGTTGCTGTTGCAACGCTCTTTGCTATTTATAACCAGACGTTTTGGGGCCTATGGGCTGAAGTTTTCGAAGGCAATTATCCCAGTGGGGTGATGTTTGCGGCGGCATTCTTTTCTTTGTGTTGCGCTTTGCTCGGTGGACTGGCTTTTCGGTCGGTCCTGCGTCCGCTGATCGCGGGGCTTTTTGTGGTCTCTGCTGTGACGTCTTATTACATGGATGAGCTCGGGGTCGTGATTGACCGGGAAATGATCCAAAACGTCGTCAGCACAACCTGGACAGAAGGCAAACATCTCGTCACACCCCCCTTTGTTTTCTGGATTGTCATAGCGGGAATTGTGCCGGCACTCGTTGTGCTAGCGGTGCCGCTGTCACGGCGCAGGCTCTGGCGGACCCTGTGGCAAAATGCTTTGTTTTCGACGCTCTGCGTGATCGGATTTGTTGGGCTTTTGTTGAGTGATATGAAAGACTATGCGTCGATTTTGCGGAACCGCGGAGATCTAAAGGCAAGCTTTCAGCCCTTGGCCCCCGTGGTCGAATCCGTGCGCTTCGTGGCGATGCTCAGTCGATCTAGGACATTGCCCTTTGTCGCCATCGGCTTGGATGCGGTGCGGAAAAAGGCTGGCAATGTCTATGATCTTCCGACGGTGACCGTTGTGGTGGTGGGCGAGACCGCAAGGGCACAGAACTTTAGCCTTGGGGGATACGGACGCGACACCAATCCCCGTTTGGCCGCAGAAGATATTTTGTATTTTGAGAACGTCTCCAGTTGTGGCACCTCAACGGCCGTCTCCCTTCCCTGCATGTTTTCGCGATACGGTCGAAGTGACTATTCGCATGAGCTAGGTGTTTCGCATGAGAATGTTTTGGACGTGATCCAACGCTCAGGGATGCGGGTGGAATGGATTGAAAACAACACGGGTGACAAGGGGGTGGCGGCGCGCATTGGCTATAGGCAAGTCACCTATGCCGAAGATCCCGAGTTTTGCGGCGAAGGGGAATGTATCGATGGCATTTTGGTCAAGGAAGTGGCGAAGCTTTTGCCAAAGATTGACCAAGACACCGTCCTTGTTTTGCATCAAATCGGCAGCCATGGGCCGTCTTACTATCTGCGCTACCCGGAGGCTTTTGAGCGGTTCAAACCGGCCTGTCGCACTGCAAATTTCAGCGCCTGTACTCAGGAAGAGGTGGTCAACGCCTATGATAATACCATTCTTTATACGGACAAAGTCTTGCAGGACTTGATCGCGCTGCTCTCGGCGCAAGACGATTTGGCCACCGCGATGCTTTATGTATCCGACCATGGAGAATCTTTGGGAGAAAATGGCCTCTATCTACATGGCACGCCCTATTTTATGGCCCCCGATGAACAAACCAAGGTCCCGATGCTGTTTTGGCAGTCACAGGCCTTTGCCGACAGCGTGGGGATTGATGATGGGTGTTTGAAATCGAAGGCCTCCGCTGCCTATTCCCACGATCATCTGTTTCATTCATTGTTGGGGCTGACAGCTGTGGAGACCGCCGAGCGCAACCCTGAACTTGATATTTTTGCCGACTGTGGGAGAAACGGATGAGCGATAAGCCACAAAAACCAGACAAAATTCATGGCATTGCCCATTTGTTCGCTGCCGCGCGCTATTCTATGGCAGGGGGGCAGCGTCTTTGGGGGGAAACTGCGTTTCGCCATCAGCTTTTGGCAGGCCTATGTATTGTTGCGATTTTGATTTGGATTGGGGCAGAAATGTCGCATATTGTCATGTCCATCATATTGGTCGGGCTCACGATTGCGGCCGAAGCGCTCAACACGGCGATTGAAGAAATTGTCGATCTGGTGTCACCGGAGTGGTCACTTGCCGCAAAACATGCCAAAGACCTCGGGTCATTCGCGGTTTTCTCTATGCTTTGTCTGAATGGGATTTTTGCGCTTTTCGTGATCTTAACAACTTTGAATTGGATTTAATCTGATGAATATGATGAAAGTCGTCGCTGTCCCGATGCACCCTGAAGGACGCAAATTTGTTGCGGTATTTGCCGTCATGACGGCTGCGCTTTGGCTGGTCTGGGAGCCGCTAATTTGGCTTGGCCTAGGGTTGACCACTTGGTGCTACTACTTTTTCCGCGATCCGGTGCGCTCTGTGGCTCAACGACCGGGGCTTATCCTTTCCCCGGCTGATGGGGTGGTGTCTTTGATCACCAAGACCGTCCCGCCCGCGGATATGCAACTGGGCGATAAGCCTTTGACTCGCGTGTCTGTGTTCATGAATGTCTTCAACTGCCATGTGAACCGTGCCCCCATGGCCGGCTCTGTGGTGGCGATTTGCTATCACCATGGCAAGTTTCTCAACGCATCTTTGGACAAGGCGAGCGAGCACAATGAGCGTAACTCCATCACCATTGAATCTGCTGATAAAACTCGAATTGGGGTGACACAGATCGCCGGACTCGTGGCGCGCCGTATTGTCTGTTTTACAAAGGTGGGCGAGAGCTTGGGCGTGGGCGAGCGGTTTGGCTTGATCCGTTTTGGCAGCCGTTTGGACATCTTCCTGCCCGAGGGCGTGGAGCCTGCTGTTGGTCTGGGACAGACAGCGGTGGCCGGTGAAACTATTTTGGCACGCTTGAACGTGCCCGCAGAAGACTGGCCCATTAAACCGATTTAAGCGGCCGGTACCTAGCGTGCCGGGATCAGAGCCGTGAACCTTTGCATTCCCCCTTGCCAAAGCCCAGATATTTTTATTCACTGACGTGTGTTTCAATTAGCAGGTTTAAGCCATGCGCTTTTCAGCTCTGAAAGTTCTCACCCAAGGGTTGACCGGTAACCGTGGTTGGCGGGCGCATTGGCGCGATCCTGAGCCGGCGGAGGCCTATGATATTGTGATCATTGGCGGCGGTGGGCATGGCCTATCAACAGCATACTACCTGGCAAAAGAACATGGGCTGAGGCGCATTGCCGTGCTGGAGAAAGGCTATATTGGCGGCGGCAATATTGGACGGAATACAACCATCGTTCGGGCCAATTACTTCTTGCCTGGGAACTCGGAATTTTATTCGCATTCCCTGAAGCTTTGGGAAGGGCTGGAGGCGGATCTCAATTACAATGTTATGCATTCCCAGCGTGGGCAAATTGGCCTGTTTCACAGCGATGGGCAAAGGGACGCGGCCATTCGCCGTGCCAATTCCATCCGAAACCAAGGCGATGATGCGGAGTTGTTGTCCGTGGCGCAACTGCGCAAGATGGTGCCTTACTTGGACTATGATCAGGGGCGCTTCCCTATTTATGGTGGCCTGTTGCAGCGGCGCGCGGGCACGGCGCGGCATGATGCGGTGGCCTGGGGCTATGCGCGCGGGGCCGATCAGCTTGGCGTGGATTTGATCCAAAATTGCGAGGTGACGGGCATCGACATCGCGCAGGGGGTGGTGCAAGGCGTACAAACCAGCCGCGGTGCCATACGCGCAAAGAAAGTGGCGATGGTGGTCGCGGGGCGCTCTAGCCAGGTGGCGGCCATGGCGGGCATGCGCCTTCCCATCGAAAGCCACGTGCTGCAGGCTTTTGTGACCGAGGGGCTGAAACCCTGTATTGATCATGTGATCAGCTTCGGCATGGGGCATTTTTATATCAGCCAATCGGACAAAGGCGGTTTGGTCTTTGGCGGGGATCTGGATATGTATGCCAGCTATGCTGCCCGCGGTAATCTGCCAATGGTGGAGCATGTGGCGGAAGCTGGGATGACGCTTATGCCGATGATCGGCAAGGCGCGGATGCTGCGCAGCTGGGGCGGCATCATGGATATGACCCCCGATGGCTCACCCATTATCGATAAAACCCATATTGAGGGTTTATATTTGAACGCGGGCTGGTGCTATGGTGGGTTTAAGGCTGTGCCGGCTTCGGGCCATTGTTTTGCGCATCTTTTGGCCACAGATCGCCCGCATAGCGCCGCTGCCCGCTTCCGCCTGGATAGATTCCGCAGTGGGCGCGGCTTGATGGATGAAGAGGGCACCGGTGCCCAGCATAATTTGCATTAGGATCGCACAGATGTTTTTTGATGATGATGTGTCTGCCCACAGCGCCAAAGGAGGCCGCTTATGCGCATAGACTGTCCTCTTTGCGGTACGAGAGATCGGCGTGAGTTTTATTATTCCGGCCATGCCACCGCTCTTGCGCGGCCCGCGCCAGATGCGGGGGCGGAGGTCTGGGATGACTATCTGCACAATCGCGAGAATCCCGCCGGGATAACCGAGGACCTTTGGCATCATGAATTTGGCTGCGGGGCTTGGCTCGCGGTGCGCCGTGATACGGTGTCACATGCGGTTTTGTCGGCGCGTTTGGTCAAGGGGGATCAGCTGTGAGAGTGGCCGGTAAAGGATTGATTGACCGAAATCGCGTGCTGAGGTTTACTTTTGGCGGTCAGAGCTTTGAGGGCTTTGCGGGCGACAGTTTGGCCAGCGCCCTTTTGGCCAATGACCAAAGGCTTATTGGCCGATCATTCAAATATCACCGCCCAAGAGGGATTGTGACGGCCGGATCGGAGGAGCCGAATGCTCTGGTGACATTGGAGCGCGGTTTCGCGCGTGAGCCGAACAGCCGCGCCACAATGCAGCCGCTCTATGACGGGCTTGTGGCCAGGCCGCAAAATGCTTGGCCGTCCTTGAAATTTGATGTCTTGGCGGTGAATGACGTTTTGGCACCCTTTTTGTCGGCGGGATTTTATTACAAAACCTTCATGTGGCCGCGTAAATTTTGGGAATGGGTCTATGAGCCCGCCATCCGGCAGGCCGCGGGGCTCGGGGCTTTGTCGAAGCGTTACGATCATGAGCTTTATGAAAAAGCCTATGCGCATTGCGATGTTTTGATCATCGGCGCCGGACCCGCTGGGCTTATGGCGGCTTTGACGGCCGGACGGGCGGGTTTGGATGTCATTCTGGCCGATGAACATGACCAGTTGGGCGGCCGGCTCTTGTCGGAAATGGAGCATATTGACGGGATGCCGGCTGCGGCTTGGGTGCAGGCGGCAGTGGCGGAATTGGCTGGTTTTGCGAATGTGCGGATCATGGCGAATACCACAGTGACCGGCGCCTATGACCAAGGGGTCTTTGGTGCTTTGGAGCGTGTTGGGCTGGGGGTGGAGGCGCTGCCGGAGGGATTGCCGCGCGAAACCTTTTGGCGCATTTACACAAAGGGAGCGATCCTATGCGCGGGCGCTTTGGAGCGGCAAATCGCCTTTGCAAATAATGATCGCCCCGGCATCATGGCAGCAGGCGCCATGCGCAGCTACCTCAACCGCTTTGGGGTAAGCCCCGGCCAAAGGGTGGCGATCTTTGGCAATAACGCCGATGCGCATCGCACGGCGCGAGATTTTGCTCAGGCGGGTGTTGAGGTTGTGGCCATGATTGACAGCCGCGCCGAGGCGCAATCCTTGGGCGATTACCCTCTTTATACTGGCGCAGTGGTGACCGGCAGCCGGGGGCGGTTGGGTTTGAAAAGCATTGATATTCGGCAAAGCGATGGATCTGTCAAAAGGATTGACTGCGATGCGCTGGGCGTTTCGGGCGGCTGGAATCCGTCGGTCCATTTAACGTGTCACATGAACGGTCGGCCGGTTTGGGATCCGGCTTTGGCAAGTTTTACACCGCAGCCGGGCGCCATTCCCGGGCTGGTGGCGGCGGGCGCTGCTGCCGGTGAGATGAGCACGCAAGGCGCATTGGCGCAGGGGCAGGCGGAGGCGCTCACTTTGGCCAAGGCGCTGGGCAAAAGGGTCAAGCCGAGCACCTTGCCTGTTGCCGATGCCACCCCCTATGAGATCACGCCGTTTTGGGATGTGGGCGGAACCGGGCGCGCGTGGCTTGATTTTCAAAATGATGTGACGGTGAAAGATATCAAACAGGCTGTGCAGGAGAACTTCCGCTCGGTCGAACATATGAAACGCTATACCACGCAAGGCATGGCCACAGATCAGGGCAAAAATTCCAATGTCGCGGCGCTGGCGGTTTTGGCTGATGCCACCGGCCGAGGTATTCCTGAAACCGGCACAACCACCTTCCGCCCGCCCTATGTCCCTGTCGCCCTGGCAGCGCTCGGGGCGGGTGGCCATGGAAAAGGCTTTGCGCCAGAACGGCTGTTGACCTCTGACCGGATCAGCCGAGAACGTGGCGCGCCGATGGTGGAGGCGGGCCTGTGGTATCGGCCCAGCTATTTCCCGCTCGAAGGTGAGACTCATTGGCGGCAAGCCTGTGACCGCGAGGTGCAGATGGTTCGCAATACAGTGGGAATTTGCGATGTCTCAACCCTGGGCAAAATTGATATCCAAGGCCCGGATGCCGCGGCCTTCTTAGATTTTCTTTACACCAACTCTTTTGCCAGCCTCAAACAGGGCCGGGTACGCTACGGGGTGATGTTGCGCGAAGATGGTCACGTGATGGATGATGGCGCCTGCGCCAGACTTGGCGCGGATCACTACCTCATGACCACGACCACCGCCGCGGCTGGACAGGTGATGCGGCATATGGATTTCGTCCATCAAGGGCTGCGGCCGGATTTGGACGTGAGTTTCACATCTGTCACAGAGCATTGGGCGCAATTTGCTGTGGCAGGTCCAGAGGCGCGCGCCTTGCTCAACGGCATATTGGATCGCAAGATCAGCAATAAAACCCTGCCGTATATGGGGTATAAAGCTGTGCAATTGGGCGGGATTGCCGCGCGGTTGTTTCGGATCTCTTTTTCTGGCGAACATGCCTATGAATTGGCGGTGCCTGCGCGCTATGGTGAAAGCCTCTTTCAGCTTTTGCTTGCGCGGGCTGAGGCGCTGGGCGGCGGGGCCTATGGTCTCGAAGCGCTCAATGTCTTGCGGATTGAAAAGGGCTTTATCACCCATGCGGAAATTCATGGGCGCACCACTGCGTTTGACATTGGCCTCGCGCGGATGGTGTCGGAGGCAAAGGATTGTATCGGCAAAACTATGGCGGCCCGGCCCGGGCTTGTGGGACCCGAGCGCGATCAGCTCGTGGGCTTACGGCCCATAGGTGAGGTGAAGCAGATTATCCCTGGCGCGCATCTTTTTGCGCCTGAGGCGGAGGCCGTTTCCGAGAATGACGAGGGCTATGTGACCTCCATGTGCTATTCTCCGACGTTAGGGTCGGTCATTGCACAGGCGTTTCTGCGCGATGGGCGCAATCGCCATGGCCAGCAGATCAAGATGGTGGAGCATTTGAGTGGTGTTACAACGCTCTGTGAGGTCTGCGCGCCCGTATTTTTTGATCCTGAGGGGGGGCGGCTTCGTGGTTGAGCTTTATGAAACATCGCCCGCGGGCGCGGGGCTGCCTTTAGAGATCGGCACGGTTTCGGTCCGGGAAGTGCAAACACCGCTGCATCTGCTGGCGCCCTACAGGGGGCAGGCTGTTCAGGCGGCCGCGGCTTTCAACACGCAAATGGGATTGGAATGGCCCGGTCCCAATGAGCTGAAGCGCAAAGGCGGGGTCTATGCGCTTTGGTTTGATCACGCGCATATTGCAGTGATGGGAACCACGCCCTCAACCCGCTTGGCCCGTCATGCGGCGGTGACCGATGTTGGGGATGGTTGGACGGTTTTGGAGCTAAATGGTGCGGAAGTGCGCGATGTTTTGGCCCGCCTCACACCTTTGGATCTGCGGGTGAAACAGTTTAAAACCGGCATGAGCCAGCGCAGCTCGCTGATGCATATGCAGGCGGTGATCTCTTGCCATGGCAAGTCGCGGTTTCGGGTGATGGTGTTTCGCTCCATGACACAAACCCTGCTGCATGATTTGACCACCGCAATGGAATCAGTGGCCGCGCGCGCGCATTTGGTTTAGAACACCTCATGTCATTACCACCGGGATTTTTGGACGAATTGCGCAGCCGGGCTTCGATCTCTCAGGTCGTTGGGCGCAAGGTCATGTGGGACAGTCGCAAATCCAATCAAGGCAAGGGCGATATGTGGGCACCTTGCCCGTTTCATCACGAGAAAACCGCAAGCTTTCATGTGGATGATCAAAAAGGATATTATTATTGCTTTGGCTGTCACGCCAAGGGGGATGCTTTGGGCTTTATAAAAGAGACTGAGAATGTCTCTTTTATGGAGGCCGTGGAGATTTTGGCCGGTGAGGTTGGTATGCCCATGCCCGAGCGCGACCCGCAGGCCCAGCAAAAAGCAGACCGCAGAACGCAATTGGCCGAGGTCATGGAACAGGCGCTGCAATTTTTTCGATTGCAGCTCAACACCTCCGCCGGGGCAGATGCGCGGGCCTATTTGAGCGGTCGCGCTTTGTCACAAAAGGCATTGGATCGGTTTGAGATCGGCTATGCGCCCGACGCCTGGCAGGGGCTTTGGGATCATCTCACGGCGAAGACTGTCAGTGAAGAGCTCATCCTAGCGGCAGGGCTGGCCAAACCCTCCAATAAGGGCAAACGCCCCTATGACACATTTCGCAATCGCATTATTTTTCCAATCCGTGATCCGCAAAAACGCTGCATTGGCTTTGGGGGCCGGGCAATGGATCCCAACGATCAGGCCAAATATCTCAATTCACCGGAGACCGAGCTTTTTGACAAGGGCCGATCACTCTACAATCACGGCCCGGCGCGGGAGGCTTCCGGCAAGGGGCAAAGCTTGATTGTCGCTGAGGGTTATATGGATGTTATCGCCCTGGCAGAGGCAGGATTTGGCGCCTCCGTTGCGCCATTGGGCACAGCGATAACGCAGACGCAGCTGCAGCTGATGTGGCGTATCTCTGATGAGCCGATCATCGCTCTTGATGGCGATACGGCCGGCATTCGCGCCGCACAGCGCGTCATGGACTTGGCGCTGCCGCTGTTAGAGGCTGGGAAGTCTTTGCGCTTTGTGGTGATGCCTGATGGTCAGGACCCGGATGATTTGCTGCGTGCCGGCGGGCCGGGCGCCATGCAGGCGCTTTTGGATGCGGCGCGCCCGATGGTGGATCTGTTGTGGGAGCGTGCAACCTATGGCAAGAATTTTGACAGTCCGGAACGCAAGGCGGCATTAGACAAAACCCTCCGCGAGCAGCTCAAGCTGATCAAAGATCCCTCTATTCGCGGTCATTATGGCCAGGCGATCAAGGACAAGCGCTGGCAGTTGTTCCGTCCAAAGGCTGTGGCGAAATCGGCGCGCAGCTTCAATGCCCAGACCGGCTATAGGCCGATCACACCGCAGGCGAGCACGCGCAGCTCGGCCTTGGCCAATAGCTCTGAACCCAGTCATCTATTGCGTCATTCGGTCATTTTGGCCAGTTTGCTCAACTGCCCGCAAGCTCTGCCTGCGGTCGAGGGGGCGTTGGAGGATTTGCAGTTTGAAAAGCCACTGCACCGCGACCTCCAGCAATTTTTGCTGCAATTTTCCGGAGCGCCAGAGCTGCTCTGGTCGGAGGCGGAGCAATTTTTTGGACCGCCGCAACTTGAAAGTTTGATGCAGCTTCCCCATGTCCGCATTGCGCCCTCAGTGCGCAACAGCGCCGATGTATCTTTCGTGATAACATGTCTGCGGCAAGAATTTGCTCAGATTTTTGCTTTAGATGCGCATGGGCGCGAGGTGGCGGAGGCGGTTTTGGATGTGTCCGATGTTGATGATGAGGGGCTGACCTGGCGGATCAGTGAGTCGGCCAAACATTTGCAAGCGACAACCCAGGGCGCGCAGGAAGATAATACAGAATATAAGACCGCCAAAAATGGTCTGAAAGTAAAGTTAGAGGAACAAAATACATTGGATGATCTGCTGCAGCAGATTAATTATTCGAAACCGAACCGACCTTAAGCTCGGTGGGGGTGGGAACTGGGGGGCGAATCAGGCTAAATAGCGAAGCGAATCAGTTTCGAAACTGATTCGTTTTTACGTTTAGTGAGAGTCCCAAGGACAAGGAGCCACAGCGCATGGCCGCCAAGGATAACGACGACCGCAAGCAAGATGCCGACGCCAAAGAACCGATGATCGATATGAGCCAAACGGCTGTCAAAAAGATGATCGGTGATGCGCGAGAACGGGGCTATATCACTTATGATCAACTAAACACAGTTTTGCCGCCCGATCAGGTGTCGTCAGATCAAATCGAAGATGTCATGTCGATGCTCTCCGAAATGGGCATTCAGGTGACCGAAGAGCATGAATCTGAGGAAGATGAAGACAAAGGTCCCACCGATTTGGTGGCTTCCAATCAAAACCGCGATGTGGCGCTAGCTGGGGCCAATAACGAAAAACTAGACCGGACGGATGATCCGGTGCGTATGTATCTGCGTGAAATGGGCTCGGTGGAGCTCTTGAGCCGCGAGGGCGAGATTGCCATTGCCAAGCGGATTGAAGCGGGCCGCAATACAATGATTTTAGGGCTCTGCGAGAGCCCGTTGACATTTCAAGCGATCACCATCTGGCGCGACGAATTGCTGAGTGAAGATATTTTGCTGCGCGATGTGATTGATCTGGAAACCACCTTTGGTCACCACATGGGTGAAGAGGAAGAGACCCCTGTTGTAGCGGCGCCAGTGGCCACGGAAAGCTCAGCCAGCACCGGCCCTGAGCTGGATGCGGATGGCAACCCCATTATTGCCGATGATGACGACGATGACGAAGGGGCCAATCTGTCGCTGGCCGCTATGGAAGCGGCTCTAAAGCCTAAAGTGTTGGAGACGCTGGACCTGATTGCCTCTGATTACATCCTTCTATCCGAGATGCAGGATGTGCGTATCTCGGCCACTTTGAACGAGGATGAGAGTTTCTCCGATGGGGCCGAGGCCAAATATCAAAAGCTCCGCTCTGAAATTGTTGAGCTGGTGAATGAATTGCACCTGCACAACAACCGGATTGAGGCGCTGATTGACCAGCTCTACGGCATTAATCGCCGGGTGATGTCGATTGACAGCTCCATGGTGAAACTCGCAGACCAAGCGCGGATCAACCGCCGTGAGTTCATCGATGCCTATCGTGGTCGCGAGCTGGATCCCAACTGGTTGACCGATATGGGCGAGAAAACGGGCCGGGGCTGGACCATGTTCATGGAGCGTAGTGTCGACAAAGTTGAAGAGCTCCGCGCAGAGATGGCGCAGGTTGGCCAATATGTTGGGCTCGATATCTCCGAATTCCGCCGCATTGTGCAACAGGTGCAAAAAGGTGAGAAAGAGGCCCGTCAGGCCAAGAAAGAAATGGTTGAGGCCAATCTGCGTTTGGTGATTTCCATTGCCAAAAAATACACAAATCGCGGGCTGCAGTTTTTGGATTTGATCCAAGAGGGCAATATTGGCCTCATGAAAGCGGTCGATAAGTTTGAATATCGCCGCGGCTATAAGTTCTCCACCTACGCCACATGGTGGATTCGCCAGGCGATCACCCGCTCTATTGCAGACCAGGCGCGCACCATCCGTATTCCTGTGCATATGATCGAAACGATCAACAAGCTGGTGCGTACCGGGCGCCAAATGCTGCATGAAATTGGCCGTGAACCCACGCCAGAGGAATTGGCAGCCAAGCTGCAAATGCCTTTGGAAAAAGTGCGCAAGGTCATGAAAATTGCCAAAGAGCCAATTTCCTTGGAGACGCCAATTGGCGATGAGGAAGATTCGCAGCTGGGTGATTTTATTGAGGATAAAAACGCTGTTTTGCCACTCGACAGCGCGATTCAAGAAAACTTGAAGGAAACCACAACTCGGGTCTTGGCCAGTTTGACGCCACGCGAAGAGCGGGTGCTGCGGATGCGCTTTGGCATCGGTATGAATACAGATCACACTTTGGAAGAAGTGGGACAACAATTCAGCGTGACCCGCGAACGTATTCGCCAGATTGAAGCCAAAGCCCTGCGCAAGCTCAAACACCCAAGCCGCAGTCGTAAATTGCGGAGCTTTCTCGATCAATAGGTCGGGTCAATATTTAAAACGCTACGAAAAAGGCCTCGCTCTGCGGGGCCTTTTTCATTCTGGCGGTGGTAATATGGGGCAGCCACCTCAAAATGCAGTGGGTTAAAATCTCCTCTACCCAAACCGTGGTGAAATGTTATAAGGATTGTGGAAGTTTAAGCGCTCGGCGCTACCGGAAAACTAAGAGGGGATGGCACATGCGTTGCCCGTTTTGTGGAAATGTTGACACTCAGGTAAAAGACTCGCGCCCAGCCGAGGATCATGTCGCCATTCGGCGGCGTCGGTTTTGCCCGGCCTGCGGCGGGCGGTTTACCACCTATGAGCGCGTGCAATTGCGTGATTTGGTGGTCATCAAATCAAATGGTCGCAGAGAAGATTTTGACCGGACCAAGCTTGAGCGCTCCATTCGTATTGCGCTGCAAAAACGCCCGGTTGAGCCCGAGCGGATGGATCAAATGATCTCTGGCATCGTGCGCCGGCTGGAAAGCATGGGGGATACAGATATCCCGTCCACATCCATCGGTGAGATTGTCATGGAATCTTTGGCGCGGATTGATACGGTCGCCTTTGTGCGCTTTGCCAGCGTCTATAAGAATTTCCAAGCTGCAGATGATTTTGACAAATTCGTCTCCGAGCTGCGGCCAAACCTGCCGCCTGAGGAGTGAGTGCCGCACGCGACGCGCGCTTTATGGCGTTGGCCCTGAGTTTGGGCCAGCGCGGTCAAGGGTGTGTTTGGCCCAATCCGGCAGTGGGATGCGTCATTGTCCAAGGAGCGCGCATTGTCGGTCGCGGCTGGACCCAGCCAGGCGGCAGACCTCATGCAGAAACCATGGCTTTGGCACAGGCCGGTGACTTGGCGAAGCGGGCCACCGTCTTTGTCACCCTAGAGCCCTGTGCTCATCATGGCGCCACGCCGCCCTGTGCTGAGGCCTTGATTGCCGCAGGGATTGCGCGCTGCGTCGTGGCGATTTCGGACCCAGATCCCCGGGTCAGCGGCAAGGGAATTGCTAAGCTCCAAGCGGCGGGAATCGAGGTCAGCGCTGGCTGCCAAGCGCAAGAGGCTTTGCTGGCGCATCGCGGATTTTTTAGCCGGTTGCAGAGTGGGCGACCGCGGGTAACGTTGAAATTGGCCACATCTTTGGACGGGCGCATTGCCACGGCCAGCGGCGAAAGCCAGTGGATCACCGGGGCTGAGGCGCGGCGCGATGTGCATGGTTTGCGTGCCTGTCATGACGCGGTATTGGTCGGTGGCGGCACGGCGCGGGCGGACAATCCGAGCCTCACCCTGCGCGGTTTGGGCCTCGATCGGCAGCCCGTCCGTATTGTGGCCTCACGTCATTTGGATTTTGATGCGCCAGCTTTGCAGGCCAGTCGCGATGTTGCGCCGCTCTGGCTGTGTCATGGGCCTCAGGCCCGCGCGCGCGGCGCTTGGCAAAATCAGTGCGACGCGCTCGTGCAGGTTCCACTTGCAGCTGACGGGCAGCTTGATTTGTCAGTCCTCATGCAGGCCTTGGGAGAAAAGGGGCTGACATCGGTGTTGTGTGAGGGCGGGGGGCAATTGGCTGCCTCATTACTGCGGGCCGGATTGGTCGATGATGTGATCCTCTATACGGCCGGCTTGGCACTTGGGGCGGATGGGCTGGCCGGTTTGGGCGATCTGGCCCTGTCGCATTTGCATATGGCACCGCGCTTTGAGCTCATCTCAGCGCGCAAAATTGGCTCAGATATCCGTCAAGATTGGCGCCGCCTGTCTTAGCGCATGTTGCGCCAAAGATGGGCTTGGCTGGCAAAAACGCCTTGAATTTTGGCCAATGGCCGCAAATAGCAAGCTTGCGGAAGATCTGCCGCCGCCGCCAGCCGTTCGACGACGACCTCAGGCGGGCAGGGCAATTTGCTCATCGGGTCGAAATATCTCGGATATTCAATCAGACAGGCATGGATCAAGCCAAGAATGTCAGGCCGGGCTTGCCGTCGTGGCAGCTCATGCCGGTCGTGGGTTAAACCCCAGCCTGAATAAAAGGGCAGACCTAGGCAGGTTATGGCCTTGCCCCGGATCAATGCCTCAAACCCCAACAGAGATGTCATCGTCCAAACTTCATCCATCTGACTTATTAAGGAGATCGGGTCGCAATCCGCCGCTATAATATCGCAATAATGTGTCGCCTCTGACAGCGCGCCGGGCCGCAGCCCCGCCTCGACATCAGGATGGGGCTTATAGATCACAATGGCATCAGGGTTTTGTTCGCGCGTGCTGCGCAGCAGAGCCAGATTTGTGCAAATATCACGCGTTCCGAGGCGAATTGAGGCGTCATCTTCCACTTGCCCCGGCACCAATATTCGGCGGCCCGGTGGCAATGACAAGGCCGCTGATGGGCGTGGGTTATACTTTGAAATGCTGCCGGTGATGAGCCGATTTTGCAGCTCTGCCGCGCGCTGCCGCTCCTGCTCGGACAGATGCAGGCTGTTGGCAATCATTGTCTCTAGATCGCTTGGGCGGCTCGGATCAAAGTAAATGCCCGCGCGGTCCACCACCAAGGAGAGCGGGGGCACCAATTGGGCTCCAAGCCCTTTTGATCTCAAAAACCCATCTTCGAGGTGATGAACCCCATCTGGGTGCGGGCCGGCGCCCCAAGCCATAGCAGGGCGATGTGAGCCGGGTTTTGATTGGAACCGAAGCGGGCGATGGCGGCCAAAAAACTTCTGCAATGGCTGGCGCTTCCATAGGCTGATCCCCCGCGCTTCCCATCCGGCATGATCGTCGCGCCAGGCGCGGGTCTCTGCCTCCAGTTGATCCAAGACATGCTCCAAACTGCAAAGCGTATCTCGGCACGGGTCATACCACTTCGGGTATAGAATCATGGCCCCGGCAAATATTTGCGCGGCCGTGAGAGAGCGGCCGCGCCGATGTATTGGCTGCATGTCCCGGGTGAGCCCCCATCCAGCGTAGAAAGGTTGTCCGAAGACCACAGGCCGGTGGCCCGCCCATATGGCTTCAAATCCCATTTGAGAGGTGACCGTATAGACGGCCTGGGCGGCGGCAAAGAGATCCTGGGGGGCAATCGCATGGGTCAGAAGTTCCATGTCGTCATCCAAAGCCTCCGCGCTGAAATGGCCCGCGCGGTATCCAAGCTGCGTTTCTGGATGGGTTTTAATGACGATATGGGCGGTGGGATGCTCCACCCTTGCGGCTGCCAACATCTGTTGAAATGTTTGTGCGTTTGCAGCGCCCTTCTCAATCGATGCATCACCGCGTGTTTGATCAATCACCAAGACAAATCCCGGCTTGGGGCAGAGCGCGTCAAGTGGCACACCACTGTATTTTGTGAGCTTATGTTTGGCAATCCGTGCCATAGCCGCTGCGCTGCGCTCAAGAAGCGCCGGGCACTCCAGAGAATGGGTTTTGAGGAGATCTTCCAAAGCGCTGGGGCGGCTGGCATCGAAGTGACATGCTTGCGGATCAATGAGCAAGCCCAAAGGGGCATGCCCGCTGCGGCCCGGCAGCACTGAGCGGAGAAATGCATCTTCGATGTGCAACAATTGTGCGCCCGTGACGGCTGCCACCCAAGCGCCGCGTTTGGCCGAAACGCCATTGCCCCAGGCTAAAATTTGATCAGAGGGACCTGGCCAGCCCAAGCGTGGTGCATGACCCGCAAGGTCGAGAATGCGGTTGATCCGCCTTTGTGTGAAGGCCCCCAAGGCAAAAGAAAAAGCCTGCCGCGCGATCGGCGCGGCAGGCTTTGGCTCCGGATCACGATGCGGAGCCAAATTACAGGTCTCTGAGGTCGCTGATCGTATTGGCAAAGCTTGTGGTTGTCGACAAACCGCCCATGATACCGCGGAGTGTTTTGTTCCACGTCGAAAGTGGCGCCTCTGTGATATACACGGTGTCCTGGTCGCGGATTGTAAAATTTCGGGCGAGGAACAGCGCGTCTGGTTCGGTCAAGTTCAACACATAGATGAGATGTTGCTCGCCTTTGATCTCGGCGTCACCAACCACGCGGCGGGCGATGGACTGATCCTCTTTCCGCAAGACAAAAACACCCTTGGGGTCGGCCTGATATGCGCTTAGCCCGCCTGCACGTGACAGCGCCTCAAGCGCTGAAATTTCCCGTTGATCGAAAGGCACTTGAGATTGCCGCCCAACGGCTCCCATGATGACGAAACTGCGTCGATCGGCTTCGAGAAGGATCCGGTCACCATCGCGCAAGGCAATGTCCATCTCGGGCCGGTCGTAGAGCTCATCGAGCCAAACTTCGTTGCGGAGCTTTCCACGAATGACCGTCACGCGCACCAGTTCGGCTTTGACATCCAGTCCCCCGGAGCTGGCCAGCATGGTCGATAGGGTGCGGGTTTGATGAACGATTGGATAGATGCCTTGTCCGCCGACGGACCCAATAATGGACACGGTGGCCCCTGCGCCTGCGGAACGGCGTACTTCAACCTGTGGATCGGGCGTTTGGTCTTGCAATGCTTGCGTGACTATTTGGCGAATATCCTCGGGCGTATGGCCCGCGACCTTGATGCGCCCTGCGTAGGGCACAAAAATATGACCGCTGCCATCCACTTGTAACTCGCTCAAGGTGGCCGCACTCGCCATACCCGAGGACAAAAGACCATCATCGACATTTTCCCAAACTTTGAGGTTCAAAGTGTCACCTGGTCGAATTAATTCGGCGTTCAGCGGCTTGGCTTGCAAAAAGCTTTTGGTGAAGGTCGATGATGTGGACATTTTTGTTTCATAAACCACCTCTGGCGTCACCGGAACGATATGCGCTGTGGGGTTTTCGCCGCGTGCGCTTGCCGTCACCTCATATTTATTTGGGCCGGATCGGGGCAGGATGGTACAGGAGGACATCATCCCAAAACAGGCGGCAATTAAAATTATCTTATTGATTTTTATCATAATTATTCTCACTGCTATAGCCTCACGCGGCCAGTATTATTTTTATAAATTAGACTCATCGTTAAAATTAATAAAAAACTAGCAACC
>OBPL01000013.1_pt1 | contig 46204 bp, 38 predicted proteins | sample 1470531 | NCBI WGS metagenome assembly OBPL01 (sample SAMEA3275487, study PRJEB22092) | marine metagenome | biome: This is a filtered seawater sample; feature: Sample comes from a sea loch with a North Atlantic influence; material: Sterivex filter | collected 2014-06-23T09:00:00+00 | depth 2 m
GGAGAGTAGGTCATCGCCAATCCTAGATAGATTAATATCTCTCATACGATAAAAAAATATAATCAAAACACATTCCCAACGCACAGTTGCAATTCATTTACACATGAAATGATATCAATATGGCTTACAAAATAACAAAAGCTGTAAATGATATGCAAAATAAACATATTAAAATAACAATACACGCCGGTGCCCATAAAACCGCAACCACGCATCTACAAAACAGGCTACTCGAAAATGAAAACCTGTTTGCGAAAGGCGGTTGCTCATATCTGGGGCCCGAAAAAATCCGTGAGGAATTCGGAACTCTCTGGAAAGCATTGGGACGAAAAGAGAAAAATCAACAACAAAAAAGAAAACTTGCGGATTTGGCGGCTGGCCAACCACGACTTTTGATTTCGGAAGAAAACATCATTGGCGGGTTCAAAGATTTGATGAATGGCCCCAATCGGGAGATGATATATCCCAAAGCCATTGAGCGCTTGACCCGTCTGGCCCAACTTGTCGCGCCCAATCCGTTGCACATCGCCATGGCCGTGCGGGAACCTTGCTCTTATTATGTCTCTGTCTACAATCAATTGCTGATGTCAGGACGGTTCCAGACTTGGGAGCGGTTCTCAAAAGGGTTGGATCCGACGGCGGTCAAATGGTCTGATATCCTGCGCCCCATGACCAAAATCCCGGGCGTGGCTCAGGTTTCGATATGGCGATATGAGGACTATCACAGGGTGTTTCCACAGGTTCTGGACGCGCTACTCGGCCAGCCGCGTCCTGAAATTCCATCCCTGCTGGAAAAACCTATGCACATCGGGCTCTCAGAGCAGGCCGTAAACGCCTGCTGCACCTGGCATGCGGCGGGTTACGGCGGGCGCCTGGGTGCGGTTGCACGGGAAGATTTCCCCATTTCTGACGCCTATCCCAAGTTTGCGCCCTGGCCGGAGGCGTTGGTGCGCGAAAGCCAGGCGGCCTATGGCCAAGATATTGACGCGCTCGGCCGCGCCCATGAGATCACAGTTCTCGAATGATGTGTTTCAAAGGGTTGAAACACCGCTCAAGTCAGCGTATCTGCGCTTAATCACTAATGTTCTGAGGATCATCATGGCGCGCACGAACCCATTTCAATTTATCCAGCAGACACGGGCGGAGATCACAAAGGTTGTGTGGCCCACCCGCCGCGAGGTTTTGATCACCACTGCGATGGTCTTGGTTCTGGCGATCATTGCTGCGATTTTCTTCTCTGGCATCGATGCTGTGATCCGCTTGGGGCTGCGCTCTGTCTTAGGCATGTTCTAAACAAGTCCGATGCCGGCTCTTGAAAATAGGGGCCATGGAGGGTACTGGGCTTACGAACAACTCATGGCGTGCGGCGATTCGGCCTCACGCCCGTTTTCATTTAGCGCCGAATGCGTTGACGTTTGAATTTTCGGGCCAGGCCCGATCAAGGTGAAGGGCCATAAAATGGCAAAAAGATGGTATTCCGTAAGTGTTCTGTCGAACTACGAAAAGAAGATCGCAGAGGCCATTCGCCAGTCGGCTATCGATTCCAATATGGAAGAGCAAATCGAAGAGGTTTTGGTTCCTACGGAAGAGATAATCGAGGTGCGCCGTGGTAAGAAAGTGACCACAGAGCGCCGCTTCATGCCGGGCTATGTTTTGGTGCGGATGGAGCTGTCTGACGAGGCCTATCACCTGATCACCTCCATCAATCGCGTCACTGGATTTTTGGGCCCACAGGGTCGCCCCATGCCGATGCGCGATGCCGAGGTGAACCAAATCTTGAACCGCGTTCAAGAGGGTGAAGATACACCGCGCACATTGATTCATTTTGACATTGGTGAGCAAGTTAAAATCAACGGTGGGCACTTTGAAGGCTTTGACGGCAACGTCGAAGAAGTCGATGATGAGAACCAACGCTTGAAAGTGACCGTGTCCATTTTTGGCCGCGCCACCCCCGTGGAATTGGAATTCACTCAGGTCTCAAAACAGGTCTGAGCGATCTGCGCCTCTGGCGCAATCTGCCCGTTGGGGCATGTGGGAGGTTTCTGTCACGCGTGACAGGCCGGACCACATCAACATAGCCCAGTGATCGCGATCATGGGTGTTTGAAAAAGGAGCAGCCGAAATGGCTAAAAAAATCGCTGGTACGATGAAACTGCAGATTCCTGCAGGTGCAGCAAACCCCTCCCCGCCAGTGGGCCCTGCATTGGGTCAACGCGGGATCAACATCATGGAATTCTGTAAAGCGTTTAACGCAAAAACAGCCGATATGGAGCAAGGTGCACCTTGCCCGACTGTGATTACATATTACCAGGACAAATCTTTCTCCATGGAAGTTAAGACACCGCCGGCGTCTTACTACCTGAAGAAAGCCGCGGGCCTGAAGCCTGTTGGCAAGCGCAACCGCCCACGCGGTGCGGAAAATCCAGGTCGTGAAACTGTGGCAACCGTTACAGTCGCTCAGGTGAAAGAAATCGCTGAAGCGAAAATGAAAGATCTGAATGCCAACGATATCGAAGGCGCAATGCAAATCATCCTGGGCTCAGCTCGGTCTATGGGCATAGAGGTGAAGTAAGATGGCAAAATACGGAAAACGCACCACCACCGCACGCGCTGCATTCGCTGGCAAATCCATGGTCACAGTTGAAGAGGCTGTGGCGCTGATCAAAAGCGTCGCGACTGCGAAATTTGATGAATCACTTGAGATCGCGATGAACCTTGGTGTTGACCCACGTCACGCCGATCAAATGGTTCGCGGCACAGTGAACCTGCCCAACGGCACAGGTAAATCCGTTCGGGTTGCTGTCTTTGCCCGTGGCCCGAAAGCTGAAGAAGCTTTGGCTGCCGGTGCAGATGTTGTTGGCGCAGAAGATCTGATGGAAATCGTGCAAGGCGGCAAGATCGACTTTGATCGCTGCATCGCGACACCGGATATGATGCCCGTCGTGGGTCGTTTGGGCAAAGTGTTGGGCCCACGCAACCTGATGCCAAACCCGAAAATTGGGACGGTGACGATGGATGTCAAAGAAGCGGTTGAAGCGGCTAAAGGTGGTCAGGTTCAATTCAAAGTCGAAAAAGCTGGCGTTATTCACGCGGGCATCGGCAAAGTATCCTTTGATGATGCGAAATTGGCTGAAAACGTGCGCTCCTTCGTGGATGCAGTCTCCAAAGCCAAACCGTCGGGTTCCAAAGGCGCTTACATGAAGAAAATCGTTTTGAGCTCAACAATGGGCCCAAGCGTAACTTTGAACGTTGACAGCGCGACAGGCCAATAAGCCGCACTGTCTCTTGTATTCATAAAAATGGCGGGCTCTTGGGTCCGCCATTTTTCGTTTGTGGCGTCCGCAGGGCGCGTCGATTTTAGTCTTTGGCCAAAAACCATTTGAGCCCTTGCCCAATCCTTGCGAATCCCCTAAACGAACCCTCGACCCCCTGGCACTTTGTGACCGGGGTGTCATTCTGTCCGAGATGGTGGGTGCCGTGAGGCTTAATTTCCTGCCTGAGATGGAGATTAGGACGAATTTCCGGAAGGGTTCCTTCGGGTGATTTTGGCTTTGGTCTCATATCATGGACTCTAACGTGGCGGGAAACTGCCACAGAACTGAGCCGAGGGGACCTTAAAAGCCCCTCATAATTTGGAGTGAAACTGTGGATAGAGCACTGAAAGGGAAGTTGGTCGAAGAACTCGGTCAAATCTTTGAAAGCTCTGGCGTCGTGGTGGTTAGCCGCTACGAGGGTATGACAGTTGCTGAAATGCAGGACCTGCGCGCGCAAATGCGTGAAGTTGGTGGGTCTGTGCGTGTTGCCAAAAATAGGCTCGCCAAAATCGCCCTTGATGGGAAGCCTTGCGCAAGCATCGCAGACCTTCTGACGGGTATGACCGTTCTCGCTTATTCCGAAGACCCTGTGGCTGCTGCCAAAGTGGTTGAGGCGTACTCAAAAGGCAATCCAAAGCTGGATATCCTGGGTGGTGCGATGGGCGAAAACGCATTGGACGTCGCCGGTGTCAAAGCTGTTGCCGCAATGCCAAGTCGCGAGGAGCTTATTGCTTCCATCGTGGGTTGCATTGGTGCACCTGCCAGCAACATCGCCGGGGCCATTGGCGCACCTGCAAGCAATATCGCAAGCATTCTCTCGACCATCGAAGAGAAGGCTGCTTAAGCAACCAAACATCCTCGTGGGTTTAAACCCGTCGTTGGAACACACTTATTAATTGGAAAGAGTCTAAAATGGCTGATCTGAAAAAACTTGCAGAAGACATCGTTGGTCTGACACTGCTCGAAGCACAAGAACTGAAAACTATTCTGAAAGATGAATATGGCATTGAGCCCGCTGCTGGCGGCGCTGTCATGATGGCTGGTCCTGCTGGCGATGCTGGCGGTGCAGCTGAAGAGCAAACAGAATTCAACGTAATTCTTGTTGCTGCTGGCGCATCTAAAATCAACGTCATCAAAGAAGTCCGCGCCATCACTGGCCTGGGTCTGAAAGAAGCTAAAGAATTGGTAGATGCTGGCGGCAAAGCTGTCAAAGAAGGCGTCGACAAAGCTGAAGCTGACGACATCAAAGCCAAGCTCGAAGCTGCTGGCGCTGAAGTCGAAGTAAAGTAATTTCAGACCTGTTCTGAAATTGGCTGGGGGCAGTTTTCTGCTCCCAGCCTTTGCCGTCTTAAAGCTACAGGGCGAAAGCCTTTGCGATAAGACAGCAGATCTTTCCTGATAGGCGCCCAAATGGGGGCGTCTTTCAGGGTAGGTTCATAGGTCGGGCGAGTGTCTTTGGGACGACATTCAAGAATAGGCCGAACCACAACCCGTTCTCAGATGTGCGCATCGCCGGTCCCCGACGGCAATGCGACAGTCGAGATGAAAGGTTACGTAACGCATGGCTATGTCATTCCTAGGTCAAAAACGTTTGCGCAAATATTACGGTAAAATCCGTGAAGTTTTAGAAATGCCAAATTTGATTGAGGTTCAAAAATCCTCATATGATTTGTTCTTGAAATCCGGTGATTCCCTACAGCCGCTCGACGGCGAAGGCATCAAGGGTGTTTTTCAATCGGTCTTCCCGATTAAAGATTTTAACGAAACCGCAATTTTGGAGTTCGTAAAATACGAGCTGGAAAAACCAAAATATGATGTGGAAGAGTGCCAACAGCGCGACATGACATATGCAGCTCCCTTGAAGGTGACGCTGCGCTTGATCGTGTTTGATGTAGATGAAGACACCGGTGCGAAATCGGTTAAAGATATCAAAGAGCAAGACGTCTTCATGGGCGATATGCCGTTGATGACACCGAACGGCACATTTGTGGTCAATGGTACAGAGCGGGTGATTGTTTCCCAGATGCACCGCTCCCCTGGTGTGTTCTTCGATCATGACAAGGGCAAATCCCATTCTTCGGGTAAATTGCTGTTTGCTTGCCGGATTATTCCCTACCGCGGCTCTTGGCTCGATTTTGAGTTTGACGCCAAAGACGTGGTTTACGCGCGCATCGATCGCCGCCGTAAATTGCCTGTGACCACTTTGCTTTATGCGCTGGGTCTCGACCAAGAGGGCATCATGGATGCCTATTATGAAACCGTGGATTATACCTTCAAAAAAGGCAGCGGTTGGGTCACCAAATTCTTCCCAGAGCGTGTGCGGGGCACACGTCCAACCTATGATTTGGTCGATGCAAAAACGGGCGAGATGATTGCTGAAGCCGGCAAGAAAGTGACGCCACGCGCGGTCAAGAAATTGATCGACGAAGGGGCTGTGTCAGATCTTCTGGTGCCTTTCGATCAAGTCGTTGGCAAATTCGTTTCCAAAGACATCATCAACGAGGAAACCGGCGCCATTTATGTGGAAGCGGGTGATGAGTTGACTTGGGAGCTGGACAAAGATGGCGAAGTCATCGGCGGGTCTTTGAAAGATCTGTTGGATGCCGGCATCACCACAATCCCAGTGCTCGACATCGATAATGTGAATGTGGGCGCCTACATGCGCAACACAATGGCGATGGACAAGAATATGTCTCGCGACACAGCATTGATGGATATTTACCGCGTGATGCGTCCGGGTGAGCCGCCCACCGTGGATGCGGCCTCTGCCTTGTTTGACACGTTGTTCTTTGACAGTGAGCGCTATGATCTCTCTGCCGTGGGCCGGGTGAAAATGAATATGCGTTTGGCTTTGGATGCAGAAGATACCGTGCGCACATTGCGCCGCGAAGATATCGTTGCCTGTGTCAAAGCCTTGGTTGATTTGCGCGATGGTCGCGGTGATATCGACGATATTGACCACCTCGGCAACCGCCGGGTGCGCTCGGTTGGTGAGTTGATGGAGAACCAATATCGCGTAGGTCTGTTGCGTATGGAACGCGCAATTAAAGAGCGGATGTCCTCTGTCGAAATCGACACTGTGATGCCGCAAGATTTGATCAATGCGAAACCTGCGGCTGCTGCTGTGCGTGAGTTCTTTGGCTCCAGCCAGTTGTCACAATTCATGGACCAAACCAATCCCTTGTCGGAAGTCACTCACAAACGCCGTCTCTCGGCGCTTGGCCCTGGCGGTTTGACCCGTGAGCGTGCTGGTTTTGAAGTGCGCGACGTGCACGCCACCCACTACGGTCGGATGTGTCCTATTGAAACGCCAGAGGGGCCGAATATTGGTCTGATCAACTCATTGGCGACATTCGCACGTGTGAACAAATATGGCTTTATCGAAACACCTTACCGCAAAGTTGTGGACGGTGTTGTGACCGATGATGTGCAATATATGTCTGCCACAGAAGAAATGCGTCACACGGTGGCGCAGGCCAACGCGGCATTGGATGAGAACGGTAAGTTCAAAAATGATCTGGTCTCAACCCGCCAAAATGGTGATTACACTTTGGCGCAATCCAGCGCTGTTGATTTGATCGACGTGTCGCCAAAGCAGTTGGTCTCCGTTGCGGCCTCCTTGATCCCATTCCTTGAAAATGACGATGCCAACCGTGCTTTGATGGGCTCGAACATGCAGCGTCAAGCCGTGCCATTGCTGAAGGCGGAAGCGCCTTTGGTTGGGACCGGTATTGAAGAAGTGGTGGCGCGCGATTCCGGTGCGGCGATCATGGCCAAGCGCGGCGGTATTATCGACCAAGTGGATGCACAGCGGATCGTGATCCGGGCCACGGAAGATCTTGAGCTTGGTGATGCGGGTGTGGATATCTACCGCATGCGCAAATTCCAGCGCTCAAACCAAAATACCTGTATCAACCAACGCCCCTTGGTGAAGGTTGGCGATTATGTTCGCAAAGGCGAAGTGGTCGCCGATGGTCCCTCCACTGATATCGGTGAGTTGGCCTTGGGCAAGAACGTGGTTGTCGCCTTTATGCCTTGGAACGGATATAACTATGAAGATAGTATCCTGATCTCAGAGCGTATTGTGCGCGATGACGTGTTCACCTCGGTTCACATCGAAGAATTTGAAGTGGCCGCGCGCGACACCAAACTTGGCCCTGAGGAAATCACCCGTGATATTCCGAACGTTGGCGAAGAGGCTCTGCGCAACTTGGACGAAGCGGGCATCGTGTATATCGGTGCGGAAGTGGGTCCAGCGGATATCTTGGTTGGTAAAATCACACCAAAAGGCGAAAGCCCGATGACACCAGAGGAAAAGCTCTTGCGGGCGATCTTCGGGGAGAAGGCCTCTGACGTGCGCGACACCTCTTTGCGTCTGCCACCGGGTGACTATGGCACAATCGTGGAAGTGCGTGTGTTCAATCGCCATGGCGTTGAAAAAGATGAACGTGCTTTGCAGATCGAGCGTGAAGAAGTTGAGCGTTTGGCGCGCGACCGTGACGATGAGCTGACCATCTTGGATCGCAACATCTATGCACGTCTGCGGTCGATGATTGAAGGCCGCGAGGCTGTGAAAGGTCCAAAAGGCACCAAGGGCGGTCTTGTGAGCGCTGAATTGCTGGATGAGACACCCCGCAGCCATTGGTGGCAGTTCGCCATGAAAGAAGAGGGCGATGCCCAGGTCGTTGAAGCGCTGAATGAACAATATGAAGCGCAAAAACGCACCCTGGATGCCCGCTTTGAAGATAAGGTCGAAAAAGTTCGCCGTGGTGATGATCTCCCGCCGGGCGTGATGAAAATGGTCAAAGTATTCGTAGCGGTGAAGCGCAAGCTGCAACCGGGCGATAAAATGGCCGGTCGTCACGGCAACAAAGGTGTCATCTCCAAAGTTGTCCCAATGGAAGATATGCCTTTCTTGGGTGACGGGACACCTGTGGACTTCGTTCTGAACCCGCTCGGCGTGCCGTCACGGATGAACGTCGGCCAAATTCTTGAAACCCACATGGGTTGGGCCGCGCGCGGCTTGGGAATTCAGATTGATGAGGCCTTGGGTGAGTATCGCCGGTCTGGTGACTTGACCCCTGTGCGTGACGCTATGCGGATTGCTTACGGTGATGACGTCTATGCGGAAGGTATTGAGGGCATGGATGAGGCCTCATTGCTGGAATCGGCTGGCAATGTCATCAATGGTGTTCCAATCGCAACGCCTGTGTTTGACGGTGCGAAAGAAGCAGATGTGAACGACGCATTGCGCCGGGCAGGCTTTAGCGAAAGCGGACAGTCGGTCTTGTTTGATGGCCGTACAGGCGAGCAATTTGCCCGCCCTGTGACGGTGGGCATCAAGTATCTTCTGAAATTGCACCACCTTGTGGATGACAAAATTCACGCACGCTCTACTGGTCCATACTCGCTGGTCACCCAGCAGCCATTGGGCGGTAAAGCGCAATTTGGTGGTCAACGCTTTGGGGAGATGGAAGTTTGGGCGCTGGAAGCTTATGGCGCGGCTTACACCTTGCAAGAAATGCTGACGGTGAAATCGGATGACGTTGCTGGCCGGACGAAAGTCTATGAAAGCATCGTGAAGGGTGAGGATAATTTCGAAGCTGGAATTCCAGAATCGTTTAACGTTCTTGTCAAAGAAGTCCGTGGCCTTGGCCTGAATATGGAACTCCTGGATGCGGAGGTGGAGGAGTAGACTGCGCGCCCGCGCATTCTACGCCCACCGTCCCTCCCTCTGATTAAAAGGAATTTAAGATGAACCAGGAACTATCAACCAACCCGTTTAACCCGATTGCGCCGCCCAAAGCCTTTGATGAAATCAAAGTCTCTTTGGCCAGCCCTGAGCGGATCCTGTCTTGGTCTTTTGGTGAAATTAAGAAGCCAGAAACCATCAATTATCGCACGTTCAAACCCGAGCGGGACGGCCTGTTCTGCGCGCGTATCTTTGGCCCGATCAAAGATTATGAATGTCTGTGCGGCAAGTATAAGCGCATGAAATATCGCGGCGTTGTCTGCGAGAAATGCGGCGTGGAAGTGACCTTGCAGAAGGTCCGCCGCGAGCGGATGGGCCACATCGAATTGGCCAGCCCTGTTGCGCATATTTGGTTTTTGAAGTCTCTGCCGTCGCGCATTGGTTTGATGCTGGATATGACTTTGCGCGACCTTGAGCGGATCTTGTATTTCGAAAACTATGTGGTCATTGAACCGGGCCTCACGGACCTCACCTATGGCCAGTTGATGAACGAAGAAGAGTTCCTCGATGCGCAGGATATCTATGGCATGGATGCCTTCACCGCCAATATTGGCGCGGAAGCCATTCGTGAAATGTTGTCCTTGATTGATCTGGAAGCGGAAGCCGAACAACTGCGCGTTGATCTGTCAGAAGCCACCGGTGAATTGAAGCCAAAGAAGATCATCAAGCGCTTGAAAATCGTTGAGAGCTTCATTGAATCTGGCAACCGTCCCGAGTGGATGATCTTGACTGTGATCCCTGTGATCCCACCTGAGTTGCGCCCCTTGGTGCCTCTGGATGGCGGCCGCTTTGCGACTTCTGACTTGAACGATCTTTATCGTCGTGTGATCAACCGCAACAACCGTCTGAAGCGCCTCATTGAGCTGCGCGCGCCCGACATCATTGTGCGCAACGAAAAGCGCATGTTGCAAGAATCTGTTGATGCCTTGTTCGACAATGGCCGTCGGGGCCGGGTGATCACCGGGCAAAACAAACGCCCGTTGAAATCCTTGTCTGACATGCTCAAAGGCAAGCAGGGTCGTTTCCGTCAAAACCTCTTGGGCAAACGCGTCGACTTCTCTGGTCGTTCGGTGATTGTGACCGGTCCTGAGCTCAAGCTGCACCAATGCGGCTTGCCAAAGAAAATGGCGTTGGAGCTCTTTAAGCCCTTCATTTACAGCCGCTTGGAGGCCAAAGGCCTGTCCTCGACTGTAAAACAAGCCAAGAAACTGGTTGAAAAGGAGCGGCCGGAAGTTTGGGATATCCTTGATGAGGTGATCCGTGAACATCCCGTCATGCTCAACCGTGCGCCAACTCTGCACCGCTTGGGCATCCAAGCTTTTGAGCCGGTTCTGATCGAAGGCAAGGCCATTCAGCTGCACCCGCTGGTCTGTTCTGCGTTCAACGCTGACTTTGACGGCGACCAAATGGCGGTTCACGTTCCTTTGAGCTTGGAAGCGCAGTTGGAAGCGCGGGTTCTGATGATGTCCACCAACAACGTTCTGTCGCCAGCCAATGGTGCGCCGATCATTGTGCCGTCACAGGATATGATCTTGGGCCTTTATTATACCTCCCTGATGCGTGAAGGCATGAAGGGCGAAGGCATGATTTTTGGCTCCGTGGATGAAGTTCAGCACGCGCTTGATGCGGGGGTTGTGCATCTTCATGCGAAAATCCAAGCGCGCATTCCGCAGATTGATGATGAGGGCAATGAGGTTATGGTGCGGTTTGAAACCACACCGGGCCGCGTGCGTTTGGGGGCTTTGCTGCCTCAGAACGCCAAGGCACCCTTCAGCTTGGTGAACCGTCTTTTGAAAAAGGGCGAAGTTCAGCAGGTCATCGATACGGTCTATCGCTACTGTGGTCAGAAAGAATCTGTGATTTTCTGTGACCATGTGATGACTTTGGGTTTCCGTGAAGCCTTCCGCGCCGGCATTTCCTTCGGCAAGGATGACATGCTGATCCCAGACAACAAATGGACCATCGTTGATGGTGTGCGCGCTCAAGTCAAAGAGTTCGAACAGCAATATATGGATGGTCTGATCACCCAGGGTGAGAAATACAACAAGGTGATCGATGCCTGGTCAAATTGTAATGACCAAGTGACCGACTCTATGATGGATGCGATTGCCTCGGTGAAATACGATGAGACTGGCGCTGAAATGGAGCCGAATTCGGTTTACATGATGGCCCATTCCAAAGCGCGTGGCTCGGTCACTCAGATGAAACAGCTGGGCGGTATGCGTGGCCTTATGGCCAAGCCGAATGGCGATATCATCGAGACGCCGATCATCTCGAACTTTAAGGAAGGTCTGACCGTTCTTGAGTATTTCAACTCAACCCACGGTGCGCGGAAGGGTCTGTCAGATACGGCTTTGAAAACGGCCAACTCTGGGTACCTTACACGTCGTCTTGTGGATGTGGCTCAGGACTGCATCGTGCGCCAGCATGATTGTGGCACGGATCGTTCGATCACTGCACGGGCTGCGATCAATGATGGGGAAGTGATCTCCTCTTTGTCAGAGCGGATCTTGGGCCGGGTTGCGGCCGAAGATGTGATCAAACCTGGCACGGATGAGGTTCTATGCGCCAAAGGTCAGATCATCGACGAGCGCAAAGCGGACTTCATCGAAGAAAATGGCGTGATTTCCATGTTGATCCGGTCGCCTTTGACCTGTGAAACGGAAGATGGCATCTGTGCGGCCTGCTATGGTCGTGATTTGGCCCGCGGTACTTTGGTGAACCAAGGTGAAGCGGTCGGTATCATCGCGGCGCAATCAATTGGTGAACCCGGTACACAGCTCACCATGCGGACATTCCACATTGGTGGTGTTGCGCAAGGTGGTGGCCAGCAATCGAGCCAAGAAAGCAGCCAATCTGGGAAAGTGCATTTTGAGAATGCAATCTTGCTGAAAAACTCAGCCGGTGAGCAGCTCTCCATGACACGGAACATGGTGGCCAGTATTCTTGACGTGGGTGGCGCTGTGATTGCCAGCTATAAGGTGGCCTATGGCTCTAAAATGTTGGTCAAAGATGGCCAAACGATTGAGCGTGGCGACAAGCTGTTTGAATGGGATCCGTTCACATTGCCCATCATCGCTGAGAAATCAGGTGTGGTGAAATATGTTGATCTGGTGTCTGGCATTGCAGTGCGCGACGAGACCGATGACGCCACTGGCATGACCCAAAAAATCGTGACAGATTGGCGCGCTGCGTTAAAAGGCAGCGAATTGGCGCCAAAAATCATCGTCACCGATGAAAAGGGTGAAATGCTGACCCGTGAAGATGGCAATCCAATTGCCTATGCCATGTCCGTCGATGCGGTTCTCTCCGTTGAAGATGGTCAGGACATCAAGGCGGGTGACATTCTTGCGCGTATCCCGCGTGAGGGTGGCCGATCCAAAGACATCACCGGTGGTCTGCCGCGGGTTGCGGAATTGTTTGAGGCCCGTCGCCCCAAAGATCACGCGATCATTGCAGAAATTGATGGCTATGTGCGCTTTGGCAAAGACTATAAAAACAAGCGCCGCATAGCGATTGAACCGGCTGACGAGACTTTGGCAAAAGTCGAATACATGGTGCCAAAAGGCAAGCACATCCCTGTCCAAGAAGGTGATTTCATCAAGAAGGGTGATTACATCATGGATGGCAACCCCGCGCCGCATGACATTCTTGCGGTTATGGGTGTTGAGGCTTTGGCCGATTATATGATCGACGAGGTCCAGGACGTGTATCGCCTGCAAGGGGTGAAGATCAACGATAAGCACATTGAAGTGATTGTGCGTCAAATGTTGCAGAAATGGGAAATCACTGACAGTGGCGAGACAACCTTGCTTAAGGGCGAGCATGTCGACAAAGCTGAATTTGATGCGGCCAATGAAAAGGCCCTCTCAAAAGGCACCCGTCCTGCACAGGGTGAGCCGATTTTGCTGGGGATCACAAAAGCCTCCTTGCAAACACGCTCTTTCATCTCTGCGGCTTCATTCCAAGAAACCACGCGGGTTCTCACCGAGGCCTCTGTGCAAGGCAAACGTGACAAGCTGATTGGTCTTAAAGAGAATGTCATCGTTGGGCGCTTGATCCCAGCTGGCACCGGTGGCGCGACGCAGAAAATGCGCCGTGTGGCGGCAGATCGTGACAATGTTGTGATCGAAGCGCGCCGTGCGGAAGCCGAAGAGGCGATTGCCTTGGCCGCGCCGGCAGCTGTGGCTGAAACGCCTGATGAGATGTTTGAAAGCCTGTTGGTTGATACAGTTGAGAATAACGAAGAGTAAGACAGTTACACTTTGTGATTTAGGGCCGTTCTTTTGAGCGGCCCTTTTCTTTTGCAGTTGCACTTTTTGTCGAAATAGAGCCCGGTAGATCCGAGACGGTATTGATTTACGCAGCGAAGGCAGATCCATGACTGACAATATCCGCGGAGCGCTCTTTATGGTTTGCTCAATGATTTGTTTTGCTGTGAATGACGCGGTGATCAAATCTTTGGGCGGGGTGCTGCCGATTTTCCAAACGCTTGCGGTGCGCGGCGGGATGGTGGTGGTCCTTCTGGCAATCTTGGTCATGCGCTCTGGTTGGCGGGTGCAGGAGCTTCGGCGCCGCGATCAGATGATCCTATTGCTGCGCGTCGGGGCAGAAGTTGGCGCCGCTTTCTTTATCGTTACGGCTCTGTTCAATATGGAATTGGCCAATATGACGGCCATCTTGCAAATCTTGCCGCTCACCATCCCGTTGGCGGCCTTCATGTTCCTTGGGGAGCCTTTGGGTTGGCGCCGATTGGTGGCGATTTGCATCGGTTTTCTGGGGATGTTGTTCATCGTGAAACCGGGCAGTGATGGGTTTAATATTTACTCATTATTTTGTTTGGCAGCGGTGATCTGTGTCACAATTCGTGATCTGACCGCGCGCAGTTTGGGGGCCAAGCTCTCCTCCCAGGAGATGTCGCTCTTTGCCGCCGTCGGCGTGTTCGGCGCGGCGAGTGTGGCAACAATGTTCGAGCCCTGGGTGACGATTTCCCTAGCATCCTGGGCGGCACTATGCGGCTCTTCATTTGCGATTTTATTGGGATATCTGGTCAGTGTTTATGCCATTCGGACAGGGGATGTCAGCTTCACCGCACAGTTTCGCTATATTGGCCTCATTGCTGCATTGATTTTGGGCTATGTGTTTTTTGGCGAATGGCCAGATCGTCTGGCTTTGATAGGGGCTGCGATTATTGTCGGTACAGGCGCCTTTACCCTCTATCGCCAGCGCGCGAGTCGAAAAGTGAAACCTGCTTAGCACTGGCTTTGCGCGGTCGTCTGCGCGCAAGAGCAGATATTCTGCACTTCCGGCCTTGACGTTGAATTTGCGCTGGCATACCTCTCTGACACGGCGCGGGTATGGTGAAATGGTATCATAAGAGCCTTCCAAGCTTAAGGTGCGGGTTCGATTCCCGCTACCCGCTCCAAAATTACCCAATTTTTTCCATCAATAAATACAAACGTATAATGGAAATTGCGTTGTTACGTGCTTTGGATCTTAGGGTGCGGGCTCGAGGGTCACATCAAAGTCGCATTGAAATTCAAGAACACCGGCGCGAGTTTGCGGACCCAGCCTCAACTGTGCGGGAAACGTGAGTTCAAGCCTGAGTTTTTCTTGCGGCTTCAAGGACAGCGGCGCCAGGGCCTGCGGCTCTGCTGCATCAGCTGCCAATACCAGGCCCGCGCCATCTGCGGTCTGATATTCCGCTATGGGGCAGAGCGGGCCGGGAGTAATGCGCAGTTGTACCTGCGCGTTCTGCTGCTGCTGGCTGAGGTTTTCACAGTCTAGTTTCACCAGCCCATAGCTGTCGAAATATCGACCCGCAGAGGCTGAGACAGAACCGAAATTCAAACTTGACGAAGCAATCGCGCAAAACACTTCGCCGGCCGCGGCGTTAGCGGCAGGTGAACGGGCCGAGCGTGGGTTGCAGGTCATCGCTTGGTGGAAATTCAATGGCTGTTTCACAGGTTTCTTCTCCCATTGTGACATTCAAAGTGGTGGAGGCTGGCAAATCTTCAAAAAATACTTCCCCGAAATCTATGACATAGGAGGGATATTCTGCGCCCTCGAATGTGACCTCACTTCCGGCTGGCAAGGCCCTGCCAGAGGCATCCCGAAGTTGCACGATTGCCGAGCGCCGCAGGCGGGTTGAGAGGTTGATAAAGGAGGCGCCAAAGGGATAGGGGTAGACCGTAACCATCGTATTTGTGATGTCATATTCAAACGGAATTTCTTCTGGAGAGATGCTTATTTTATTGGCCTTGCCGCGCCGCAGGTTTGGCACAATGGCATTGCCGTTGCGATCGGTTTTGGTCACTTCCTGACTTTGCAGGTAGACGGGGATGTCGGATGCTTCGCCGGTGGTCACCACCGCATATTGTTGTCCCAGTTTTGGCGCTGCGAAAAATGTTCCATTCGCGCGGCCTAGCACACCGCGACGGGCGTAATATCCAGAGGTGGCAGATGTGCTGTAGCTGAACCTAAGTTGATGATTGGCCGTGCGGCTTGGTTTTTCGAATTTGGCGTCAAGGCGGACCGGACCTGTTTGATCGATGCTGCCGCTGTAGGTTTGAGAAAGCCCCGACTCGCTTTGGCTAAACTTTGAGAAATTAACATCCAATGTGAGCCCGTTTTCACCGATGGCCGAGTTGGCAGTCGTGACCCGTTTTGTGCCGAAGGTTCGGCTGACCAAGAGGGATAGATCCAGTTTTGCGCTCCGGGCGGCGGCGCGAGCCGACAGGGTCCATTTTTCATTCAAGGTGCGAGTCCATTGGGTGGAGAAAGCCGTCACGAGACCGGTGTCCCATTTCTTTTGTACCATGAGCGAGGTGGAGAGCGTGTCCTTCTCCGTTAAGTCCAGCGCGAGAAATCCGCGGATAGCGGCTTGGAAATTGGGCGCATCCTCCGGCCCCTGGCCGACTTGTCGCCAGGCGTGGTTTTGGAAGGTCAGCTGCGCCCCCCAGTTGAAGGTTTCTGGCCGCGTGGCGGGTGATAGATTGGCTTTCACTTGCAGGCCCAACCCGCTGGCGCTGGTACTGGCGGCGGCTGTGGCGTTGACCATCGTTTTTTCGCGCCAGGCATGTTGTGCGCCGCCACCGAGGAGAGCGCCCCCTGGCCAAAAGGCGACAGACCCCGACGCGGTAATCCGGTCGGTGAGACCATAGCGTTGTACGCTCGAGGCATAGAGTCCGCGATAGATGCCGCGGCCGCGCGACATAAGGCCGAGACCGTATTGGAACTCATAGGCGCCCTTTCTATATATGCCGGGCATGTTGAAATAGGGAATGCTTTGCGTGGTTTTTCGACCAAATTTATCCGTCAGGACAATGGAGACCGTGCCGTTGCCGTCAATTGAGGGGATGTCTTCCAGGCGAAATTCGCCGCGGTCTACGGAGATGGTTTCTCCTATTTTTGCCTCCCCGATGTAAAATTCAACATCACCCGGCAAGCCAGTTGCGCCCTCGAAAGATAGCGTGTTGAAATGGCTGTGATTGGGCGTGAAGCCAAAGTCGCTGACATAGCTTACCCCGGTGAATCCGGCACCATTGAGGCCCGGTCCTGAAAATCCCGCCTGCTCGCCAAACCGCCAGAGGGCATTTTGTTTGGGCCGGTGGTAGCGGCCTTGGATGCCAAATAGGTCGAGCTCCACCCCGCCTTCGCTATCAGCTTGTATGCGGGCGTTGGCTTGCGCCTGTAGATGTGCGTTTGAATATTCAAACAGACCGGAGGCCTGTGCTGCCAAAGCGCCGGTGCCGGACAGTTGGCTCGTAATGTCGTAGCGCAGGAGCATGCTGGGGATGGGCTCGGCCATGACAGGCGGCGCGCCACCGGCGCCGCGCTTTGCGCTGGAGCCGAAAAGCTGAGGTTGAGCGGTGAAATAGGCACGGGTGGCATCGCCGCTGAAGTGAAGGCTCAAACCGCCAATTTGATCGAGAGCCACATAGTCGAGATCAAACAGGCGCGCCAAGGGCGGGGTGACCGCCAGGCCAAGCTGGGCAAAATCTTCTGGGTCAATATAGGCTTGGCCATTGTGAAACTCAAAAAAGAAGAAGAATGGAAGTTTCTCCCCGTTGAGGTAGAGGTCGAAAAAATCTGGCACGAGGTCGGCGCGATCGGCCAGATCAATCCAATAGGCACGCAGTTTTTGGTCAATTTCGGATCGGGTGATGCGCCCATCCTCGTCGATATCCAGTGGCGTATAGCGGGTATAGGATTTCGGGGTGTTGTCTTTGGTAAAGACAGGTGTTGTTTCTGTCCCGTCGATATGATCGGGCGCAATGAGTGCGATGCAGATATCGGCCAAGCTGAGCGGCGCCGCGCGGTTGCTTTGAGCGCGGCCTTCGAGCAGCTGACCGATATAGTGTAAGTGCTGCTCAAAGCTGGCCTTGCCCAGATCTTCCTGGCTCGTGCCCAATCGCTGGGCCAGTTCTGGGGTGAATTGGATCAACCCGAGGGTTTCATTCACTGGATTTCGAAACCGATGGTCAAAACTGCCATCGGTTTCAAAGGCGATCACCGCCATTAAGTGCTCAGGGGCCACTAAGAGGGCCTGGGCCAGCGCGGTTATGGCATCCACTTTGTTCTGCGGGATGCCATTTCGCACGACGGCTGATGGCGCGTTCGCGCTGGCCTGCGCCAGGGGTGCAAGCCAGATCCCGCAAGAGATGGAGAGTAAGCGTACATATGTTTTAATACCGGCCACGCTGCCCTATTCATGATTGGCGAGCTGATAGGTTTGGTTCAAGCCCGTCAGTTTGTAGACCGCTTTGCCTGGCAGCATACCTTCCGGCAACTTCACTTGCCATTCACGCCAGGATCCCGCCAAAACATGTGCCAAGCTGTTGTTGGCATAAACGGGCGTGTTTTCTTGGTTGGGGTTCGGATGCAGACCAACGCTCACCACGGTGGCCCGCTGGTTGCCTGAGTTGGTGGCCCGTAGGGTGGCGGTGTCGCCTTGGGTTGTGATGGTCCAGCTCAATTTCGGCCCGCCGGGGGTTTGCGGCGCAACATAGACTGGCAAGACATGGCGCAGGGTCACATCGAGGGTCGATGTGCCTTCCGCAGCTTTCTTCACCTCCGAGGGGACTTCCGCGACGATAAGACGGAAGGTCTGTTCCGATGGGGTGCCGCGCTTGCCGCGAAACCCGAGGCGTACTTTTTTCGATTTTCCGGGGTGGAGTTTGAAACTTGGTGGGCTGACGATGAATAATCTTGTGTCTTCATATTCGTCGACCCCGTCAACCACCGCCCATTTCAAGACTTCGATGTTATAAAGCGTGGGCTGGGTTCGCAGGTTTGTGATTTCCACAACTCCGCGGCCCGAGGCTTCCACGTCAACAATGACGGGAACAATCGTGGAATTGGCTTGAAGGGTGGTCGCTAGAAAAACAATGGTGAAAGCGGAATAAACTATGTGCAGAAAGCCAGTCATAGGAGGTCTCCTAAAAATGTGGCCCGTTTGGGGCCGATAAGTGATAGGTATCGCTATACTTAAGGAGTATTAAATCATTGCTTAAAACCGAGGTAAGACAGTAAAATTGTATATGAAAAATCAAATAAGCAGAGAGATTTCTGGCCAGTAACGGTGGACTGAACTGGGCCCTGTGAATGGAATCTCCAGGGCCCAACTCAAGGGATCTAATCGGTCGGATTAGTATGTGATGGTGATGCCCAATGTGTCGGAGTAAGTGCCAACCACACCTGCGCTGTTTTCTTCAGCCAGAACGCGGCCGTAGACTGAGTAGTTCACGGCTTCGCTGCTTGCCGCTACGGCATTGCTGACCAAGGCACCATTTGCTGGGATGTAGCTGTCGACGGCCCGCGATTCATCAAACGCGATGATATACTCCAGATAGTTTTCGCTTTCGGCCTCAGCCAAACGCCGGTTGGTATCAACCAAAGAGCTGCCACCATCAATGGTGATTGTGTAGGTTGTTCCGGTTGTGCAGGCGGCGCCGATGCTGCCCTCTGCGTCTGTTGCTGAACCCGGTGTAATGGCGCCAAAATTCAGCGCAACAGCAGAAACGGTGCAGGAGCCTTGAACGTTGCCAGAGACATTCATTGTGCCAGTTGCACTGCCAGCCTGCGCGACCTGCGCAGTTGTCAATGTTGCCAAGAAAAGTGGTGCAGCGAGTTTCATTGCATATGTCATTGTGGTGTCCTTAAATATCTATGTCGTTTTAGATGAAGTCTTGGGAAGAATTGAGAGACTTCGCTGCTCAAATAGGTTTCAATATGCTAACAAAGGGTAAATCTTTCCGGCCCTGTGTCTCAATTGGACAGTTGGCTATAATGGGTCTTCAAAAGTGTAGAAAATGCGCTTTTTATTGTTATAAATAGACAATTTAGTGATCTATTAGCCTTTAAATTAAACCTGTTAGTGATTGGTTTAAACTTTGACGTGTTTTGATCGCGCGAAAGCGTGTTTTCGGAGGGATCGCGCCGCAATAGCGCACGCGCCCGCCGGCTTATGATCCGCCCGCCTATCTGCGGCCATCGAATGTGCGACACTCTGATTTTATTGAACGCGCCCTCTTGTTGGTTGCCCTACAGCCGGATACATCGTGTGGACGAGTTTAAGGGGCGGGCATGGCACAGACACCAAATTCAGCGGCGGAGGTGAGCGAAGAGCGCGCAGCCTCAAAACGAGTTGGCGTGTTACAAGCTCTGCTTCCCTATTTTGCCCCTTACAAAATTTGGGTTGTATTGGCACTGGCGGCCCTCACCATCACGGCCAGCGTGTCATTGATTTTGCCGGTTGCGGCCCGCCGGGTGATTGACGGATTTTCGGTTGGGGATGTGTCCCTACTCAATCAATATTTCATGGGCGCCATTGCAGTGGCCGCGATCTTCGCTCTGGGCACAGGCCTGCGCTATTATGTGGTGACACGTCTTGGCGAGCGCGTGGTCGCAGATTTGCGCAAGGCCATTTTTGACCGCATGATTGGCATGTCACCGGCCTATTTTGAGAAATTGATGACTGGCGAAGTTCTCAGCCGTATCACAACCGACACGACGTTGATCCTGTCGGTCATCGGGTCCTCTGCCAGCTGGATGCTGCGCAATATGCTGATGATGTCTGGTGGATTGATTATGATGCTCTGGACCTCTCCAAAGCTGACCGGTTTGGTGCTCTTGATCGTGCCTCTCATTTTAGGGCCGATTTTGGCATTAGGGCGCAAATTGCGCGGCTTGTCGCGACAAAACCAGGACTGGATTGCGGCCTCCTCTGGGAAGGCGTCGGAATCGCTTTTGTCGGCACAAACCGTACAAGCCTTTACCCATGAGGCCCGCAGCTCGACAGAGTTCTCAAATGTCACCGAGAAAGCCTATGACAGCGCCCGCGCAAGGATCAAAACGCGCGCGCTGATAACGATGATCATTATCTTTGTGGCATTTAGCGGCGTGATGGGGGTTTTGTGGATTGGGGCCATTGACGTGCGCAGTGGCGCCACCACCGCCGGACAGTTGGTGCAATTTGTCATCTATGCTGCCATTGTTGCCAGCTCAACTGCGGCCTTGTCAGAGCTTTGGTCCGAGCTGCAGCGGGCGGCCGGGGCCACGGAACGCCTGGTTGAGCTGTTGGAGGCGGAGGATTCGATTGCCGATCCACAGGAGCCGATCCCGGCGAAACCGGGGGCCTTGGTGTTTGAGGATGTAAAGTTTGCTTTCCCAAGCCGGCCAGACCAGCCGGCGCTCAATGGGGTGAATTTTACGATCAATCCCGGTGAAACGGTGGCTCTGGTGGGACCTTCTGGAGCTGGCAAGTCTACGATTATTCAGCTGGTGCAGCGGTTTTTTGATCCGCAAGCCGGCCATATCACCTTTGGCGGTGTGGCTTTGCCTCAGATGCGGCGCAGTGATTTTCGCCAATTCATGGCGCTTGTTCCGCAAGATCCGGTTGTTTTTGCCAGTTCCGCCTATGACAATATCTTATTTGGCCGCCCAAGTGCCAGCCGCGATGAGGTGATTGCGGCGGCCAAGGCGGCGGCGGCAGATGATTTTATTCGTGCGCTGCCTGATGGCTATGACAGCTATGTCGGCGAGCGCGGCGTGATGCTTTCTGGCGGGCAGAAGCAACGGATTGCCATTGCCCGCGCAATCCTGCGCGATGCGCCGGTGCTCTTGCTGGATGAGGCCACCTCGGCTCTGGATGGCGAGAGTGAGGCTTTGGTACAAAAAGCATTTGAGGCGCTGTCAAAACATCGCACCACCTTGGTGGTGGCGCATCGTTTGGCGACGGTCAAAAATGCCGATCGCATTCTGGTGATGGATCAGGGCCAAATTATAGCGCAGGGCACGCATGCCAGTTTGGTCGCAGAAGGCGGGCTCTACGCGCGCCTGGCCAAATTGCAGTTTTCTCAAACAGATGGTGCCTAGAGGCAATCTGCGCCCAAGCGCGCAAATTCCTTGCGAAATTGATTAATATTTAGCATCCTCCATCATGGCGTGCGGATTGGCGCGCGTGAGTTTGGGAGATGCTTATGGGATTTGCAACTAAAGCTGATCGGGACGCAGTTGAAAACGAAATGCCCTGGGCAGAGCGTGATGTTCCCAAAACGATGTATGAGTTCATCGACCGGGTGGCCGCGCGTCATGGTGCCCGCCCCGGTGTGAGCTTTCAGATCACCTCGGGGCAGGCGGACAAGGCGGAAACGCTGAGCTGGCAAGAGTTTCGAGATAAATCGGTGCAGGCCGCCAATCTATTCCGCCGCTTGGGTGTGGGTAAAAATGACGTCGTGGCTTATCTGTTGCCCATCTGTAACGAGGCGGCCTTGACCCTTGTGGGGGGAAGCATTGCGGGCATTGCCAATCCAATCAACCCTTTGCTGGAACCAGATCAAATTTCTGCGATTCTGCGCGAGACCAATGCGAAGGTCTTGGTCACCCTGCGCGGGTTCCCAAAAACGGATTTGCCACAGCTGGCAGCCGATGCGGTGGCGCAGGCGCCGAATGTGCAGACTGTGTTGGAAGTGGATCTCAACCGCTACCTGACACCGCCGAAATCTTGGATCGTGCCGCTCATTCGTCCGAAAGTCTCCGTCACCCATGCGGCGCAGGTCATGGATTTCAACGCAGAGCTGGCAAAGCAGAACCGCATACTTGATTTTCAAGATGCAACTGAAGATCGTGTCGCTGCCTATTTTCACACGGGTGGCACAACGGGTATGCCGAAGGTTGCGCAACATAAATATTCCGGCATTGTCTATAATGGCTGGCTTGGGGATCGAATGCTGTTTGAGGCCCAGGACACAATCATTTGTCCTCTGCCGCTGTTTCACGTTTTTGCCTGTCATGTGATATTGATGGCCATGATCAGCTCTGGCGCCCATGTGGTCTTTCCCACGCCGCAAGGCTATCGGGGCGAGGGGGTGTTTGATAATTTCTGGAAACTCATAGAGCGGTGGAATGTGACTTTTATGATCACCGTCCCGACCGCGCTGTCAGCGCTGATGCAGCGCCCGGTGAATGCGGATATCTCGTCGCTGCGAACGGCGTTTTCTGGCTCTTCACCATTGCCAATTGAACTGTTCAAGCGCTTTGAGGCGGCAACAGGGGTTGAGGTTGTCGAGGGGTATGGTTTGACTGAGGTGACTTGTTTGGTCTCTTGCAACCCTGATCAAGGTCTCAAAAAAGTTGGGTCCGTTGGGCTGCCCTTGCCGCATACCTCCGTTAAAATTCTGCGTGATGGGCCCAAGGGACCTCAGGAATGCGATGTCGATGAGATTGGAGAAATCTGCGTTGATAATCCGGGGGTCTTTGCAGGTCACACCTATACGGAAGCGGCCAAGAACAAAAATCTCTATCATTTCGCGAGCTACCTGCGCACTGGGGATTTGGGGCGGATGGACGCGGATGGCTACCTGTGGATCACCGGCCGCGCCAAAGATCTTATTATTCGCGGTGGGCATAACATTGATCCGGCCCTGATCGAGGAAGCTTTAGCGGGCCATGAGGCCGTCGGATTTGTCGGCGCAATTGGCCAGCCTGATGCGCATTCGGGGGAAATTCCCTGTGCCTATGTGGAGCTGGTTGCAGGTGCACAGGTCAGCGCTGAGGAGCTCGTGGCTTTTGCCAGTGAACGCGTGGCAGAACGGGCTGCGCAACCAAAATATATTGAGATCATGCCAGAGCTGCCGAAAACGGCGGTGGGAAAGGTCTTCAAACCTGCGCTGCGCAAATCTGCAATCACCCGCATTTATAATGCGGCGCTGTCAGAGGCAGGCGTGCCTGCGGAGGTGCAGACAGTGATTGAGGACAAACAACGCGGGCTTGTGGCGCAAGTGCGTGGCAGCGCTGAAGATGAGGCGGTGAACCAAGTGCTTGGTGGCTTTATCTGGTCTTGGGAACGTGCAGGCTAGAGTGTGCGGGCCAAAGACGCGCCGGCTCAAAAGCCTGGACAGGCTTTGGAGCGCTCACTAGGCTGCGTTTCAACTGATGGATGAGGTAAATTATGGACGCGTCGTTTTCACGCCGTAAACTGGTCACCCCAGCCGAACTCAAGGCGCTTAATACACGCTCAAACCTTTGGGGGGCTGCGCAAATGGCCAGCCATCTGGGGGCAATCGTCTGCGCGGGTTACCTGCACAGCTTGGCTTTGGGCACTGCATGGGTCTGGCTGACAGGCTTTGTCTTGGGTGTTTTGCTCAATTTCCTCTATGCCGCCCAGCATGAGCTGAGCCATGCGACCGTTTTTGCGACCCGCCGGATAAATGTGCTCTTTGGCCGGTTGATTGGCTTTGTGATGATCTTTCCACGAGATTACGATCAGGTCATGCATTTCGCACATCATACCCACACGCAAGATTGGGAGAAAGACGGCGAATTGGTGCGCGCGCCCTATACGCTTGTGACATATCTCTTGTGGCTGTCCGGCGTTACGTATTGGCGCAATCGCATCTTTGGTGTGATCCGCCGCGCGCGGGGGGTGATTATTGAGCCGTTTATCCGCGCCGAAGAAGAGGCCAAGATCGTTCTTGAGAGCCGGGTTCATGTGGCGCTCTATGCGGTGATCCTCTTGGGCTCTGTTGCTTTGAATTCATGGGCGGCGATGAGCTTTTGGCTTTTGCCGATGCTTTTGACCAAACCTGTGCATCAGTTGCAAAATACAATTGAACATTTGGGCCTCAGCCATGAGGACGATATACTAAAAAACACACGCTCCACGCGGACCAATGCGCTGATGCGCTGGCTGTGCTGGCAGATGCCCTATCATACGGCGCATCATGTATTTCCCTCTGTGCCCTTTTGGAAGTTGCGGCAGCTCAATGCCAAGATCGAGGCGCAGGCCGGGCCTGTGCATCGGATGGGCTGGATCGAATTTCAGATCGAAGTCATCAAGCGGTTTGCGCAAAAGGATGAAAGCCAATGGCCCATGGATGAGGTTTGGATTGTGCCGACCTCAGCTGGACGCGAGACGCGCGTTGAGGCTTGAGCTCGCCGCCGCATAGGCGCGTTCCAGCTCTATTAACTTCTGCTTGCGCCACAGCCCGCCGGCATAGCCTGTCAGAGTGCCGTCAGCGCCAATGACGCGGTGGCAGGGCAATACAATTGCGATTTGATTGGCCCCATTGGCGCGAGCAACGGCACGCATGGCCGTGGGTCGCGCTATAGATTGCGCCAATTGCGCATAGGATCGGGTTTGTCCGGCTGGGATGTCTTGCAAAGCGCGCCAGACAGTTTTGGAAAAATCTGTGCCGTGCAAGGCCAGAGGCAGATCGAATTTCGGCCGCCGCCCCACAAAAAATTCTGTCAGCTGCGCTTGCACCCGATCGGTCAAGGCAAAGCGACCAAAACCCAATTGCCCTTTGGAATATTGAAACAGCTGCTGCACCTCGCGGGCCAGGCCCTTGCGTTCGGGAAATTCCAACAAATGCACTTGGGTGGCGTCACAGATGGTCACCATCGCGCCAATGGGTGTGTCGATCCAACTGGCCCGCAACAGGGCATTTTCGGCAAATTCCCCTGGGGCTCGTCCCATGAGCTTTGCGAAAGCGGCGCGAAATGCGCTGGGCGATTCAAATCCTGCGCTCAGCTGGGCCTCGACGACCTTATCGCCCTTGGCCAAGACCTCGGCAGAGTGGCGCAATCGGCGGTGACGGGCCATTTCCAAAAAGGTCATGCCAAAATGGCGCTTGAAGGCGCGCCGTACGGTTGAGGGGTCAAACCCCATCGACGCGACGCAGGTCTCGCTCCAGCGACGCATCGGATCTGCATCAAAGGCTTTCAGCATCTGATCCACAAGCGGATCCAACCGGGCCACAGGCGCCAGCGGGTGGCAGCGTTTGCAGGGCCTAAATCCCGCAGCGATACAATCGCCGGGGTTCTCGAAAAACGTGCAGTTTTCCGGTTTGGGATTGGGGGCCGGGCAGTTGAGGCGGCAAAAAATGCCGGTTGAGGTCACGCCGACATAGGCGCGTCCCTCATAGGCGTCACTGCGGGCGACAAGTGCGTTATAGAGCACATCTGGATCAGGCAAGGAAAACATCATTTCAGCACCCTAGCGCGATTCGCTTCGTCTTGGCGCCGTTTTTCGGGCGTGACTGTGAGTTTTCTTACTAAAGGCCTCTGCATACCCCAACCGCCAAGCCAAACACTTTGCCCGGTGGCAACACCGGGCTGTCACCATCTGGGCATTCTGTTATCTATGGCTATTGCTCAAATTTTGCAGTGATGTCACCACCAAACATATGCGCCCGCCCAGGCAGGCGCTGCCCTCATTTCGTGTTGAAATGGCGTTTTTACCATTGCCTGTCAGTTCGGGCCGGGCTGCGGCCGGATGCGTGAAAATTGCTTGCCTCACCTAGGAACTCATTGCAGGCTGACCAGATGACACAGACTCTCAAAACCTTCACCAGCCTTTGGGCCATGCAGCCGCACGATCAAACAGGGATTAAACTGCCCTATGAGCAGGTCTGCGAAATGGTGGCCGAGGCCGGTTACGACGGGATGGCGATTGATCTGGGGGCCGGTGATGTGGCGCAAGCCCATGAGGTAAGGCCGCATATGGAGCGTTATGGCCTAACGCCTTTGATCGTTGCCTTTCCCAAGAGTGTTGAAAGCCTGCGCGAAACGCTGGTGATGGCAAAGGATTTTGGCAGCCCTTTCGTGGATGTGATTGGTCAGGTGATGCCACTTAGCGTTGATGGGATGATCCCCGTGATCCGGCAATGGATGGATATGGCCGATGAGATTGGCGTTCCCGTACAATTTGAAACCCACCGCAATTGCATCACCAATGATCTTTATTCCACACTTTGCCTGCTTGATGCCATCCCGGAGATGCGGATATGTGCGGACTTGAGCCACTATGTGGTGGACCGCGAATTTTGGTTTCCTCTTTCGGAACGTGACATGGGATTGATCAGCCGCATTTTGCAGCGCTCAGACAGTTTTCAAGGCCGGGTGGCCAGTCGTCAGCAAATTCAACTGCAATTGGATTTTCCGCAGCACCAAAAATGGGTTGAACTGTTCAAAGGCTGGTGGCGCGAAGGGATGCAAGATTGGCGTGCGCGCGCGGAGGGTGATTGCATCTTCCTATGCGAGCTTGGCCCGCCAGAATATGCGATGACCGATGCTCAGGGGCGCGAGATGTCCAACCGCTGGGAAGAGGCTTTGCAGATTAAAGCTTGGGTCGCAGAGATTTGGCAAGAGCTCGGCGGCGATCGTTAAAAGCCGCTCATCGCCTTTGGTGAAAAATAAAGCCGATGAAATTCAAGAGCAATTGCGCTGCCAGAATTTGTGTGCTGTCCGTTGGGTCATAGGCCGGTGCCACTTCAACCAGATCAATCCCGGCGACATGCCCGCGCTGGGCCAGACCCTGTAAAATTTCCAACACGTCGTAATAGAGAAACCCGCCATGGCTTGGCGTGCCGGTGCCCGGGGCGATGGAGGGGCAGAAGGCGTCGATATCGATGGTGACATAATAGCGCGCTCCGGCGGGGATTCGCGCCAGCACGGCCTCAAGCCCTAATGCTCGCACTTGCCGCACCGACAGGATGTCAGACCCGCGGGCCCTTGCGTCATCATAGCCTTCTTTCGCGGTGGAGCTGACGTTGCGAATGCCCAGCTGTGTCATGCCACTGACCCATGGTTTTTCAATTGCGCGGCGCATGGGATTGCCATGGCCCGCAGTCACCCCATGACGGCTGTCCACAAAATCCAAATGGGCGTCAATCTGAACCACATGCACGGGCTCTTGCTCGGAAAAGGCGTTGATGCAGGGGATATTGATGGAATGATCCCCGCCGATCACCACTGGCAGCGCGCCGGCGGCCAAAATCTTGCGCACACCAAATTCAATATTGGCATGGCTTTCATCCGTTTTCGTATGGATGATATCGGCATCACCCAAATCAACGATACGCACATCGCTTGCGAGGTATGTCGCGTCATCCTCATGGTCATAGGCACCGGCATGACCGAAAGAAAATAGAGTTGAGGCTTCGCGGACTGCGCGCGGACCGAAGCGCGCACCGGGGCGCCATTGGGTGCCAAAATCGAAGGGAGCACCCAAAATTGCCACATCGGCCTCAATCGCATCCCAATCTGCGACATAGGGGCGTTTGCCAAAGGTGGAAATTCCAACAAAAGGCAAGTTCAGCCGCCCGGCTTCATAACCATGATCTGACATAGAGGCTCCGTTTCGCTTTTACTGGACCAGTGTTGTGCGATTGGGCTGAAAATGTCGATGAAAAATTGGAGCGAAAAGAGTGAACGCGCCTGCGGCGGGCGTAGGTGAGGGTGAGGGTGGCCACAGACGCGTTCTATCCCAGTTTGCGGAGGGTTTGGCAGGCAAGGCTGGCCTCATCCACTCCGGTGTGGGAACTGTATGTTCTTGTCCCCTTCCAAAAGGGGCTGCAGCAGGTGATGAGGTCAGGATCACGTAAGAGATGCGACAGTGAGGCCGGTGCCATATGGCGTGGCCTTGCCTATTTCGTCCCACCCGCCTTTGCCTCATTGCGCGCTACACTGACACCGCTAAAGGAAGCTTTCGGCTAATGTAATTGCGCTATAGTATACAAATTTGTGCGAATGCGCTTAAATTACCTGTTTAAATTGCATTGGCAGGTCATTTATTCACCTTTCTTTCACAACTTATTTTGCGCCAGTGTTGGCGCAGTGCACGGCCTCTGCTTTGGAGGCTGCCAATAGATCATTTGGCTGCACAATTTGAGCAAAAACGCTCAAAATCATCCCTACTGAAACGACAAAACTACGCGGTATATAGCAAAAGCATTGCAATGTGGTGGGAGTTGGAAAATATAGGCGCTGTATTTTATGCGTTTATCCGATCATGATTTTTTAATTTGGGCGAATTTTATGACTGAATTTGGCGAGAATCTGAGATGGCTCTGCGGTCTGCGGAAATCTGTATCCTTTGTTGCCCGCGAATTGGGGATAAACCGTCAGCAATTCGGGCGCTATGTGAACAATAAGTCCTATCCCAATACCCATAATTTGATCGCCATTTGTGATTATTTCAATGTGCAAGCCGCAGATTTTGAGTTGCCGCACAGCGAATTTTCTCAGAAATATCGCAAGGTGTCTTTGCTCAAACAGGGGCCTGCGCAGCGAACCTTGGAGTTTCCACTGGATGCTTATTTTCGCCAGTCGCCGCGCCTTTTAGAACGGTTTCGCGGAGATTATTTAATATATTTCAACACGAAGACCTGGCCGGATCACTATATGATTGCATTTTGTCGCGTGTTTTCGCGTGAGGATTCAACCTTTTTGCGCTACATCATCCGAGGGCGCGAACCGCTTTTGGGCAATCGAATATTGTTCAAAGGTGGCGGGCAGGCGGCGAAGTTTGAACATAACGTATTTATTCAGTCCTATTCAAAACCCTTGGCTGGGCCTTTGGTGTCGGAGATCATTTCAATTCGGGACTGGAAGCATACGGATCTGCTCCCGAGCCGCATGATGTCGACCCATATAGATACAAATGAAATCCTATATAAAGCGCGCCTCTGGCGCCGCCTTGGACTTGGCACAGATCTTAGGGCGGGGCTAAAAGCCAGCGGCTTGGTCCGAAAGACATCACCGCGCGTCTCCACTATGATTCGCGACATACTGGAGGGTCCAAATTTTCAGGTCCACACTGTTTGAGCTTGAGTCTGCGACATGCTCGAAACGCTCTGCGCAGCTCTTTGCGGAAAATTGATTTGAGAGGTAAAAATCTACGATTTACCCCTTGTGGTTTGCGTGGCGAGGGTCTAGCTAACAGGAACTTGGCGCGGGATGGAGCAGCCCGGTAGCTCGTCAGGCTCATAACCTGAAGGTCGTAGGTTCAAATCCTACTCCCGCAACCAAGTGTTTCGATAGTATTGCAAATGGCCGCCCTCTGGGTGGCTTTTTGCGTTTGTTCGGGTGATTAAGGCCTGAGAGTGTGCATCCAATCCAAACTGTTCTCAGTGACCCCATCGGGGTGGTATTCGGCGCCTAGGGGGCGGGTCCAGCCGAGCGCCTCTATGGCGGCGAAAACCTGTGTATAGTCCAATGTGCCTTGATCGGGACTTTTGCGGTTGGGGAGTGAGGCAAATTGAATGTGACCGATGAGGGGAAGTCGCGCCTGCAATTGGGTGATGACATCGCCCTCGCTGCGCTCGACATGATAGCAATCAAACATCAATTTGAGGTTGGGTTGATTGACTGATGTAATAATCTCTTCGGCCTGCGCTAAGCTATTGAGGAAATACCCCGGCGCATCGTAGCGATTGAGCGGCTCGATCAAAATCGTGAGTCCACTTTGCTGGGCCTGGTGGCATGCATGGGTGAGCGCCGCGCAAAAGCTTGCCTGCGCGGCAGCTCCCGAGGCTATACCGGCCATCACATGCAGGCTGCGCGCCCCAATGTCGTCGGCAAAACTCAAAGATTGGTCAATGACGGCGCGTGCGAGGGCTTCGTGTCCGGGGAGGGCGCTGAGACCGAATTGGCCGATGCCGCCTGCAGATTTAGGCGTGTTGAGCCCCAACATTTCAAACCCTGTCTCCTTCAAGGCGGCCCTGATCTCTGCCTTTGGCGTGGCGTAAGGCCAATGGCATTCCACAGCCTCAAACCCTGCGGCCTTGGCGGCGCGAATGGCGGCGGGCAAAGGCAGATCGGCCCAAAGAAAGCCAAGGTTGGCTGAGAATGTCACCATGCTGGAGCTCCAAAGCTGGGGTCAGATCCGCTTGGCTCTGATGTGAAGGCGGGCGGCGGGCGCCATAGGGCGCAGATTAGGGCGGCGGCGAAGGTGGCGCAAGCTATCTGGCCACCAGCTGGGTTTTGCGCCGCGCCGGTCATGTAGCGGCTTTTCATTGCCTTCGACACTCCGTAAAAGGGGCGCGATCTTCCTCTGAGTGGTGAGTAGACCCCGTGGCCCCTGTTTGTGACCTTGAAAGCGCTGTGCCAATGCCTTGGCGCCTTACCGCCAAAACTGAGGCGATGACCGCTGAAATCGCGGTATCCCTGGCGGAGTTGCTCGGCCCGGGCGATGTGGTGCTGTTGCAGGGCGGCTTGGCGGCGGGCAAGACCTATTTCACGCGCCATCTTGTCCAAGCGCTTGGAACTCAAGACGATATATCCAGCCCCACCTATACGATCGCCAATATCTATCAGACAAAGCGATGTGATGTGTTGCATGTGGATGCCTACCGCCTGTCTGGCGCGCAGGAATTTTACAATCTGGGGCTTGAAGAGGAGATTGAAACCGCCATTTCAATCATAGAATGGGGCGGCCGGATTGAGGAGGCTTTTGACGCATATCTGCGCATCACCTTCTCGGCAGTTCCTGAGCAGGACGGCGCGCGGGTTTTGGAGATTGCAGCTATGGGGCAGCGGGCCCATCGTCTTTTGACGCAGTTTCAACAAAGGTGTTCGCGTGAATGGCTATGATATCGCTTTTGTTGCAAAATTCTGCCGGTCAAATGGCTGTTGGTTTGGGAGAGGGCGACCGGCTGATCTTCGACAGCTCGCGGGATGCCGCTTTGGTGGGCTTGCGCAATGTGCAGGCCCATGTGCAAGCGGGATTGGATCAAACTGGCAAGGCGATGTCCGACGTGGGCTGTGTATTTGTCGATATTGGGCCCGGTGGGCTGGGCGCGACCCGCACCACTGTGGCCTTTGCCAATGCTTTGGGCTTCGCCGCGTCGATCCCCGTGATCGGTCTGCATGCTTTTGAGCTGATTGGCCGCCATGTATCAGCGGGCGGGGAGCGGCCGGTGGTCTGTATTCGTCCTGCTGCGCGCCCAAATTACTACATCGGAAAAGTCGAAGCCGGCGTGCTGTCACAGTTTCAGTTTACGGATGTTGAGGCGGTGAAAGAGTTTGTGCGCGCGCATCGCGACATTGCGGATTTCGCCGGGAAATTTGCCTTCCCCAATGTCGAAAATGCGCCCGATGAGATCTGGCCGGTGTCACAGGGAAACTCTGCGTCTATGGAGTGTTTTCTAGCCTTAGGATTGGAAAAATATCAAACATCCCCGCGCAGCACACGCGTGTTTCCAATCTCTGAAAATTTAAGTGTGACTGCGCAATGACCGGGGGCGCTTTGTCCAATGATTTGGCGAACCTGCCGCGCATCGTCGCGGCTTTGCGGGCCGGTGGAGTGGTGCTTTTACCAACGGATACGGTTTTAGGGCTTGCCACTTTGCCAAATATGCAGGCCGGTGTGGATCGCCTCTATGCATTAAAAGATAGGCCTCGGGCCAAGGCTCTTCCGATCATGGTGGCCACGTCAGAGCAGCTTGCCGATCTTGGCGTGATTCTCACACCAACCATCGAGCAGGCTCTGGCCAGTCCGTTTGTGCCAGGTGCTCTGACGATTGCCGCAGAGATTGATCCCCAAACTTGCCCAGATTGGCTGGCCGGTCGCCGTGAGATCGCCTTTCGCATTCCTGATGCGCCGCTCTTGCTGGCACTTTTGCGCCAGGTTGGCCCGCTGTTGGTGACAAGCGCCAACCGTGCTGGCCATCCGACACCGGCGAATGCTTCTGCGGTTCTCGCGCAATTGACGGATGCGCCGGATTTGGTGGTGGAAGGGCCGGCAGGAGCGGACGTGGCCTCAACCTTGATCAACTGCACCCAGTCTCCCGCTGTGATTGAGCGTTTGGGCGCGATATCGCAGGCGCAATTGGCTGAATATTTGGAGGTGCGCCATGGGTGATTTTGTGTTGGGAATTGAAACCTCTTGCGATGACACCTCTGTGGCTTTGGTTGATCAAAATGGTCAGATTGCTGCGATTGAAACCGTTTCGCAATATGAGGTCCATTCGGAATTTGGCGGTGTTTATCCCGAATTGGCCAGCCGCGCACATCTCGAAGCCATTTTGCCCACCATTGAAACTGTCATGGCACAGGCCGGCGCAGGCCGCCTGGATCTTCGTGCCATTGGGGTTACGCGCGGGCCGGGGCTCATGGGATCGCTTTTGGTGGGCTTGTCGACGGCCCAGGCTTTGAGCATGGCTTGGGATCTGCCCTGCTATGGAGTTAACCATCTGCGGGGACATATCCGCAGTGTGGATTTAGAAGAAAAACGCCTCACCTATCCGGCGCTTGTCATGCTGGTGTCGGGTGGGCACACGCTTTTGGCCTATCTTGAAGACCAACACTCCTATGAGCTTTTAGGCACCACGCGCGATGACTCAGTGGGGGAATGCTACGACAAGGTGGCTCGCACACTTGGGTTGGGAATGCCCGGCGGTCCTGCGATTGACCGTATGGCCGCGTCTGGCACCGCTCGGATAAAATTTCCACGGCCGATGATTCATTCCGGCTATGAATTTTCCTTCTCTGGGCTCAAATCTAGCGTGGCGCGCTATGTGGAAACCCATCCAGAGTTTGTAATCGATGACGTCGCGGCCTCCTTTGTGGATGCCTGCTTGGACGTATTGGGGGCCAAGCTGCGCCGTGCCATCGCGCAAAAGCGGCCCGCCTCGCTGGCCGTGGTTGGCGGTGTGGCGGCAAGCCGTCAGCTGCGTGCGCATATGCAGCAGATCAGCGAGGAGACGGGTGTCTCCCTTTGCCTGCCGCCGCAAAAATGGGCAACAGATAATGCCGCAATGATCGCGCTTGCGACATGGGACTATATTGCCCAGAACGCGCCACAAGAATTAGATCCGAAACCCAACCTACGGTTGGTTGACGCCTGACTTAAAGCCGGCTTAAAATATCCTGCGCAATGGAAAACCCGCTGGTAAAAGCGGCCTCTACGCGCCCTCTAATGAGCCAATCTCCGCAGGCGCCACTTTGGGACGCATGATCTATGAAATGGGTTTCACCGGTGCGTTTTTGGCAATTTGCGTAGCGCCATTGGTGAATGGCCTTGTGGTCTGCATGGCTGACATCCTGGCCAATCACCAAGCTTACCTGCTCTAGCAGGTATCGCAAAGCTTCATTGCGATCCATACTGTCGTGCTGTGTTGCCCAGTCATTGCTGGAGTGAACCAGCAGGGACGTCGCAGCATTACGGTCGGGTTTAGAGGAATTCACTGAGATCCAGCTTATATCTTCACCACGCACTAAGGCGGCTTGGTAATCTAGTGCGAAACCGGCCTCAAACCCAAGCATGAGCGTGAAGCATCCTTCCATTTGTGCAGTTTTAACCTTGGTGTAAAATGATGTGTCTTCTGGCCATAATGCGGCAGCTTGTTGCGCAGGAATGGCCGAAACAACCCAATCAAACTGCCCTAGGTCTTGACCGGTGTCTCCTTTAAGCAACCAGCCTGTTGAGGTCTTGCGCACCGCGGTCACCGGCGTTCCCAGAGCGAGGCGGAGATCTTGACTCAGGAATTTCCCGACCGCATTCATACTTGGCGAACCGACATAATGAGGGTTTTGTGCATCCCATTGCCGCGATTTTGCAATTTGGCGATTTTCAATTTCAACAAAGGTAGCGTCCCAGCATTTGATCACGTCCTGGCGCAGCATGGGCGCCAAGAATTCTTTGAATGCGTTGGATTTTGCGCTGAAAAATTGGCACCCATGGTCAAAACTATAGGGATCGGCACGCCGCGTCGCTAGGCGACCGCTTGGTCCTTTGGCCTTGTCGAACACCGTCACCTTGGCATGGTCGTGCAAGATATTTGCTGCCGTAAGACCCGATAGCCCGGCGCCAATGATTGCGATGTTTAACATGAAAATTCCAATACCCTTTAACTGCCGCCGCTTGCCATTTGTGACGTCGATATCTGCGATTGAAGGTCAGATATAGTGAGGCGGAGTTTTATCAATATCACGAGAGTATTTTGGGCCATTAAAAATTGCTTGAAATGACTTTGGTGGTTTTGGGTAAGGGCCATGCATTCGGATGTTTCGAGGCCTCAAAAAAGAGACAATTGGCCGTCATTTTTAGGTTTTGCTTTGCGTGTTTTGGTCGACTGGGTTTTGCGGCTTCCCAATTTGAGGAAAACGGAATTTGCCGCAGCTCGAAACTCTGGGCCATCCCTGACCTCAAAAATCTTTTGCTTTGCTGCGCGTGTCGCGGTGGCATGATCCACGATGGGGGCGGGGTAGTTCTGCCCATGACTTAAATTACTGGACGACATAAGGTTCGGTGTGAAGGCCCAGGGTTCGTGAATAAACTCATCGGGAACATCCTTAAGCTCTGGGACCCATTTGCGAATAAAAACACCTTTAGGGTCATGCTCTTTGGATTGCTTAATTGGGTTATAAATGCGAATGGCATTAATTCCCGTGACGCCGGATTGCATCTGCATTTGGCTGTAGTGAATGCCGGGTTCATAATCTGTAAACAGGCGCGCCAAATGAGGCCCTGTGACACGCCAATCGAGCCAAAGTTGATAGCTGGCGAAACTTACGAGCATGGCACGCATGCGAAAAGTGATCCAACCTTCTGCGGTAAGATTGCGCATACAGGCATCGATAAAGGGGTATCCGGTCTTGCCATTTGCCCAGGCTTGAAACTGCGTAGGATTATGCGCAGGTTCGCGCAAATTTTCAAACGCGGGATGCATGCAACGCGTCTCAATTTCGGGCTGATCTTCAATCTTTTGAATGAAGTGGCAACGCCAGGCTAAGCGCGATTCAAATGCACGCAGGTTTCGTCCAAAACTCTTATTTTCTTCTGGAGATAACTGTCCTCGCCGCTTGGCAATCGATTGGCTAACCTCTCGTGCAGACAGCGTTCCAAATGTGAGGTGGCCAGACAGGCGAGAACAATAAAACTCTGACTGATTTGGCGCAGAAATGTGCGAAAGATAACCGCGAGAACGATGATTAAGAAAGCTTCGAAGATCTTTTACAGCCTGAATTCGGCCACCTTTTTGAACACGGCCAATTGGTAGATTTCCAAACATAGGGTCGCATTTTTCCGGCAGCGGATCTGATTGACAGCGCTCAACAGATGGCAGGGCATTGGGCCTTGGATGAATGGCTTCCATCATGCGCTTGTTTCGGATGTTTGACCAACTGTCGCGACTGCGTAATTTTCGCACTATGCCATTTGTAGGGGTGGTTCTTAGTTCGATGTCGAGACCGCTGCACAGGTTTTGCACTGCAATATCTCGCTGGTATGACCAGAGGTTCCCAGTTTCTTCATGGGTATATATCGTGCCGATATGATGATCTGAATGAAGCTGTGCAAAGATGTCGGCAGCATGGCCAATTTTTATGATCAATTCTTGCCCTAACTCTCGCAGCTCTTTGTTTAGGTCGCACAGACAGTCATGGATAAAATGCCAATGACGCCGCGATGCGTCTGGTTGGAGCCACTGATCGGGCTCCACGATATACAGGGGAATGACGGGCGCGTCTTGGCGTGAAGCCGCCAGGAGCGGGGCATGATCATTGACCCTTAGATCGCGCTTGAACCAAACTATGTTGTGTGTTTGTGACATTTTAAGCTTTTGGTTGGTGCGGATTGTTTGTGCGATCACACAGGGCGTATGAGACATGGGCGGAATTGTAAGTATCAATTGGATTGGTCATAAACGCAAATTCCCCCTGCAAGGGATCCCATATTAAAGCTTTAGGCAGATGGGGGATTGAACTGCCAAACTCCTCGCCATGGTCTTGGTATATTGAAACACCATCTCCCTTGCATGATTTTGATATAGTGTGATCCTAAACTCCGACCATAACAAAATTTAAGTGATCCAATAGCGCTGGGACTGCGTAACTAAAGATAACATTTCTTCTCCCTGAGTAAATGTACAACTCTGCGGCTGGTCTTTCGGGGCCAGCCGCTTTTTTTGGGATTTTGGATTAGCTTATTTTCGCCATGGCTTGGGCAAGATCGATGGTCAAATCTTCTACCTTTTCAAGGCCAATATTGAGCCGTACAATCCGGCCACCAAAATCCTGATTGGGGCGCTGTAAATCTGGATAGACCACCGCAAGGCTGTGTACCCCACCCCAGCTCATTCCAATCTTAAAAATCTTCAGCTGATTTATAAACTCCACAACCTGGTCTGCGGCAATGGTATCCTTAAAAATGAAAGAAAACACGCTCGTTGATCCGCTAAAATCTCGCGCCCAAGTGTCATGCCCCGGACAAGACGGCAGTGCCGGATGAAGCACCTGCGCGACCAAAGGGTGATCAACCAGCCAATTTGCAATCTCAAGGGTGTTTCGTTCCAATACCTCCAACCGAACAGCCAGAGTTTGCAACCCGCGCAAGGCCAAGCTGCAATCATCGGGCGAGACGGCAAGGCCCAGCTGCTGATAAATTGGTCCAAGCCGTTCGTAAGCGGCTTTGTCAAGCGCAGAAACCGAGCCAAGCAAGAGGTCGCTGTGACCGCCCACATATTTTGTGAGCGCCTGCATACTGACATCAACACCATGTGCGAATGCGTCAAACATCACGCCAGCCGCATATGTATTATCCAGGGCCACGGCAACGCCGCGGGCATGGGCGGCTTGAACGATAGCGGGCACATCTTGCACCTCCATCGTGACAGAGCCTGGGCTTTCGCACCAAATGAGGCTTGTATTTTCGCGGATCAGCCCGTCAATCCCAGCGCCGATCAAAGGGTCGTAGGCTTCGACCTCAATATTCAATCCACGCATGATACCTTCGGCCATCGCCTTGTTCGGCCCATAGGCGGAATGCGGCACCAAAGCATGGCTGCCGGCTTGGCAATAGGCAAAATAGATCAGCGCAATAGCTGCCTGTCCCCCGGGCACGATAAAGGTCTCAGATGCTCCTTCAAGCTCCGCAAGTCTTGCCGCCAATTCCAACGTCGTCGGTGTTCCATAAAGCCCATAGGAATAGCCATACTCGGCTTGCCGCCAATCATCTGTCACGACCGCTTGATCGTGAAACAACACCGTTGAGCCACGATAGACAGGGACGGCAAGCGAGCGGTAATCTTGCCGCGCCTTCAAAGAAGGGTTCAATAATTTCGTGCGCCAATCCATGTTTATTCCTTGCTTTTATGTCTTCTGGCACATTCGGCCGCCCCATCAAACCCGATACATCCGTTGCCATTGGTTAACCCTCGGGCGTGCACTTATTTAGATGTCTTGGTCCGGAAGCTGGGCATGAAACAAGCGCCCAAGGCCTGCGACTTCATCATGAATTCCAGCCAGTCGCAACAAATGCCAAGCCAAAGCATGATTGCTGGCTGTCACAGGCTTGCCCAATGCCGCTTCCGCTTGCCCAACAATGCCCGCCGCACGCAGACTGGTGCAGGAAATAAAAACGCCATCCACAAGATCATTTTGGCCAACTGCAAGCGCTGCGTCCAAGATTGCTTCAGGCGTGATCCGTCCGACCACCCGATCATCCTGTTGGTAAAAGGAGCCGACAGATTGAATGACAATACCAGCCTCCTCAAAGCGCGCCTGCATCAATTCTGTGACATCGGGACGGTAGGGGGTTACAAGACCGAGCCGCTTGACCCCCAATTGCTTGAGTGCAGCTTTCGCCGCCGTCAAAGGGTTGCTGGTCGGCACAGTGGGGTGGTGGCTTTGTATCAACTCGGAAACCCGCAGCTCTCCAATGATCGTACTGCCAGAGGTGCAGCCATAGCCAATGGCTTTAAGACCAAGATAACCTGGCAAGAGCGCTGCGGCCTTTGGAAGTTCTAACTCCATTTGCACCAGCGTGTCTGGCGTCACCTCCGCGTCATTGGCGAGGCGTGCGTGATAGAGTGCAACCCCTGGAAGATCGGCCATGTGCCGCATCTCCCATTCCATGGTTTGATCAGATTCAAGTACCAATAATCCAATCCGCGCCCGCGCGCCCGCGCCAAGATCTGTCTTGAAATCCAGCCGGGCAATTTCTGGCGTATTTAGTGCGGACTCTGGCAAGCTGTGCCTCCTGAAGTTTTATAGTTCGAACCTTGCAATGGCGCCGGACAGAAAAACAATCTTTTTCTCACTGAATGGGGCTCATTTCGACATGGGAAATGGGGCGTACATCGTAAGAAAAGATCGCGCTCAACCCGCATCGCCGAATAGGGGCTGGTGTACTTGAGTATCCGTAATTCGTAAGCAATGTGGACGTTTAACCCGTCAGGTTTAAACCGTGATCGTCAATCAGCTGTGCCCAATCAAGCATGAATTTCTTGCGGGCTGTTGGGGCCGTTTTCGCCCGGCCCCTGTTTCAACGGCCCTGCGCGCAGCTTACACCGCATGATCCCCACATTGACGCATGTTCGTTAACGGTCAAGTATTTCACAGGCGGCGATCGTGGGTCTCGTTGGACATTGAATGGGTCGGTTGAATGGGGGCGACTGAACCGCCTCACGCCGCACCAACCTCGTTTGAGGTGCAGTTACGACCCGTATTCTCGGGACCTATGGCAGCACGCCCAAAGTCAATGCGCCGAATGAAATCGTATTATTGGTGATGGTTAGGGGGATCGTTAAACTGTCTTCCGATCCACCTTCGATCGCAAGGTTCACCAAAATTGTATAAAAGAACTCTTCAAGATCTGGTTCGATATATCCCAGACGTTTCACCAAACTAAATAAAGTTTTCCAATTCTGCACTGTAAGATTAACATTACCGTTGAGAGCTCCGGCCTCGCTACTCACCAATTTGGCGTCCAACAAAACTGATATGTCACCGTAGTTAATAAGAGCCTCGTGTAACAGCAGCATTCGCAACTGAGGTGCGCCACTTGCCATCGTCAGCCGATCAAGAGGTTGTGATAGCTGGGCCTCGGCAGAGAGGGAAATATTTTGAATTCTTTGGTAATCGCTGCCCAATCCAACCAACATATTTGACAGGTTCAGGTTCTGAATTTGCGCGGTCACCTGGTAGTTTGTTTCTGTATTTGGAGAGGCGCTTATATGGGCAGACATTGTCTCAATCTCTGCTCCTGTTATCCCCTCAAAGGACAGGATAACATTTTGGAAATTTGCGTCTAAATTCCCGAGAGAGAGTTGTAAGTTAGGTTTGAAGAAAACACTTAAATCCGCAAGCTCAGCGTCAATTCCAAGCGATCCGATCGAACCTGAGATGCTGTGAGGGTCTGATAAATCTACGTTTATTCTGTTCGGCTGATAACTTTTAGCCTCCACAAGGACTTCCTGGGTTGCCCATGTGAACCTGTCTTTAGCCCCAATTTCAATTTCCGTGATCCCGATTGCGAAATTTTGGGGGTAGCCCGTAACGGAGGCAACTTCAAATTGAGCTGCAGTTCCTGAAATTTGCGGGTTTTGACTGGCCAGAGAAATGCCGCGTTCAATAGCGTAAGCGAAAGCTGTCCAATAGCCAGTCCAAATGAAAAATGGAATGGCTATGAGCAGTGCAATTCGTTTCACAAATTTAGTCATTATCGCAATACCAAAGCCTTCAAACCTAGGCGCATCAGGGACAATTTTAAGCCAGGATCATTGAAATGGCCACCAGCATTGGCCGGAGAGCTCCCCCGCCTCCGTCGTAGGATTGATCGGATCAGGACGCTTTTGCCAGTTCCGCTTTCAGTGCCGCGACATATGAATTTCGTGCCGTTTGATAAACAGAAATTTCGTTTTGCAGTTTTCTCATTTGGACTTCCAAGAACTGAAGACTTGCAAGTTGGGCCTTGCCATTGTCTGTCAAATCTTCGGTGTTGTAATCTACATTATCGACTGTAATTTTCGGCATTTCATTTCCTCTGTATGTTTAGTCAAAGAGCGATGCGATATCGACGCCTGACTTTCCTTGGATCATTTCACGTTTCAATTCTTGAATATAACTTTTTTTGGCTCGAGTTAGCAGAGCGCAAAGGTTGGTTGTATCCTGAATTTGCTTATCAGTATGTTGCAGCTTTTCTAATATAGCCTTTGCATCTACGCTAAGGCTATCCAGGTCGTGTTCAACACCATCAATTTTGATTTTCTGCGACATGATATGTGTTTATTTTTTTGCGCTTTTAAGCAATTCGCCTTTAAGCGCGGCGTTGTAGCCGAGACGCGCGGTATCAGAAATCGCCCACTCATTTTGCAACTGTCGAATTTGGTGATCTACAAACTGAATATTTGAGAGCTGAGCTTTCGCGGCATCAGTCATGTCACTGAACTTATATTCAACGCCATCAACGGTGATGAGCCCTGTGGATTCTTGGTCCATTTTCGCCTCTTTTTCTATTTTGTTACTTTGCATATTCATCGCTCCGGCTCCAACAATAAGTATCTTAAATACAGTGTTCGCCGTAACTTAAGATGTCCCCAGCTAAATAATAAACGAGCCGTGTATCAACAATACTAAACCGTTGAAATTTGCTCATGTGTTTCATTTTTGACGCTATTTAAACCTTCAGTAATGGGTTGCAATTCTCCTGAGGTGGTTACTCATATGATATGTTTGTCACCTCGGGTAGGCGGGGTGTTTCTCTATTCATCATGAACCGTTCCAACTCCAAATTTAGCTCCTCACTCAGGATTAGTGATTTCCGACTTTTCTTTTCGCTTTTGGTTTTTACAAGGCTTCCTTCCTCAATCTTGAGTTTAAGGAAGGCGTAAAGCGTCATTGGGTTTTCTGTTTTGGTGTGAAGCATATCGATGTAGTTCCAGATGCCATAATCGGGGTTTCCGTCCAATTGCGCTATCGTGAGAAGCAGTTCCCACCGGCTGATATTCTTCATAAAAGGGAAGAGTATCGATTTGGTATCAACGGCCTTCAAAACGAGCAATTCATCTGCAATTGTCATTTTCAAAAACCTTTCTGGTTTGGTATGTGTTGATCCAGAGAATTAATCACGTAGAGCCAACTCTTTAACTTTTGAAACGGGTTGCCAGATATAGTCGAGAACGGTCCGCTTTCCGGAAACCACATCCACGGTTGCTGTCATGCCGGGAAGCAAGACCACTTCTTCGCCCGTTTCCAAGGTAATACCGCTGTCGATAGATATATCGAGTAGGTAGTATGAACGACTGGCACCTCCGGATGTATCAGTGATGGCATCGGGGCTTATGCTTGTTACATATCCGTCAATAGCGCCATACTTAGAGGAGTCATAGGCACTCAAACGGATGCGTACAAAATCGTTCATACGGATGCTCGAAATGTCTTTTGGATCTATTTTAGCTTCGAGTTTAAGCGCCTCTCCCGTCGGCACAATTTCCAGTATCACATCCCCCGCTCGGACATATGCACCAACAGTTTGAAAGTTGATCCGATTAACAATACCGTCGACCGGCGCGCGTATTACTGTGCGTTTAACCCGCTCTTGTAGCGCGGGAACAAGTGTATTGACCTCACTTAATTCGGCAACAACGGTATTAAGCTCTTCAAGCGCACGGCGCTTATAGCTGTCGAGGCCATTTGATATCTCGTTTTCAACTTCCAAGATGGCAGACTGTGCGATCGCGACCCGGGCTACGCCAGCCTGAATTTCGCCAGACATGCGCTGTTCATCACGGCGCAGCTCTAAAAGCCGCGTTTCGGGCATGATATTTTGGCGCACCAGCGGATCAATGATGGTGATTTCATCCTTGATCAGGCCCAGCATATTGCGTGACGTCTCAAGGGCCTGTTGGGATGCTGTTAGATCTTGCTCCCGTTGGATTTTTTGCAGCTTCAGGATAGACATCAGCCCAGAGAGCTCTTTGCGCTTGGCAAGGTGTAGGGCCTCTTCAGTTGCGGCCGTATCCTTGGACTGCGCCATCATAGATGCGTCAGGCGCAAATTCTAATCCTCGGCTTTCTGCCTGTAGGCGAAGCTCCCTGACAAAGAGTGTTGCAGCCCGTTGCTGAAGCTTATCCAATTCTGACTGCAATTCGATTGGATTGATTTCGTAGAGCACATCATCCGTTTGCACGAGGGCGTTTTCATCAACAGAGCGCGATAAGATCACGCCAGACTCGGATGACTGGACCAATTGGTTCTGGGTGGTGGATACAATTTTCCCATCGCCCCGCGTGACATTATCGAGTTCGGCGATGGACGCCCAGCCCAATACCGAGACGATCAAGGCTGCAATGACAAAGATGATGAGAGAGTTGCCGAAGCCCTCACGCTCTTCCATTTCTCGGGATAGTTTTTCGAATCTTGATTTGGCCATAACGCTCTCTTATTCTTATTTTTTCAGCTCACTGGGTGGGGAATCGAGGATGATATTCCCTTGGTCCATGACGAGGACGCGGGTCACGAGATTGAGCAATGTGTTTCTATGCGTCACCGCAACCATGGTCCGATCTGTCAGGTAGTCGCCAAGGCGCTGTAGGATTGCGGCCTCCGTTGAGGAGTCCATGGAGCTTGTTGGTTCGTCAAGAACCAAGATATTCGGCTCATGGAGGAGCGCGCGGCTGAGGTTGATTGACTGGCGTTGCCCACCAGACAACCCAACACCGCGTTCTTTGATCTTCAGGTCATAGCCTGCTGGATTGCCTTTTATGAAATCGTCCGTTCCAGAGAGCTGGCAGATTTTCAGCAGATGCTCATCGTCATACTCATAGTAGCCCAGTTGGATATTCTCGCGAACTGTGCCAGAGAATAGCCAGGTTTCCTGTAGCATCACGCCTAAATTACGTTGCAGGTCGGATTTATCAATTTGACGCAGGTCTATACCGTCTAAAAGAATAGATCCGGTTGTGGGTTGGATCAAGCCGGCGCAGAGTTTCGCAAAGGTGGATTTCCCCGACCCCATCCGGCCTAGAACTGCCACTTTTTGGCCTGCTGGGATTTTAATGGAAAGATCCTTGATTAGCGCATTCTTCGCACCAGGAAAGGTGTAGGAAACGTTTACAAACTCGATATCACCTTTGAGGACTGGGCGGCTCAATCTTTGATCGGAGTCTGCAACGCCATCTGTCCGATTCATCAACTTATCAATTGAGCGGAAAGCTTGGCGTGCGGAGTTGGCCCGCGACAATGCCGATGCGACCTGACCAAGGGGCGCAAGGGCCCGTCCCCCCAGAATGACCGCGGCGATAAGTCCGCCCATCGTAAGTTCTTGGGCTTGGATCAGAAACACCCCGTAAAAGATTGTTGCCACCTGAGCGATTTGTTGAATTGAAGCTGCCGAATTGATCGCGAATTGTGAAAAAATTCGGGCTTTTAGGCCAAGTTCAGATTGATCCGTTGTCGCGGTTTCAAAACGGTTTTTCATTAGGCGTCCGGAGCCGGTGGCCTGGATCGTGTCGAGACCATTCAAAGTTTCGACCAGCACGGCTTGTTTCGACATGCCCGTTTGCATGGCACCTGAGGCGAGGTGGGCTAAGATTGGTTGAATAGCGACGCCAATGATCAACACGCAAGGGACTGCAAGCAAAGGCACAATCGCGATATTTCCACCGATCAAGTAGACCACATAGATAAAGAAGAAGATAAAGGGCAAATCCACAATCGCCACGAGCGTTGCAGAGGTAAAGAACTCTCGCAGCGTGTCAAATTCTCGAACGACACTTGCCACCGCTCCCGAGCTTTGATTGCCAGCGTCCAATCGCAGCGTGAGAATTTTGTCGAACACCATGCGCGACATGCGCGCGTCTGCCCGCTTGCTGGCCCGGTCGATAAAGTTGGCGCGGAGCGACTTGGTTAAGAAGTCAAACCCAAGTGCGATCATCACGCCGATGGATAGGGCAATTAGCGATTCAATAGCCTCATTGGGCACAACGCGGTCATAGACCACCATGACGAATATTGATGTCGAAACGCCCAAGAAATTGGACATTGTGGCCGCTAAGATCACTTGTATGTAGAGCCATTTGCCCTGTGCGAAGGCCGAATAGAACCAGCGCTTACTCGATTTGGCTTCGGCATTGCTGTCACGACGCGCTAAAATAAGGTGACCGGAAAACTTGGCCGAAAACTGGTCTTTCGACATTTTTCTGATTTTAAGTTTATTTTCGATACTTGCGTATTTGACGGTGCCGTCCGATTTGATCTCGGTCAAAATGAACGCGCCACCATCCTCCCAGAACCCAATCATTGGGCAATGGCTCTGTGCCAGGTTGTTGGCTGAGATACGACCAAAGCTGGCGACATAGCCGATCTCGCGTAAAACGCTCACCATTTCGGCCGGTGAAAACGTATTGCTTGACGTGGCCGGCAGGTCGCGTATCGCCGCTTCGCTGTAGGCTTCGCCTTGATCGCGAAGGAACCTCTGGAGAGTGAGCACCAGCTCGCTTTCGGTCGAGTTTGACGTGTCCTCTACGGCGCGCTCACCGTCTGTTACGCCTTGCGGGTCCACATCCGCTTCATCAGCGCTATGGTCCAGAGGTTTTGATGCGGTCAAATCCGTCATTTTGCTGCCTTAATTATGGTCTTATTGGTGTTAATTCCCAGTCGCTTTGACAAAAGGCCCGAGCTGGCGAGCATTTCGTAGTCAATTTTTAGGAGCTCTGAGGCGACCGATATTCTTTGATCAGAGGTGCGGTAGGCTTTCTCTTCGGCCTGAATCAATTGGCGAACTGTCGTTTGGCCCGTCGCAAGTTGCGACCACATGATTTCAAGCTCATTTTGAGACGCAGCTTCTTGCGCAACGAGTGTGTCAAGCGAGGCGGTGAGCGCGGTACGTCTGCTCAACGCCGTATCCAATTCTCTTTTTCCGGCCAGCTTTGCTCCTTTGAGCCTTTGCTCCGCCGCCTTCAAATTGGCAGCCTGTGCGGCGGTATTGGCTTCGCGTCGTCCACCGTCCCCAATGATCCACGACACTTCTAAACCGATTGCATAGGTTGTGCGCTCGTCCTTTTCCATTGGCGATGCCATACCGGCCTTGAACCCGACGGTTGGTTTTTCACGACCTTGTGCCACAAGTAAACTCTGTTTGGCGGATAAAACTTGAGCGGCTGTCTGCGCCATTATTGGTGCACGGTTCCAGTTGCGTTGGATATGGGTCAGATCTGCGGCTGTGAGAAGCGATGGCGGCGTGGTTAGATTTTTCGGGACAGCTCCAAAGAATTTCATGTAGCTGGCTTCCGCCGCTGCAATTTGAGCATCAAGATTTGCTTTTTCCAAAGAGAGTGCTCGAGCGGCAATTTCTGCGGAGGCGCTGGCGCTCTTGTCGACCATACCACTCGCAACAAGCGTTTCCATCTGCGTCAGCATTTTCTCGGTTTTGGTCATGAGCGCCTTAAATCGTGTGTCGCGCATGTTCAGTGTGTCGAGGTTAATCCATGAGACCGCGGCATCTTTTGCGGTGGTATTGGCTGCGAGCGCCACATCCATTTCTGCGATGAAGGCATTGGCCCGTGCCTGGTCTATTCTGGCAACGCTGGAGCCGCCATCGAAGATGAGCTGACTGACCGAGAGGTTTGCACTGGCGCCACGTTCCGTAGTGGAGGCCAAACCAGCGCCATCCTTAACAGTTTGACCGGCATTAGCGCTCGCAGAAATTTGGAATTCTCTATCTGCATCTGCAACTAAAATTTCACTTAAGGATCTATTATAATTACTCATAGATACGATATACTCAGGTGAATTAATCACGATTTTGGAGAGATCATTTTTGAAATCGCCTGAAAGAGCTTTTGCAAGTTTTGGTTGTGATAAAATATCAGATGATACATTTGATAAAGCATTTACTTCAGAGTTAAGCTTTGCCGTCGAATATTGCGGAGCGCCACACGCTGATAGCGCAAACATCGCTGTAACTAAGGCTAAGTTTTGATGCTTCATGCCTAATTTCCTTTTCCCATTGATCTGCAGTTCGAATCGTAACGCTTAACTACGGGTACAGTAGCTATATCGTTAATGAAAGATTAAATTTTAACAATAATGCCATTAAAACCGAGGCTTCAATGAGTTTTAAGCTGTATGAAAT
>OBPL01000015.1_pt1 | contig 43552 bp, 40 predicted proteins | sample 1470531 | NCBI WGS metagenome assembly OBPL01 (sample SAMEA3275487, study PRJEB22092) | marine metagenome | biome: This is a filtered seawater sample; feature: Sample comes from a sea loch with a North Atlantic influence; material: Sterivex filter | collected 2014-06-23T09:00:00+00 | depth 2 m
GGCTGCGCCTGCCTGCCCCCCGGCAGGCGCATTCACCATCTGGGTATACTGGTATATATGGACATTGCTCAAATTTTGCAGTGATTTCATCACCGCTCATATGCGCCCGCCCAGGCCGGCGCTGCCCTCATTTCATGTTGAAATAGCGTTATGCAGAGGCCTTTTAGAGGGGTAGGACAGGCGCGTTCGCACTTTGGGCATTCGTGACCCTGACCTAACAGCGAGTTGAACACGTGTTCTAGGCAGGTTGCATCATCTGGGAACTGTTTGAAGAATTGGCGGACATTGCATTGGTTTATGCAATAATGATCATAGAATGTATCTCAGGGGGATACCCCCCTTTTTAACTTTCAATTTTTCAGCAGAACGGAACCGGCTACAGAACAGTTGAAAATCGCTGCGGTAGCTCATAAATTTCCTTAGTCTTGAAGTATCCCCAAACGTATTGACGAGGAAACTTTTCAGTCTGCTTGGTTCGCATTCGATCTCGGAATTTTTTCAATTCGACATCGGTTCCTTTGAAATCGGCATTCTGGATAATTGCGTGATAATTTTGCAAAGTCCGTGCCCAAGGGTGATCATTGACCGCAATCCCGCCACTGTCTTCGGCAGTTTGCAAGATTTCTAGTTGCCGTTGCGCGCGCCGCTCAATTGTTGGCAGATCGAAGTACTTTAGGTGCAAGAGATAAAGATCTTCGGGCATATGCCTGGGTCCGAGCGTATTTCTGTGCCCACCTGGTCCAAAGGAAACGGGTCCGCCCACGATGCAGGGTTTTGAATAATTGCGATTAGGGCGGAAAAAACGGCGTCTCGACAGGAAGCTTTCTCCATCCTCTATCGCGAGTGGCTCGTGTTCTGGAACATGAATGATCTCCAATCCCAATGGAGAGATGTTTTTAGGAGATTGCGCTGTCAGGTAGTGTTTTTGGATGTAGTCATAGACGTTTCCACCGGTTTTCGGATCAGCAATAACAAATTCGTCGACGTCTGACACAATCATGTAACGGTAAAATTCTAACATAGCGCTGGCAAAAAAACCCATCATGCGCCACCGGTTGACTTCAAATAATGTAAATGACTCGTCTCTGGGGACATTCATGACATTTGCATCTGGCGCGATCTCGCGGTGCCTCGGGTCGTTTCCGTGGCTATAAATGTAGATATTCTCTGCACCAATTTGATCTTTGTAATATTTGTACCAGCGCTCCAAGAAAAAATAGTCTTTGTATACCATGGTCAAAACGCCGAGTGGCTGTTTTTGTCCGTGTTTTGAAAGCGGTTCTGTGTTCATGGCGTGGTTTTCCGTATCCGTGTTGAGATTTGCCATAAAGGTTGCGTGGGGAATGTTTTTATGGCCGTAGTTTGGAATGGGTTTTCCGATTTCTGCCATGGGCACTAACGGATGTACCAATTTTCGCTCTGGGATATCAAAGCCCCACTCTTTGGACGTCTCGTAGAGTTGCGCTTCCATATGCGTAAATCCGCGATGTCCGATCCCCAAAACTTTTTGCTGCCAGTAGTCTTTTTTGAGATTATAGAGCTGCGTGCTGCCGTCGCGATATCTAATAAGGCGATATTTCCCATAGCGAATTGCAACATTATCTTGGAGGAAGGTTGGAATAGCCCTTTGCGGTGGGGGCCTGCCGCGAATTAATGGGCGTAATGACTTCCCTAAACTATCCTTGCGGGGTGCTACACTGTCCGTATAATCTAAAACAGTAGGACCAACATCAATCAAGCTGACAGGATCATAAATCTCCTGCCCCTGCGGGTTGGCGGGGTCAAAAACAATAAGTGGCACCCTGGCGGCCTGTTCCCAAAGAGTTTTCTTTTGAAAGCGGTTTAGATTTCCAAGGTGAAATCCGTGGTCTGATAGAATGACAACGATTGTATTTTGAGCATGTGGTGAAGCTTGAAGCGCATCCCAGACCCGACCAATGTGATAGTCAACATGGCTAACAGCGGAAAAATAGTTTCGAACGCTATGTTGCCACCAGCTATGATCTGACTTCGCCAGTTCAGGCGTTTCCCGCAGCTCATATTTTGTAAAGTCACTTGTTGAAAATCCCTGCTCCCATTCGGCAGGACGCGTAAAATTATCAACATTATAGAGGTCTTTGAACCGGATTGGGGTCACCCGAGGGCCGTGCGGGCTGTAAAAACCGACTTCGCGGTAAAACGGTGCGGCGTCGTTATATGAATTCAGAAATGAAATGGCAGAGTCGGCTGAATGCGCGTCATAGTAATGTGAATCCTCGCCTGGATCTGTGGTTGCATATCCGCCGCGATGGCCACCCAGCGCAACGGCTGACCTAAATTTGGTCGGGGTCCAGTCGAAAAGCGGAAATGATTTTGGCGCATCATCATATAAGACCTTGTGATATTTTTCGTCCATCGCACCAAAGTAATGATGTACTTTTCCACCGGAGGAGCAAAAATACCCGTGTGTCTTTAGATCAAAACTCCACATCTGTTTTGGGGAAATATGGTTGAAGACATAGTCGTTGTTTGAAACCACGCCCGATTGATGCGGGGCTATGCCAGACATAAGACTGGCTCGTGATGGGCCGCACAATGGGGCAGCACAATAGGCGGCTCGAAATACACTTGCGCGTTCGCAGATGCGATCAAGATTCGGCGTTTGGAGTTTTTCCTTGAATACGGATCTATAGTCCCAATAGGCCGCACAGTCGTCCATACTGATGAAGAGAATATTCTTTGTCATCACGCTAAACCTCTATATCAAAAGGGACGGCGCCTATGGCTCCATCGTCAGATAGAATATCCAGAATTGTCTGAGTTGTTTGGGCCCAGGGCTTTTGTCCATCTACCCGAATGATATTGCCCCCCCTGTCCTTGTGATGGTCGAGACAAGTTTGATGTAGCCGCTCCAATTTCTGATAACATTGCGATAATTCCTGTTCGGAAAAACTCCGATACCGTTTTGGCAGCCCCTTGGGGCGCGATTTGCACCGTTCAATCGCCAAATCAATCGAGCATCCAATATGGATGACCGTGTCAAAACATGGGACATGTTTCAGATAGGTGTCGATATTCGAATAGGTGTTCGGATACAGAAAAATCGCTGAGCCTCGGTGCAAAAAACCCTCATCAGAGAGTGCAGGACCCACGGCGTCTGTGGCCTGTTTGGAAAAGTGATATTGAGCCAAGAGATCAAAAAAGTCTAAATTTCTGTCCTGCTGTAAGATTGCATTTTCAAATACGATTCTGAATATTTCTGGGTAGCAATGCGCAAATTCAAACGTCGCGAAAAACCATCCGCGTCCCCTCTTTCGCCGAATATATCCACGTTTCCTTTTATGGTGTTGCAAAACACGTTCGGCACGTTGGTTTAATGTTTCGATATTAATGGCGTGGTCGGACGATTTTTCTAGCAATGTTTTAACCAAGGTTGATTTGCCAGAACCGGGCAAACCTAAGAGCTCAACCAACATTTACGGTGCCATTTTGCACAAGATATGATAGATATCTGTTCCCTCGTCGTTATGCTCTAGAACCAGACTTTTTCAACGACTTCAAAGCCATAACTATTAAGGAGCTTGGTGAGTTCGTTTTCCGACAACCAGCCTCCCATTGGACTATTTTCATGTGGGGTGAAGCCTGTTTTGCGGTTGTGACCGAGTTGGATAATTGCATATTTCTTTGTAACTCGTGCAAACTCACGCAATATTTCCTTTGCAACACTGAAGACAACGATATCGCGCAGAAAACGTGTGCTTACGAGTAAATCGAATTCTTTGTCCTTGAATGGTAAAGACGCTGCATCTCCAACGCGGGCATCAATTCCATCAAAATCAGAGCCTAATGTTTTTTGTGCTGTCGAAATCATATCTTCAGACGCATCTAATCCCGAAATTTTAAACCCTTTTTTACGGTACATCGGAACGAAACGGCCTGTTCCAAAAGGGATGTCTACGACCGACATTCCATCTGGGAGCTGGTCTAGGAGCTGCGCCATTTGTTCCTGCTCGACATACCACCAAGCTTGTTTCTTGCGCTTTTTCTCGTAATTGCTCGCAATATCTTTATAGTATGTATCGCCTTTTGGCCGACCTTTGGCCACAATTTTTGGAGATTTCATTCTTATTCCTTTCCTCCCGTTTTCCGGCACTGATGCGGTTAACAGTCCAGACAACGCTGATCGGGCTTTAAATTCAGGCCGTCTGGAAATATGACAGAAGTTCAATGCGAAAACTCAAATGACTTCACGTGTATTGCCAAAACGTGACGTTCTTGGGGCATCGTTTTTTGAAAACACACTCGTAAAAAAATTTGGATGTTATTAGGGCGGTGCGGTAAAGCGCCTGGTCGCAATTTGGGGAATTTGGCGTCGGAAAAATGAGACAAAAATAATAAGGCCGTACTAACTTCTCTCCCAGCGCTCACCATATCACCCTGGGTTGCAAATCGCCTGTAGGCCGAGCCATGCGCCGTCGGGAAGGGCGGGAAGGGCGGTTGGTGCGGGGGGCTGTGCGGCGGATGCTGGTCTGCGCTGATCTGACAGGGCTATTTTGGCCAATTGGTCCACCTGCCGGCTTGAGAGCTCGTTTGAGGTGATCAGGCTGATGGAGACCAATGGTCCGGCGTCTTCGAGGAACATGCCGAGCGGATCGACTTGATTTAACGTGGCAATGGCGGAGGCGACATAGGCTGCCGTCACGGCCGGATCGTCCGATTGCCCCACCATATTGTCAAACACTATCACTTTGCCGCCGGGCAAAACGATGGGTGCGGCGCGTTGCCCGGGGAGGACGCGCAGTTCAAGCGCGGTATTCGGTGCCAGGCGCTCCACTAGGAGCGCGGCGCTGCGGATGCCTTCTGGGCTGGTGCAATAAGGACCGGCCAATTGGCCAATGCGCTGTGCAAGCACCTGGCCGAGCTGGATGCGTTTGGCCTCAGGCAAGACGTTACTTGCATAGCGGGTCATGGCTTGCGGCCCCCAAATCAGGGTTGCAAAGCTGAGAAGGACGACGCTTGAGAGTGCAAGAATGAAACGCACTCTGCCAGGATGTGGACGGCTACGATCAATAGCTTTTTGCACCTTTAGCAGGGCGTCAAGCATGGTTTTGTCGGAAATTTCCAAACTTTCTTCCGAGCCCGGCGCGGGCCTCAGGGTCGCTGCATCCTCTTTATGGGTTTGGACATCAACCGCGGCCAAAGACCAATGGGCCAGCGGGCGGTTTTGCATATCCGTCAAAATTAAGGTGGCTTGGCCGCAAGACACAACAACCTCACGCCTTTGCATCGCAGGGCCGCTGCGCCAAAGGCCGGTACATTCCAGCCGCTCATATGCTTTAAGTGCGGTCATGTGGGCCTGCTCTGCCTCTTTTCCGCAAGATAGGTTGATCCGAGTATCTAGGCAATGGCCTGTGCCGTTTTGCGCTGATGTCCGCTCGCCCCTAGGCTGTTTTTGCGATGCCCCGGAGCTCGAATTTCTGGATCTTGCCGGTGGATGTTTTGGGCAGCTCTTGGAAGATGATACGCTTTGGTGTTTTGAACCCGGCCAAACGGGCACGCACAAAGGCGATCACCTCAGCCTCTGTGGCCGATTTTCCCTCAAGCAACTCAACAAAGGCACAGGGCACTTCGCCCCATTTGTCATCGGGCTTGGCCACAACGGCGCATAGGCTCACGGCCGGATGGGCCATTATAGCGCCTTCGACCTCGATGCTTGAGATATTCTCACCGCCGGAAATGATGATATCTTTCATCCGATCGGCAATCTGCATCATGCCATCGGGATGCTGAACGGCGATGTCTTCGGAATGAAAAAATCCTCCAGCAAAAGCCTTCACCGTCGCTTCGGGATTTTTGTAATAGCCCTTCATGACCGAGTTGCCCCGCATGACGATTTCGCCCTGTGTCACGCCATCCATTGCAATTTGCTGGCCTTTGTCATCAACGACGGTGGTCAAATCCATCATCGGCATGGCGATCCCCTGGCGGGCCTTGCGGGCCGATTGCTCTTCGGCGGGCAGAGCATCCCAGGCCGGATTCCAAAGCGATTCCACCACATGCCCATAGGTCTCGGTGAGCCCATAGACTTGTGTGACATTAAAACCCAATTGGCCGATGGCAGCCAAAGTCGCCGGTGCTGGTGGGGCGCCGGCGGTAAAGACCTCAACCTGATGATCAAAGCTGCGCCGTTCGCCGTCTGCGGCGTTGACGATCATGTTGAGCACAATGGGCGCGCCGCCGAAATGGCTTACCCCTTCATCTGCGATGCCATCATAAATCGCCTTGGCTGAAATATCGCGGCAGCCGACAACCGTGCCGCCCAAAAGGGGCATCATCCAAGTGTGGTTCCAGCCGTTACAGTGAAACAAAGGCACGATGGCCATGAACACCGGCTGGAGCGTCATGCGCCAACTGATCGGCGTGCCCATAGTCATCAAATAGGCGCCGCGGTGGTGATAAACCACGCCCTTGGGGCGGCCTGTTGTGCCGGATGTATAATTGAGCGCTAGGCTCTCCCATTCATCCGCCGGCATGATCCAAGGGGCCAGAGCATCGCCGCGGGTGAGCAATGTTTCATACTCCAGATGCCGGCCAGAGGCGGTGAAGCCAGCCTCTTGATCGGCCACCTCAATGATCTGCGGCGCGGGCGTGCTCATAGCGGCAATTGCCGCCTCCACCGGGGCAAGAAATTGGCTGTCGACCAAAACAACCTTGGCCTCTCCATGTTCGAAAATATAGGTCAGCGTGTCGACATCGAGCCGGGTGTTGATGGTGTTTAAGACAGCGCCACATGCGGGCACACCAAAGCTGGCTTCAATTTGCGCTGTGATATTGGGGAGCAGCGTTGCGACCACATCCCCGGGCTCGACGCCGAGGCCTGTCAGAGCGCTGGCCAATTGGCTGACCCGCGCGTGATATTGGCGGTAGGTGGCGCGATGGGAGCCGTAGACCACCGCAATATGCTCGGCAAAGACCGAGGCGGCGCGTTGCAGATGCGACAAAGGCGTCAGCGGCACATAATTTGCCTGGCATTTGTCCAACCCAGTCTCTTCCGCCATCCAGCCCATGTCGCATTCCTCCCATTTCTGCGCACTATCGCGCTTGCGCAGATGATTTCAAGAGCCCATGCATACCAAATGGATCAAAAAACAAATACAGTTGCGTCAATTCTCTTTATGGTGACCGGTATGGCCACTGTTGGAGTGATCGATAACTTCATCACCTATATCGCTGTGGAAGTGAGCCTGTGGCAATTTCACTTTCTGCGCAGCATGATCGCTGTTCCGGCTATTGTAGGTTTCGGTCTGTTGGCTGGCTGGACATTGCGACCCCTGCGCCTATGGCCGGTCTTGGGGCGCAATATGTTCCTGTCTGGCGCCATGTTCGTCTATTTTGGCTGTTTGGGGTTCTTTCCCATTTCGGCCGTGGCGGCTGGCCTTTTCACCGCACCGGTTTTGGTGATGTTCATCGATGCAGTTTGGTCGCGTCGGCGCATTGGGCCAATTCGCCTCGCGACGGCCTGTCTAGGGTTTCTGGGCACGCTTTTGGTGCTCAAGCCCGATGTTGGCGGATTAGGCTGGGCCAATCTGATCCCGGTTTCGGCTGGGCTTATGTATGCTTTTGGCAATGTGGCGACGCGCAAATGGTGTGAAGGCGAAAGCGCTGTGGCCTTGCTTTGGTCCTATATGTTTTTGATGCTGATCTTTGGAGCTTTGGGGGTGATTTACCTTCATGTCTTCCCCGGAGATCCCAGCAGCTATCTCACAAGGGGTTGGGTTTGGCCATCCGCAAGCGTTTGGATGTGGATCGCTATTCAGGCGGTGTTTTCCTTAATTGGTATCGGGTTCATCATGAAAGCCTATCTCATCGGCGAGGTGACCTATGTCTCAATCTTTGAATATTCCATGTTGATTTTCGCCAGCGCCACCGCTTGGATGTTGTTCGGTGATCGCCTTGGAGCCTTGGGGTTTGTCGGCATCGGTGTCATCATTGTTACCGGAATTGTCATTGCTGTTCGTTCGAATGCGGCGGACAATTAGGGCATCTGTGGCCCGCAGCTGAGAGGATTCAAGCGGCGAAGTGGCTGTAAAAGCCCTTGCCTTCTTCTGCCAATGTGCGGAGCAATTCGGGCGCGGCAAATCGGGCACCATAGCGTGATTGCAGCTCATCGCAGCGCGCCACGCCATAGGCGGCACCCAGCATGTCGAGCCAAGACAGCGGCCCGCCGGACCAAGGGGCAAAACCCCAGCCCAAAATCGCGCCGACATCGCCCTCGCGCACATCCATCAACACGCCCTCTTGCAATGCGCGCACCGCCTCAAGGCTTTGGGCAAACATGAGCCTGTGCTGCACATCTAATAGCTCCAGATTGCCGCCCTCTTTGCCGAAATGATCGCGCAGGCCCTGCCAGAGGCCCTGCCGCTTGCCTTTGGCATCATACTCATAAAATCCGGCCGAAGACTTGCGCCCAAGGCGGCCCTGCTCAAACAGCCAAAACAAGACCTCATCGGCCTGTGCATTGTCGTAATCTGCGCCCATGGCGGCTTTGGTGGCCTTGGCGATCTTGACCCCGAGATCGATAGAGGTCTCATCATTCAATTGCAGCGGGCCAAGGGGCATTCCCATCAGCTTGGCGGCATTCTCGATCAGGGCAGGCTCAACCCCTTCTTGCACCATGCGCAGCCCTTCGTTGATATAGGGGATGATGCAGCGGTTGGCGTAAAAGAACCGAGCGTCATTCACCACAATCGGCGTTTTGCGAATTTGCCGCGCAAAGTCCAAGGCTTTTGCCACCGCTCGGTTGCCGGTTTCTGCGCCTTTGATAATTTCCACCAACGCCATTTTCTCAACAGGGCTGAAAAAGTGGATGCCAATAAATTGGTCGGGCCGCGTGCTGGCTTTTGCGAGGGCCGTAATGGGCAAAGTTGAGGTGTTGCTGGCAAAAATACAGTCGGGGCCGATGACCGCTTCGACCTTTTGGGTCACCTCTGCCTTGATGTTCGGATCTTCAAACACGGCTTCGACGATCAAATCACAGTCTGTCAGAGCGTGATGGTTGGGGGTCGCGGTAATGTGTGACAGCAGGGCCGCTTTGTGTTCCGGCGTTGATTTGCGCCGCGCGATCCCCTTGTCGCAATAGTCGGCGACATAGGCTTTGCCCTTATCGGCGGCCTCTTGGGTTTGATCAATGAGCACCACCTCAATACCAGCCTGTGCCGAGACAAGTGCAATGCCCGCGCCCATCATTCCCGCGCCAAGAATGCCCAATTTGCGTACGGATTGATCTGGCACCTCTTTGGGCCGCACCGCGCCTTTGTCCAGAGCGCCTTTGTTGAGAAACAAGCTGCGGATCATATTGGAAGAGGAGGGGTTCATTATAACCGATGTGAAATGCCGGGTCTCGATTTTTAGGGCCGTGTCAAAGGGCACTAAGGCGCCTTCATAGACCGCACTTAACAGCGCCTTCGCGGCTGGGTAAACACCCATGGTTTGACCATTGACCATGGCAGACGCACCGACAAAGGTCATAAAGCCGGCCGGGTGATAGGGCGCGCCGCCGGGCATTTTATAGCCTTTTGCGTCCCATGGCTTGACCAAATCAGTGTCTTTTGCCGCCAAGATCCATGCTTTTGCATCTTCGAGCGGGGTGGTGCTGACCGCATCAATGATCCCGGCCGCTTGGGCCTGCGATGGTGAGCAAAGCTTGCCCTGCAACAGATAGGGGCTTGCCGCCATCGCCCCCATTTTGCGCACCAAGCGTGTTGTGCCGCCTGCGCCGGGGAAAATACCCACCTTGATTTCTGGCAGGCCAATTTTCGCCTTTGGGTTGTCGGCGCAAATGATGTGGTGGCAGGCCAGTGGGATCTCAAGCCCAATTCCAAGTGCTGTGCCGGGCAGCACGGCGACGATGGGCTTGCCGCCCTTTTTGGTTTTGAAATCCATGCCTGCCAGTTCAATTTTACGCAGGATTTGGTGAATTTCCATAACCATCTCGAAACAGCCCTGCGCGGGATTTTCTTGGTGCATGTCCTTTGTCTCAGCGATCACCGCCAAATCCATGCCAGCGGCAAAATCCGACTTAGCGGAGGTGATGATCACCCCTTTGACCATGGGATCAGTGAGGCACCCATCGATCAGAGCATTGAGATCGGCAAAACCCTGCTTGCTCATGACATTCATTGGCCGGGCCTGGCAGTCCCAGGTGATGGTGGCCAGACCATCGGCATCAAGGGATTGGGTGAAATCGGACATATATCCTGCCTCTAGGTTAGGTATTCCCGGGTCGTCCAATCGCGATGACCCAGAGCGTTCATTATTGAGCTGATCCGCCAAGTCTTCCCATCATGGATTAACATAGCAGAGGAGGTATAGGGTCCCACAACACGCCGATCTTCGGCAAACATTTGCGTTTGATAGGTGCCGATCAACGTGTCCTCTTCGCTGGCTTCAATCACCATGACCTTTCGGATGATCTGCGAAATTTTCAGCGTATCGAGCGCCTGGCAATAGAGATCCCAATCTTTTCGGAGGCTTTCAATTGAATCGTTGTACAGCTGGCCGTTGAGCGTAATTGAGGTGAAGGGCAAGGCGATATGATCAACCCATGTCTGAAAATCGCGATCGACCCAACAGGCGGAAATTCGATCTAAAAAAGCTTGAAATTCGACTTCATCCACGGGAATGCTCCATTTCTAGTCTCAAATGCGTTCAATAATCGTCGCGGCGCCCATGCCAGAGGCGACGCAGAGTGTGGCCAGGCCAGTGCCCTTGCCGCTGCGCTCTAATTCATCGAGCAACATGCCAATAATAATGGCACCTGTGGCGCCAAGCGGGTGGCCCATGGCAATCGCGCCACCGTTTACATTGACACGGCTCTCGTCAACATTGAAGGCCTGCATAAAGCGCAGCACCACTGCGGCGAAGGCCTCATTGACTTCAAACAGATCAATATCTGAAATGGACATCCCGCTTTGTGCCAAAATCTTTTCGGTAACGGGAACCGGTCCGGTCAGCATGATCGTAGGATCGGATCCAACTTTAGCTGTGGCGCGAATAACCGCGCGGGGTTTGAGACCATGGGCCGCGCCAAAAGCTTTTGAGCCAATCAAGATGCCAGCCGCCCCATCGACGATGCCAGACGAGTTGCCGGCGTGATGGATATGGTTGATCCGTTCCAGATGCGGATACTTCATCAGGGCGACCTTATCAAAGCCAGGCATGGTTTCGCCCATATCTTTGAAGGCAGGTTTCAAAGCCCCCAGTGATTGCATATCCGTGCCGGGGCGGGGGTATTCGTCATGGGTCAAAATGGGGAGGCCGTTGAGATCCTTGACCTCAACCAATGTGTTGTCAAAGCGCCCCTCTGCTATGGCCCGCGCGGCGCGTTTCTGGCTTTCAACGGCCAAACGATCAGCCTGCGCGCGGGTGAAGCCATATTCCGTGGCGATGATATCTGCGGAAATGCCCTGCGGCACAAAGTAATGCGCCATGGCGATCGCGGGATCTACCGCAACGGCGGCCCCGTCGCTGCCCATCGGCACACGGCTCATCATCTCGACCCCGCCTGCGATATAGGCGCTGCCTGCACCGCCTTGGATTTGATTGGCCGCAAGGTTGACGGCCTCCATGCCGCTGGCACAAAAGCGATTGATTGACAGTCCGGGGATGCGCTCATCCAGATCCGAGGCCAGCACCGCCGTGCGGGCCAAACACCCGCCTTGTTCCATCACCTGCGTGGCATTGCCCCAAATGACATCCTCGATCACTGGCCCGTTCAGATGATTGCGCTGTTGCAACGCGTTGAGCAGATCGGCAGAGAGCCGGGCGGCTGTGACCTCATGCAGGCTGCCATCGGCGCGCCCCTTGCCCCGGGGGGTGCGTATGCAATCGTAGATATAAGCCTCAGTCATAGATCGTTCCTTTATGCCCGGTCAGAGGGATTGCCTGGCATCAAATCATAGGGGTGTTTCCAACCGGGCGTCTCTTCGATCCGGCCGAGCCAAGCGTCAATATTGGGCCAATCAGAACGGATGAAACCATAGGGCTCCGGATAGAATAGATAGCCACAATTGGCGATATCGGCGATGGTGAGGCTTTGGCCGACGATCCAATCGCGCCCTAAGAGATGGCTGTCCAATGTATTATAGGCACCAAGCAAGCGGCCCTGCATAAACTTGATTGCCTCTTGCGGGCGTTTTTCTTCGGCTAAGAAATTCATCAAAAAACGGGTAACGCCGGCCTGTGAGGACATCTTATGGTTGTCAAAAAGCACCCAGCGCAGCACTTCGTATTTATCCTCAGGCGCTCCACCCAGCTTGCCGGTTTGGTCGACCACCCACTGTTGAATTGCGCCTGATTGCGACAGGGTAAAATCACCCTGTTCCAGCACCGGCGCTTCGGCCATTACATTAAGGCTCCGATAGGCGCCCGTTCGCGCGCCGCCGCTGAAGAAATCTACAAAGACCGGTTCCCAGTCGAGGCCGGCGAGCTCAAGCGTGAGTGCTGCTTTGTAGGAATTTCCGCTCTCGCCAAAGCAATGTAATTTGAGCGTCATTTAAACCTCTGATTGTATCTTGTTTTTTTGCTCAAATGGAGTGTCAGCCAGAAAAGGCCTCCGCGTCAAGTGCCATTACCGTATCTCCGCCCGAGGTTATCCGCGCAAGGTGGAGCGCCGTGGCCGGCAAGTGTCGGGCCATATAATACTGACCCGTTGTCAATTTTGCTGCATAAAAAGCCCGATCTTTCGTGCCTGTTTCCAGTGCCGTAGAGGCTGCCTTTGCCATTTCCCCCCACATCAAGCCAAGGCAGACATGGCCGAGCAGATGTAGAAAATCACTGGATCCGGCCAAGGCATGATGGGGGGTTTTGATCCCGTGTTGCATGAAATACATCACCGCAGCCTGCAAATCTTTGGAGGCGGCTTTTATGCCGGCGACGAAGGGGGCCATTGCTGCGTCATTGGCATTCTCATCACAAAAGCGCGCGAGATGCTCCATAAAACCTATGATGTATTTTCCACCCTCTTGCCCCAGCTTGCGGCCGATCAGATCCAGCGCTTGCACCCCATTGGCGCCCTCGTAGATCATTGCGATACGCGCATCTCGGGTGAATTGCGACATGCCCCACTCTTCGATGTAGCCATGGCCTCCCAAGACCTGTTGCGCCTGCACGGTCATCGCATAGCCTTGATCGGTCAAAAACCCTTTGATCACAGGGGTCAAAAGCGAAATGAGCCCGTCGGCGGCAGCGTCTTGCAAACGATGTGCCTGATCAATCAGACTGGCGGCCCAAAGCGCAAGCGCCCGCGCCCCTTCGATAAAACTTTTTTGATCCATAAGGCTGCGGCGGATGTCGGGATGCACAATCAGCGGATCGGCGGGTCCATCTGGGTTTTTGATGCCGGTGACGTCGCGGCCTTGCAGGCGTTCCTTGGCGTAGATGACCGCATTTTGATAGGCGGCGCTGGCCTGTGCCAATCCTTGCATGCCGACACCCAAGCGCGCCTCATTCATCATGGTGAACATCGCGCGCATGCCCTTGTGCATCTCTCCAAGCAAATAGCCGGTGGCGCCGTCGTAATTCATGACGCAGGTTGCATTGCCATGAATCCCCATTTTCCGCTCAATCGCCCCGCAGGTCACTCCGTTGCGTTGGCCAAGGCGGCCTTCGGGGGTGACAATAAATTTCGGCACAATGAACAATGAAACGCCCTTTATGCCCTCCGGTCCACCCGGAATTTTGGCAAGAACGAGATGAATGATATTCTCGGCCAGATCATGCTCTCCGGCTGAAATGAAAATTTTCTGGCCGGTCACCGCATAGCTGCCATCCGCGTTCGCGATAGCCTTTGTGCGCATCAGGCCCAAATCCGTGCCGCAATGGGGCTCGGTCAAATTCATCGTGCCGGTCCAATCGCAGGCAATCATCTTTGGCAGGAAAAGATCTTTTTGTGCCTCTGTCCCATGGGCTAAAATTGTTGAGGCGGCGCCGTGGGCGAGGCCATGATACATGGAAAACGCTTGATTGGCGGCCATAAAATGCTCTGTGACTGCGGATCCGATCACGGAGGGCATGGATTGCCCGCCATATTGTTCCGGCATATCAATCCCAGCCCAGCCGCCAGATTTGAGCTCTTCAAAGGCTTGCTTGAACCCAGCGGGCGTGCGCACCTTGCCTGCGTCCCATGTGCAGCCGTCACGATCACCAACCGCATTCAAGGGCGCCATGACGGCACTGGCCAGCTTGCCAGATTCGTCTAATATTGCCTTGGTGAATGCTGGATCAAGATCGCTGTAGCCTGGAATATTGGACTGAGAGAGCCGCAGCACCTCGTGCAAGATGAATTGCTGATCCTTGATGGGGGCGCTGTAGCTTGGCATGGGGGATCCTTTGGCTGGAAACTTAATCTGTGGCGCGCGTTTTTTGGTGCAGCAATTGGCGGCCCCAGTCTAATTGGGCTTTCAATTCGTCAATTGCCTCATTGAGCTCATCGCGCTGGCGCTCCATATCCTCCAAGCGCGCGCAAGCAATGCGATAAGTCTCTTGGAATTGCGTGGCTTGCCCGTCTCCAATGTCATACATATCCAGGAGCTGGCGGATTTCCTCGAGGCTAAAGCCAAAGCGTTTTCCGCGCAGGATCAGCTTAAGCCGGGCGCTGTCGCGGCGGGTGAAAAGGCGCCGGGTGCCCTCTCGCTTGGGAAACAGCAATTCTTTGGATTCGTAAAATCGTAAGGTGCGTGGCGTGACGCCGAAGGTCGCGCACATTTGCTGTATCGTTTGTGTCTCTTCCATCTCTTCACCACCGAGGTTTCATCATAGGGCTGCTAGCAATGCCTTGCGTTGACGTTAATCAAGAGATAGGTAAAGCAAATTGGCATAATATACAAATTTTTGGCGGCATTTTGCCTATTTATTGTAAATTTTGAGCCTAGGACAGCTCTGCTGAAATCGTGTCAATCATCGTCGAGAGATCTGTAATTGCGCCTTTGATGTCCTCTTGCTGCTGTTTCAACAGAGCTAATTTTTCTTGCGCGATTGGAATCCAGGCCTGCATCTGCGCCGTGCTGCCTTCTTTGTCGTAGATCTGCAACCATTGGCGCAGTTCTTCCAGACTAAAACCAAATCGGCGGCCGCGCATAATCAAAGTCATGCGCGCCACTTCGCGCGGGCTGTAAAAGCGGGCGCGACCAACCCTTTGGGGCTGCAAAAGCTCAATGTATTCATAATAGCGCAGAGTGCGCGGGGTCACATCGAAATGCGCGCACATGTCTTTGAATGTTAGGTTTTCTTGTGTCATGTTTCCCCCACTCGCATAGTATTGCACTGAAATGGACGGTCAAGAGATCAGTTCATGAAGCCAGGTGCGAGGATGTAAAACCCATAAGCCACCACAAGAGCCGGGATGGCCGAATAGCCAGTGGCAATTAGAGCTGCACGTGGATTGAGCGCAATGGCTGGGAAGAGCGCATCACCGTCATTAGAGATCGCATTGCCGATCAACGCCGCGAAGGGCAAGACGCCATTAAGGTAGAGCGTGGCGACCAAAACCTGCGGTCCGCATCCTGGAACAAACCCAACCAAGACCGCAATCAGCGGCAACAGCACCCCGATGGTTCCAAAGGCGGCCCGCAGGTCAAACCCGCCAAAGGTTTCGGCGTAACTATAGCTGAGATAGGCGATGATCACCCAGATGGAGATAAAGGAGGTCTCCTCTGCGACGCGGGTCAATGGGTGATCGGCAATATTTGTCATGGCTTTGAGCGGAGAGGTTGCCCAGATGAAAAGCCCGAGAAAACTGCCAGCAAGAGCGACGGAGAAAATCAAACCAGTGCCATAAAGTGCAAAAATGTCTGCTCCCGCCACTTGGGTGACGCCAAAGATTAATCCGGGCAGAGCCAGGCCGACATATGCGTAGTCTTGCCAGCGTGTGCGCCCAATGACCGGCGCAATTTCGCAATGTCCAGAGGTGTTCGGTGTGAGATCAAACCGATTGAAGCGATCGACAAGCCATCCTGACAGAATGCCGACGACAAAGGACAGGGGCAAAACAACCAGCGCCGCATCTGGACGGGTTGCGATCAACAGAAAGGCGGCATCCCCCATGGTTGCGGTCAGCGTTGCGACCACGGCGCCAAAGCTGACATTGCCCGAAGAATAAGCCGCCACCACAACCACAGCGCCGCCGCAGCCGGGCGTGGTGCCCAGAAGTGCGGCCATAGGCACTTGAAACCCTTTGGATTTTTTCAGCGCTGACCCGATATCAAATCGAAACACCCGTTCCGCACCGTAAAACAACAGCAAGGTTGCGGCGACAAATGCTGAGACCTGCACATAGGCATCCACCATCAAGCCACGGGTGAGATGCCCGACGGGTCCTGGAGCGAGCGCGAGAGCCAAAAATACACATAAGACCAGCAGTCTTCGGCTTCGAAATGGGCCGAGCATATCTGACGCGATGAATGTCTGCGCATTGGAGTCTGTGGTCATGACAGCTTTCGTATTTCAATTGAGAATAATTCGCAAGTGCAAATAAAGCGCTTGGCAATCACCGGCGCAGGCACAATAACCGCTGTATGACACAAGACCAGATGACAGCCGCGCGTCAGTTCATTGATGCAATCCCGCATTCTCGCCGATTGGGCATGCAGCTCGAAGAGCTGGGTGATGGTCGTGCGATTATTTCCATGCCCTATGATTCCGCCCTGATTGGCGACCCGGTCACAAAGGTCATTCACGGCGGCGCTGTGTCTGCTTTGATGGACACGGCGGGTGGGGCCGCGGTGGTGGCGCATCCTCTTGCGGGGCTGGGCACGGCCACTTTGGATTTACGCATTGATTATATGCGGCCTGCAACGCCAGGCCAGACCATCACGGCCACTGCGGAGTGCTATCATGTCACCCGGACAGTGGCCTTTGTGCGTGCCACGGCCTGCGATGAAGACACAGGCCGCCCCGTTGCTACGGCGACGGGTGCTTTTACTGTTGCGAAGGCCAGCGCATGAGCCGGCCAGAACCTGTCACCCAAGTCAAACGTCGTCGCGATCTCGCCTTGTCCGTAATCGTCAGCCAAGTGCCCTATATCGAGTTTCTGGGCGTGCGCTTTGACCGGCATGGCGATGAGTTGACGGCAACCATGGGGTTCCATGACAATCTGATTGGCAACCCGATGCTGCCCGCGCTCCATGGGGGCGCAACCGCGGCCTTTTTGGAGATCACCGCGATCATCGGCTTGGCCTGGAGCACGCTTTGGGATGATATCGAAGCGGAGAGATTGGATGTCGAGGCGGTCCAAAACGGCGCCTTGGTCCTGCCAAAAACCATTGATTTTACCGTTGACTACCTACGCACCGGCCTGCCGCGTGATGCCTATGCAAGGGCACGGGTCAACCGTTCGGGCCGGCGCTATGCTTCGGTGCATGTCGAGGCTTGGCAAGACAATCGAGATCGCCTCTTCGCGCAAGCATCTGGACATTTCTTGATGCCGCAGAGCAATGGCTGACCCGACATATGGCATAACGCATCGGCGTGTTTTGTCGATTGCCCTGCCGATCGTGATTTCCAATGCGACCGTGCCGATCTTAGGTGCGGTAGATACCGGCGTGATTGGCCAATTGGGCGGAGCGGCGCCCATCGGTGCGGTTGGCATTGGCGCCATCATTTTGGGCGCGCTCTATTGGATCTTTGGTTTTTTGCGCATGGGCACCGTGGGTCTGACCAGCCAAGCATTGGGCGGCGGGGACGCGCAAGAGGTCCGCGCGCTGTTCTTTCGCAGCGCAGGTATTGGCGTACTCGCCGGACTAGGTTTTATCGCGTTTCAGATCCCCATTTTTGCTGCTGCCTTTTGGATTGCCCCAGCCTCTGAGGAAGTTGAGGGTTTGGCGCGGGCCTATATGTCTATTCGTGTTTGGTCGGCACCGGCGGCGATTGCAATTTATGGCCTCAGCGGGTGGCTGATTGCACAAGAGCGCACCCGCGCTGTGCTGATGATTCAGCTTTTCATGAATGTGACAAATATCATTTTGGATTTCTGGTTCGTACTCGGATTGGGCTTTGGGGTCGAAGGGGTGGCCGTGGCGACTTTGATTGCCGAATGGGGCGGGCTGGTATTGGGCCTCTACCTCTGCCGACAGGTCTTTCGCGGTTTGGCGCTGTCTTTGTGGCAGCAGATCGTTAACCGGCGGCGTGTGATCTATATGATGCAGGTGAATGGCGATATTCTAATCCGCTCAGTGCTCCTGCAAGCGGGCTTCGTTAGCTTTTTATTCTTTGGGGCCGAACTCGGGGATGTGACCTTGGCGGCCAATCAAGTCTTGCTGCAATTTGTTTATCTGGCCTCCTATGCCATGGATGGCTTTGTCTTTGCGGCAGAGTCTTTGGTGGGCCAAGCTATGGGTGCCAAGGCTGTAGCGCAATTGCGGCGGGGCGCATCGGTGACGGCGGTTTGGGCCTTTGGCTCGGCCATTGTCATGGCCGCTGGATTTTGGATCGTCGGGCCCTTTGTGATTGATGTGATGGCCAAAGATCCCGCTGTGCAGCAGGCGGCACGTTTGTATCTGCCGCATATGGCGCTCGCGCCCCTTTTGGGCGCTTTGGCCTGGATGCTTGATGGGGTTTTTATCGGCGCCACCCGCACAAAGGACATGCGCAACATGATGATCCTGTCGTTTTTAGGTTACTGCGGTCTTGTGCTCTTGCTCTTGCCGAGTTTCGGCAACCATGGGCTTTGGATGGCGATGAATGGGTTTTTCATTCTGCGCGGTGTCAGTTTGGCGCTTCGCTATCCCGCGCTGGAACGGGTTGCCGCCGCGCCTTAATCATCAGCCGGCCTTTGGCTTTAGAGCCAGTCTTGCGTGGTGGTGCCAATGGCTTGATCGAGCCGCTCATGGCCGTCCTGGGCCAAAAGCTGATCCAGGCCATTTGCAATGCGCGGCACCAAGGATAGACCCTGGTAGACCATGGCCGAATAGATTTGCACGGCGCAGGCCCCGGCCGTGATTTTCGCATAGGCGTCCTGTGCAGATCCAATACCACCCACGCCCACCAGATCGATCTCGCCCTGTGTGGCCTGGCGCATTTTGGCCAGAATGCGAGTGGATTTTTCAAACAAAGGTCGCCCCGACAGGCCGCCTGTTTCTTGGCGCTGCGCAGCGGCAAGCCCGTCCCGGTCCAGAGTGGTATTGGTGCAGATAATCGCCGCAAGCCCGGCTGCGCGCGCCAGATCGGCGATGTCCTGGATTTCTGCATCCGTCAGATCAGGTGCGATTTTCAGGAAGATAGGCAGGGGGTTGGTCAAATTTGCATTGGCTGCGTTCACTCGGCCCAACAGATCTTCTAGGGCCGCTTTTCCCTGAAGATCGCGGAGCTTTTCGGTATTGGGCGAAGAGATGTTCACCGTTGCGAAATCAATATGGGCTGCCGCCTGTGTGAGTACCTGGCCAAAATCATCGGCTCGGTCTGCGCTGTCTTTGTTGGCACCAAGATTCAAACCGCGTGGTATGGCTGTTGGGTTTTGCGCGAGACGGGCGGCGATTTCGGCGATGCCTTGATTGTTGAAGCCAAAGCGGTTGATGACCGCCTGGTCTTTGGTCAGACGAAACAGCCGTGGCTTGGGATTGCCGGGCTGTGGCCTCGGGGTTGCCGCGCCCACTTCCAAAAACCCAAATCCCGCCTTGGCCATTGGCGCCAGCGCCTCGGCGTTTTTGTCATAGCCCGCGGCCAAACCAACTGGGTTGTGCAGGGCAATGCCGCCCATAGAGGTTTCAAGGCGCGCCCGTTGAATCGGGCCGCCGTGCAGCGGGGCCAGGCCCAGCTTTAGCGCTTGAATTGACAATCCATGTGCACGCTCTGGATCCAACTGGTGCAGAAGCTTCAGGCCCAATTTTTCCCGCAGGCTCATGTTAGGCCTTCGGGGAATTTGTGGCGTCCATCGACCAGCGGCAGGGGCTGGCACCAAAGAACATTTGTTAATTTGAGTGTGGCATAGAGGTGGGGAAATTCAGCGCCGCCGCGCGAGACTTCCCATTTTATCGCAGGGCCCAGAGCGTCAGTTTCGACCGCTGCCAGAAAGAGATTTTCCGCATTGGCAAAATGTTTGTCGGCTGTGTCTTGGGCCTGCTGGGCTGTGGAGAAATGGATATAGCCGTCTGCGATATCGACGGGAGCCCCAAGGGTCTCGCCCTGTGTCTGCAGGGCCTGCCATTCAACGGCACGGAATATTTTGTAAATCATCATCCCCCACCTGTGCCGTGTCAGGGGAAAATCGTCAACCGTCCTTTCGGGGCAGGGGCTTTTCCGGCAGTTGGAATTGACTCGACTCAGCAGATGTGGGTCGATGGCTCATCGATTAACTCAAGGGGATGACAATGAGAAAACTTTGTTGGCCAGCGCAGCCGCTGTGGCCTTAAGTGCCGGGATGGCTGTCGCGGATTATACTTTGACGATTTTGCACACCAATGACTTCCATGCACGTTTTGAGCCGGTGTCAAAATATGACAGCGGCTGCGGTGAGGAAGATAATGCAGAGGGCAAGTGCTTTGGCGGTTCGGCCCGATTGGTCACGGCCATTAACGAAGCGCGCGCCAGATCCGACAACTCGATTTTGGTGGATGGTGGGGACCAATTCCAAGGCACTTTGTTTTATACCTACTATAAGGGGAAACTGGCCGCCGAGATGATGAACAAAATGGGCTATACGGCAATGACCGTTGGCAACCATGAGTTTGACGATGGGCCAGAAGTGCTGCGCGGCTTTGTCGATGCGGTGAATTTCCCGATCCTAATGTCCAATGCCGATATCAGCGGCGAGGCGCTGCTGCGCGATGTGATCCAGAAGTCAGTGGTCATTGAGCAGGCTGGTGAGAAAATTGGTCTGATCGGGCTCACCCCTGAGGATACCGACGAGCTGGCAAGCCCCGGCCCGAATGTGATCTTCTCCGATCCGTCAGAAGCGGTGCAGGGCGAGGTGGATCGTCTGACGGCGATGGGCGTCAATAAGATCATTGTGCTGTCGCATTCCGGCTATCTGGTCGATCAGCGGGTCGCGGCCAATACCACGGGCGTCGATGTGATCGTCGGCGGGCATTCCAACACATTGCTGTCCAACACAAATGACCGTGCTGATGGGGCTTATCCAACAATGGTTGGGGATACGGCGATTGTGCAAGCCTATGCCTACGGCAAGTTTTTAGGTGAATTGAATGTCACCTTTGATGATGCCGGCCGCATCCTTGAGGCCATTGGTGAGCCGCTGATCATGGATGGATCTGTGGATGAAGATGGGGCCACAAAGGACCGCATTGCCGAGGCGGCCGAGCCGTTGGAGGCGATCCGCAATCAAGTCGTGGCGATGTCTGCGGCCGCAATTGAAGGCGACCGCTCAGTCTGCCGCGTGCAAGAATGTGAGATGGGCAACCTGGTGGCGGATGCGATGCTTGCGCGCGTGGCCGATCAGGGCGTGCAAATTGCCATTGCCAATTCAGGCGGTCTGCGCGCCAGCATTGATGCTGGAGAGGTGACCATGGGCGAAGTTCTCACCGTGCTGCCGTTTCAAAACACTTTGGCAACGTTCCAGATTTCTGGGCAGGGGGTGATTGACGCGCTTGAAAATTCTGTCAGCCAAGTCGAGGAGGTCGCGGGCCGTTTTGCGCAGGTGGCCGGTCTGAAATACACTTGGGACCCAAAGGTTGCACCCAATGAGGGGCGCATCGTTGAGGTACTCGTCGCGCAAGATGGCGGCTATGTGCCGATTGATCCTGCGGCGCTCTACTCTGTTGTGACGAATAACTATGTGCGCAATGGCGGAGACGGGTACAAAATGTTTCGGGACGGGTTGAATGCCTATGATTACGGCCCGGGTCTCGAAGTGGTTTTGGCCGAATATATGGCCGAGCAGGGCAGCTATGCGCCCTATCTTGATGGCCGTATTTCGGTGAAATAACAAAATGCGGGGCCACTGGGCCCCGCATGTCCCGCCCTTTGGGCGTTAGACTTGAAAATACTTGTGGCCGGTTATGGCCAGCATGAAATCAAGGCGACGGTTTGTTGCGCAAGATTGGCGAGATCCACAGGCTCCAACTTAACCGTCTCCGTTTCGGTGCTGGCGGCTGCATTGGCCGCGATCAATGTCTCAGAAATCAAGGGCCAATTGGCCATAAACTGCACGTTTGCAGGCAGTTGGCGAGATCCCTGCGGCGGTGGCGGCAACAGTATTCCAATCACAGATCCATAGTGATCATAAATCGGCCCACCGATATCGCCCGGCAGGCTGTCGATCTCCAATCGGGAAACACCGGCACGGCCTGTGAGGTCGGTCAGCGCTTGCAATTGGCCCATGGTGATGGAGGGCGCGCCGAGTTTGCCACCATAGGAATAACCGCCCAGAGCAACATATTGCGGCGCATAGGGGCTCCGGGTCTCAAACTGGCCAATCGAGGGGGCCGCCGCGTCCTGCGCGGGAACCAAGACCGCAAGTTCCGCGTTTTGAGCCGCGATGCTGAGCGGGAGGCCATCTTGCAGTTGTAATTTTCCGCATTCCGAAAAGTCTTGAGCCGCCGTGAGAACATGACCCTCGCGGCTGATGAAGACGCCCGATTGCGAGAAGCTTGGCTGGCGAATGGTCAAGCCTCCCAGAGACTCTTGTGGTGTGAGACCGGCGCTAAGAATGGGCGCCTCGCCCAGCGTGCCGGAAAGAGATGTAAAGCTTGTGAAGATTTCCTCTTCCACCCGCGCGCGGCGGGCCGTGTCCCCGCGCGGCCACACGAAAATCAGGCCTTTGATGTCACCGCCTTGCAATGTGGCAAAGCCGGTGGTGTGGAGCCGGTCGTCATAGGCTTCGATCGTGAAGCTGGATTTCGCCAGATTGCGCGGGCCGGTTTCGGGCAGGATGCTCAAGGTTTGCATCACCTCATAGAGGGCTGCAAGCCGGTCTCTATCGCCGCGTTGACTGATGAGGATCACCTGCGCCAAGCCTGTGTCTTTGGCGGCATAGGTGGCAAAGGGCGGATCGTAGGAGGCCGGGGCCAAAAGGGCGCTGGGCAGGCGCAGCGTGATTCCAGCCTGCGCATCAACCACGTCTTCAAATCCTAAACCGGCCAGTAAAAACTGATAATCTGCGATAAGCTCAGCTCTTTGTGCGGCGGTTAGAACACCGGTTGCGTTATAGCCATTGGCATATTGCCAGCTCTTCATAGCAGCGCGTGTGCCCGAACCATAAAGCCCATCAATGGCACTTTCATAAAACCCTGCCCAAGCGAGTGCCCGTTGCAGGTATTTTTTCTCGGCCTCTGTCATAGCACTTTCTGAGGCTTTGGCTTGCTTCAGCTGCTCGGCCGGGCTGATTGGCTGTTCTGCTGCGGGCTCTTCGGTGGGCGGCGCGGTTTGGGGGGCCGTGTTTGCGGCCCTATCAGTGTCTGCGGCGGGTTGAGCCGCCACAGCCGGCGGATAGAAGCGCGCGCCAAAGGACGCGCCGGTTGTGGTGAAGCTGGTGCGGGGGATCACCCCTTCGGCGCGGAATTTTTGTAAAGCGGCATCGGCCTGTTCTGGATCATATGGGCCGATGGCCACGCCGAACCAGCCTCCATTGATTTCAAATCCGTTTACGTTGTCCAAGTCGCGGGCATAGATCTCAATACTGTCCAAACTGGCCTCGAGATTCAGTCGGGTCTCAAGCTGAATCCAAACCTGCCGGGGCAGAGTGGATTGCGCCAAAGCGGCCTGTGCCCAGGTCAACATCAAAGCCATGAGGCTGTAGAGAAGCGATGATCTCATCTTTGAACCTTTTGAAAATTTGCCCTGTTATTTGTGGGATTGGCGCGTAAATCAAGCCGATGCAGGAAAGTTTTGGCATTTGCGCTGATTTGGCATCGGTGGCTTGATTGACGCTGGCCCGTGCAGCGCCTATTCAGGCGCCAGATCAGCGGCCGAGGAACACATGAGCACTCCAAAATCATTCCAAGAGATAATTTTGCGCCTTCAAACCTATTGGGCCGCGCAGGGCTGCGCCATTTTGCAACCCTATGACATGGAGGTGGGCGCTGGGACGTTTCACCCGGCCACCACGCTGCGGGCTTTGGGCTCCAAGCCATGGGCGGCTGCCTATGTGCAGCCATCGCGCCGTCCGACTGATGGGCGTTATGGGGAAAATCCAAACCGCTTGCAGCATTATTACCAATATCAAGTGCTCATCAAACCCAGCCCGCCGAATTTGCAAGAGCTCTATTTGGGCAGTCTCAAAGCCATTGGCATCGATATGGCCCTGCATGACATCCGCTTTGTAGAGGATGATTGGGAAAGCCCGACCTTGGGGGCTTGGGGCTTGGGCTGGGAAGTGTGGTGTGACGGTATGGAAGTGTCGCAGTTCACTTATTTCCAGCAGGTCGGAGGTCATGATTGTCACCCGATTTCTGGGGAGCTGACCTATGGTCTGGAGCGTTTGGCAATGTATGTGTTGGGTGTGGATCATGTGATGGACATGCCCTTTAATGACCCTTCCGCCCCTATCGCTTTGACCTATGGCGACATTTTCCGCCAAACCGAGGAAGAATACGCCCGTTGGAACTTTGATGTGGCCAATACAGAGGTCTTGCTGCGCCAGTTTGAAGAGGCTGAGGCAGAATGCGAGACTATTTTGGCGCAAGAGGCGATTGACCCCAAAACCGGCAAGCGGATCATCATGGCTCATCCGGCCTATGATCAATGTATCAAAGCCAGCCATATGTTTAACCTTCTGGATGCGCGCGGCGTCATCTCCGTCACCGAACGACAGGCCTATATCGGCCGGGTTCGGAGTTTGGCGACCAAATGCGCCAATGCCTTCGTGCAGACTTCAGCAGCGGGAGCGGCCTGATGGCTGTCAGTGGAAAAGTGATCAGCGGCGGAATTTTAGGAATAACAGCAGCCTTCGGGATTGGCGTCTATTATGCGCAGGTCTATGGCTATTATGAAACCTTCACCGAGGGCGAGGTGGCCTTGACCTCAATCGTCAGTGGCGCGCCAACACGCATTCCGGTGACGGAGTTTGAGGGCATTGACGCAGACAGCAGCCCAATCCGCTATCGCGCCTGTTTTAAAACACCTTTGAGCACGGCCATGCTCACAGAAACATTCACCACGCTGGAGCGTTCGGAGCCGCGCAACGCGCCGGAGTGGTTTGGATGTTTCGACGCGGCCCAAATCGCCGCTGACATCGACGCCGGCATTGCGACCGCCTATTTGGGGGCCGCGAATTTCGAGTTTGGGATCGACCGGATTGTGGCAATTTACGATGACGGGCGCGGCTTTGTTTGGCATCAAATCAACGAGTGTGGCGACAAACTTTATGACGGCTCACAGGCCTCTGACGATTGTCCGGAAAGGGATCAATAATGGCGGATCTTCTCATTGAACTCTTTTCGGAAGAAATACCCGCAGGTTTGCAAGCCCCTGCGGCTCAGAACCTCAAGAAACTGTTGACCAATGGGATGGTTGAGGCGGGCTTGACCTATGCCAATGCGTCAGCTTTTCACACAGCGCGACGCCTCACCTTGGTTGTGGAAGGTTTGCTCGACGCCAGCCCCACGGTGCAAGAAGAGCGTAAGGGTCCGAAAGTTGGCGCGCCAGAGCAGGCGATTGATGGATTTTTGCGCGGTGCGGGTTTGTCTATGGATGACCTTGAAGTGCGCGATGACAAAAAAGGTCAGGTCTATTTTGCCAAGATCACCAAGCCTGGGCGCCCCGCGGCTGAGATTGTGGCAGAGGTGTTAGAAGCGACTATTCGCAATTTCCCTTGGCCAAAATCGATGCGCTGGGGATCTGGGAGTCTGCGCTGGGTGCGGCCTTTGCAATCGATCCTTTGTGTCTTGTCCAATGAGGCCGAAGTCTCGGTTGTCCCTCTCGACGTGGACGGCATTAAAGCTGGCAACCAGACCCGCGGTCACCGTTTCATGGCGCCAGATGCCTTTGCGGTGAGTGGTTTTGAGGATTACGAAACCAAGCTGAAGCGCGCCAAAGTGATCCTGCGGGCCGATGAGCGGCAAGCTGCGATTTGGCAGGAAGCCCAGACCCAAGCTTTTGCGCTGGGCCAGAGCGTGGTGGAAGACACCGGCTTGTTGGCTGAGGTGGCAGGACTCGTGGAATGGCCCGTTGTTCTGATGGGTCAAATTGATGAGGAATTTTTGGATCTGCCCCCGGAGGTTTTGAAAACCTCCATGAAGGAACATCAAAAATTCTTCTCGGTCTCCAACCCGAAAACAGGCCGCATTGAGCGCTTTGTCACCGTGGCCAATATCGAGGCGGCCGATCAGGGCGCCACGATATTGAAGGGCAATCAAAAGGTGCTGGCTGCGCGTCTTGCCGATGCGAAATTCTTTTGGGAGAACGATCTGCGCGAAGCAAAAGCGGGCATGGGAAACTGGCAGGCGGCTTTGGAAAACGTCACATTTCACAACAAGCTGGGCAGTCAGGCCGCGCGAATCAAGCGTATTGCAGCATTGGCCCGTGACTTGGCGCCAGTGGTGGGCGCTGATCCGGATATGGCAGAGCAGGCCGCTTTGGTGGCGAAGGCGGATTTGAGCTCACAAATGGTCTATGAATTTCCCGAATTGCAGGGGCTCATGGGGCGCTATTATGCCGAAAAAGCGGGCATGTCGGCTGACATTGCGGCGGCCTGTGAAGCGCATTACTCGCCACTTGGGCCTTCTGACGATGTGCCGACTGCGCCCGTTTCTGTTGCTGTGGCGCTGGCCGACAAGCTTGACATGTTGACCGGGTTTTGGGCGATTGATGAAAAGCCGACTGGCTCGAAAGACCCGTTTGCTCTGCGCCGCGCAGCCTTGGGGGTGATCCGCTTGATTTTGGACAATCACCTCGCTTTGCCTTTAGCGGATCGCCTGGCCGCTGCCGACGCGGGTGCTGGAGCCGCGGATTTGCTCGGATTTTTCCAAGATCGCCTCAAAACCTACCTGCGTGACCGGGGCATTCGCCATGATGTGATTGATGCCTGCATCGCCATGCCGCAAAGTGACGATCTGGCACTTTTGGTCAAGCGGGCCGAGGCCCTGCAAGGGGCGCTGGGCACAGATGATGGCGAAAATTTGATCCAAGGTTTCAAACGCGCCAATAATATCTTGAGCCAAGCCGAAGAGAAGGATGGGGTTGAATATAGCTTTGGCGCCGATGTGAAATATGCGGAAAACGAGGCGGAGAAGGTGCTTTTCGCGGCGTTGGATTCGGCGGATAAGACGATTCAACCCGCCATAGCAACACAGGATTTTGCCGCCGCTATGGCAGCTATGGCCACATTGCGTGGTCCGATCGATGCGTTTTTCGAAGCGGTAAAGATTAATGCGGATAGTGCATTGGTCCGTCGCAATCGGCTGAACCTTTTGAGCCGGATTCGCACAACCTGCCTGTCGGTTGCTGATTTGACCAAAGTCGAAGGCTGACAAGTGCCTCTTGCACTACGCAGTCAAGGGCCTATGCTGCAGCAGAACATGAGGATGCCGCAGTGCAGAACGATCAAACTTTCGCCCCTGTTGTATTGGTTACCAATACAGCCCCAATGACCGCCGCCGCCTATGGCGGGCGGGCCAAATGCGCGCAGCGCCTGATCCGGCTGGATATGCCAGTTCCAACAACGGTAGCCCTTTCCTTTAAGGCGGTGCATGATTTGGCACAGGGTCATGCTTTGGATCTTGGCTTGGTCTTGCCACATTTCGGCGCGGCGCCCTTGCTCTCCGTGCGGCCGTCTTCTGGCAGCCCCGATTGGGGTGGGCCGGGTGCGATTTTGAATATTGGCATGAATGATGCAAAATTTTCCCAGCTCTGCGAAAGCCATGCTGAAACGGCAGCGGCCACCCTCTATCTGCGGTTTATCAACGCTTATGCGACCCATGTGGCGCGGCTGGATCCAGACGCTTTCGATGATCCTGAAACGCCGACCGCGGGCGATGTGATGAAGGCTTTGACCACCTATTGCGACGAGGCCGATGAGCCCTTCCCGCAAGACGTGGATGTGCAATTGGCCCATGTGTTGCGCTCTATGGCCCGGGCTTGGGAAGGCACCAGTGCCCGGCTTTTGCGCCAGGCGAAGGGTGCCCCCGCGGATGCGGGGCTTGGGCTTGTCGTTCAGGCGATGGCCATTGGGGTTGGGCGCGGAGAATGTGGCTCGGGTGTGATACAATTTGCCTCGTCCGACACGGGCCTGCCCGAGATTCACGGGCGCTACCTGCGACAATCTCAGGGGCGGGAGGCTTTGGATCGTCAGGTTGGATCGCTATATCTGACCAAGGATCCGCGTGGCCCGTCCTTTGAAGAAACCTGCCCCGAGGCTTTTAAACAGCTTTTGGACTATTCAGTTTTGGCCCGGCAGCGCCTGCGTGAAGAGATGCAAATTGAATTCACGCTCGAAAGTGGCAAGCTGGCGATTTTGGATGCGGTGCGTATCGTGCGATCTTCAAGCGCAGCGGTGCATATTGCCGTGGACCTGGCCCGCGACGGGATCATCCCGCGCGAAGATGCCCTTATGCGGGTTGACCCAAAGGCTTTGTCTGAACTGTTGCACCGGCAAGTGGCGCCCAATGCACCGCGCAGCGTATTGGCCAAGGGGATTGCCGCAAGCCCCGGGGCGGCGACCGGAAAGATCGTCTTTACAGCCTCCGACGCGCAAGCCAGTGCCGCGCGCGGCGAGGCGGCTGTTTTGGTGCGTCGTGAAACCGGTCCAGAAGATATTCGCGGCATGCACTCTGTGGTTGCGGTTCTCACCGAACGGGGCGGGGTCACAAGCCATGCCGCAGTGATCGGGCGTGGTCTTGGCTTACCCTGCGTGGTTGGCGCCTCGGACATGCGCATCGACGGGCAAAAGAAGACGGTCATTGGTCGCAACCAACAGATTTTGCGCGAAGGGGATGTCATCACTGTGGACGGCACCCATGGTGAGGTATTGGTGGGGCATGTGGAGACGGTGGAAGCTGGTCTCAACACCGCTGTCACAACCTTACTGGGCTGGGCAGATGAGTTGCGCGATATTGGGATCAGAGCCAATGCGGATACGCCGCGTGATGCGCAAACGGCCAAAAATTTTATGGCGGACGGCATTGGCCTGTGCCGCAGTGAGCATATGTTCTTTGAAGCGGACCGCTTAACTGTGATGCGGGAGATGATTTTTGCGGAAAACGAAGCGGACCGCGCCGCTTCTTTGGAACGACTCTTGCCCATGCAACGGGCCGATTTCACCGAATTGTTCCAAATAATGGAGGGGCGCCCGGTTTGCATTCGGTTGCTTGACCCGCCTTTGCACGAGTTTTTGCCTGCCGATCGTAGCGGGTTGCGCGATTTGGCCGAAGCTCTCAGCCTGCCGCTGTCGCGGGTGACCGAAAGGGTGGAGCAATTGTCGGAATATAACCCGATGCTCGGTCTGCGCGGGGTGCGGCTTGGGATCACGGTTCCCGAAATCTACGAGATGCAGGCGCGGGCGATATTTGAAGCGGCGATCGACAGTGGCGTTGATGCCTCACCAGAGATTATGATTCCATTGGTCTCGGCCTGTCGTGAGGTTGAATTGGTCAAAGCGCGCATTGATGCCGCCGCCGCCGCGGTGCGGGTCGAACGTGGACAAAGCTTTAGCTATTCTCTTGGGGTCATGGTCGAAACCCCGCGTGCGGCTTTGCGAGCCGGTGAAATTGCCGCCTATTCGCAGTTTTTGAGCTTTGGCACCAATGATTTGACACAGATGACCTATGGGTTGTCGCGCGACGATGCGGGGCGGTTTATGTCCTCTTATGTACAGCAGGGGGTCTATGAAGAAGATCCGTTTCACCGCTTGGACAAAGAAGGTGTCGGCGAGTTGCTGACGCTTGGAGCCGAGCGTGGCCGAGCTGCGCGGCCTGAAGTGGTCCTGTCCATCTGTGGGGAGCATGGGGGCGATCCGGAGGCGATTGCCTTTATCCGGCAATGTGGGTTCACCTATGTGTCTTGCTCGCCGTTCCGTGTGCCCGTTGCCCGTCTGGCCGCTGCGCAATGTGCTATTGCAGATAAGATAAAGAACTGATTCAAAATCATTTATTAAATCGCTTTGCGCAAATTATGCGGTCGCTGGACGAAGCCCTCATATTTGAGTAAAGCATCCCGAATTGTTGGGAGTGGTATAAATGGGGTTTGGAGCTTTACGCACCGCGGTCATGTCGATCTGTATTGGGCTGGCTTTGCAGGTTTTCGCCCTGCAGCCGGGCATGGCCAGTGATCGATCCGCTGCAGTTCCATCGGTGGAGTTAGAAGCCGCCTTGCGCCATGAAAATGCTATGGTGTCGGCAATGCCCTTGAGCCGCGTCGCTGTGTTGACTTCCCCGCGCCCTGAACAGCGTCCAAAGGGGTCTCAGGTGCGATATTCCGGCCGCTGGCTGCGCAGTCTGGCAAAGCCAACTGGCGGCAAGCAATGGGCTTGTTTGGCCGAAGCTATTTATTTCGAAGCGCGCGGGGAACCGGTCGAAGGGCAATTTGCGGTGGCGGAAGTGATTCTCAATCGCGTCGACAGCCCAAAGTTTCCAAACAGCATTTGCAAAGTGGTGCGCCAAGGCACGGGGCGCAAACATGCGTGCCAATTTAGTTATAATTGTGATGGCAAGTTGGAATATATCGCCAATGGGTCAGCCTATGATCAAACCAAACGCGTTGCGCGCGTATCGATGGACCGCAAGACACGACCATTGACCAAAGGAGCCACCTTTTATCACGCCACTTTCGTTTCCCCGTCTTGGGCGCGGAGTTTTCAGCATGTGGCCACAATCGGGGTACACAAATTCTATAAACCCGTTAGACGCGTTGCTGAGAAATAATGTTTGCGCTACGCCCGACCGGGCAAGAGGATAAGGCAAGAGGCCGAAAATGACCGATGATGATCTAAAACATGCTTTTGCTCATCCCTCCGCCCGGTCAGAGGCGACAGCAGAGGCGCCTTGTGACAGAATTTCTGTACGCGACCACATTCTAACCGTTGAAATTGGTGCGTTCCAAGCTGAACGCGGCACCACGCAACGTATTCGGTTTGATGTGGTGGTGGAAGTGCAGCCCTTGAGCGACGAGATCGACGATGATGTGGATCGCATTCTGTCCTATGATCGGGTCACAGAAGCCATAGAAGCGGCCCTATCCGAAGAGCGCTTGAATTTGCTGGAAACTTTGGCGGAACGTGTTGCAGAGCGTATTTTGCTCGCGCCGCAAGCGCAGCGGGTCTTTGTGCGGATTGAAAAGCTGGATCGTGGGCCCGGCAATTTGGGTGTGGAGATTGTACGTTCAAAGTCATGCGTCTTTGATGCGAACCTTCGGGGACTCGAAGAAACGCCGCATCCGATTGTTCTATTTTTGGCAAATAATGTGATCGACGAGGGGCATTTGGAGGCCTGGCTCTCTGCGGCTGAAGACAACACCCGCCCGGTCATCATATGCGTCGGCATGCCCGAGGCGGGAGCGCCGCAGGTGGCGGCGCATCGTATGGTTCAGCGCCGTATTGATCTTTTGGCGATTGAACAAAATGCTTGGATTTTTGCCAGCCACGATCCGCGCTGTGTGGTGGTGGGAACCAAGACAGAATTGGATTGGGGGATGCGCCACGACCAGATCAGCCTCTGGGCGCCGTCAAAGATCGTTTTGGACGCCGTCGATGGTCCGCCAACAGATATGGTCGATATTTCTGCTCTGGTCGAATGGTTTGCGCAGGAAATGCAGGCCGCGCAGCTGGTATTTGTCGGCGCAACTCCGACAGGGAATTTGCCTATTGCCCGCCAGGCTCAGGCAGATTTGGCATTGCTATGACGCTGTATTATCGGCCCTTGGTCGAAGAGCAGGGCACGCATGTGCTTGCAGGGGGCTGGTGCCGTTTTTCCAAGGTTGAAGTTCTATCGCGGCAGGGGCGGGCGGCGCTCATATCTGCCGATGAGGTGCCGCAAGACATATTGCATCGATTAACCTCTGCGCGTTCTGATTTGGGGACAAAAGCAAGCGCAGGGCCGCAGGTCATGGGTATTTTGAACACCACGCCGGATAGTTTTTCCGATGGTGGGCAATTTGGCAACCCTGCAAGCGCGCGCGCCCATGCTGTGCGCTTGCTGCAAGAGGGGGCAGATATTATTGACATCGGGGGCGAAAGCACCCGGCCCGGCGCCGATCTGGTGGCATTGGAGGAGGAAATCTCCCGGACCAAGCCCACCATTCTTGATCTGCGGCAGGTGTCGTCTTTGCCTTTGTCAATTGATACGCGCAAAGCGCCTGTGGCGGCGGCCGCGTTGGAGGCGGGCGTCGATTGGATCAATGATGTCTCTGCTTTGAGTTTTGACAGTGAGATGGCGCAGGTGGCGGCCCGCAGTGGCGCGCCACTGTGCCTGATGCACGCACCCAGTGATCCCAAAACGATGCAGCAAAAGGCGCATTACGAAGATGTCCTACTCGATGTCTATGATTATTTGGCCGCACGGATAGAGTTTGCGCTGTCACAGGGTATTTTGCGGCAAAATATTATTGTTGATCCCGGCATTGGGTTTGGGAAAACCTTGGAGCATAATTTGGCGCTATTGCGCGGTCTTGCGGTATTCCACGGCTTAGGGTGCCCTATTCTCTTGGGCGCGTCCCGCAAGCGCTTTATTGGCACGATTTCTGGCGCAGAGAAGGCGCAGGACCGTATGGCAGGCTCGGTTGCGGTGGCCCTGGCCGCCGCTGGGCAAGGCGCGCAGATCTTGCGTGTGCATGACGTGCGCGAAACGGTTCAGGCGCTCAAACTTTGGGCGGCTGTCCGCGGTTGAAGATGCGGCGCAAGACACCTGCTTGAATAATCGCCACCCCCAACAAGATCAAAGCCAGAGCGACAAAGAGTGTCGCCGGAAGGGTTTCCCCTAGAAAGAGGCTGCCCGCGAGTACGGACCAAACGGGGACTTGGTAATTTGTGAGTGTCATGAATGAGGGCCCCGCGCTTCGGATCACGGCAACTTTGATGATAAAGGCCAATGCGGTGGGAATGAGGCCCAGATAGCCAATCGCGAGTAAACCCGAGATACTGGGCAGGTTGGGCGGGCCTTCGACCAGCAGGGCGATCGGCAGTAAGACCATAGCGGCCAAAATGAGCGAGCCGGTGGAGAGGGCCAGCTCATTAATCGGCGGGCATTGTCGCGTGGCGATAGATCCGCAGGCATAGCAGAAAGCGGCCGCCACGCAGGCGAAACGCGCCAGCGTTTCCACTGGGCCTTCTGCCACGCCAAGCCCGCTTGTGCCGATCAGGAGCACGGCGCCTAGGCAACCCACGCCAAAGCCGATGAGTTTGCGTAAAAAAATCCGCTCGCCCGGCACAAAGAAATGAGCCAGCGGCAAAACGAAAATAGGCAGCGCTGCCATGGTCATGCCGGCAAAGGCGGAGGGCACATGTTGTTGGCCCCAACTGAGCAGTGCGAAGGGGATTGCGCTGGACAGCAGCCCAACCAAAAGGACAAAGCGCCAGAGGGCGATGTCTTTGAAGCTGGGCAAAGCAATGCCGCGCCAACGCATCAGGCCATAGAGCGCGATGGCGCCGATGGTGATCCGCCCTGCCGCCAGGGTCAGCGGTTGGAAATCACGCAGCGCCATACGCACCACCATAAAGGCGCCGCCCCAAATCATTGCGATGAAGGCAATGCGAAGCCAGTTGATCACTCCAGGAGATGTCATGCGCGCGCTTTCGTGGAAGGCAAAAGAAAAGGGGCCCGGCCAGTCGCGCCGCGCCCCCAAGGTCTAATGTGAGCCATAGCCCATCACAAGATTAGTTCTTGGATTTATCGACCATTTTACCAGCAGAAATCCAAGGCATCATAGCGCGCAGCTTCTCGCCTGTGGCTTCGATTTGATGCTCATCGTTGATGCGGCGTGTGGCTTTGAAAGAGGGCTGGCCAACTGCGTTTTCAGCCATGAAATCACGCACAAATTTGCCGTTTTGAATGTCGGTCAGAACCGCTTTCATCTTGGCTTTGGTTTCGTCGTAAGGCAAGATCCGTGGACCGGAGACATATTCGCCATATTCCGCAGTGTTGGAGATGGAGTAGTTCATGTTGGCAATGCCGCCCTCATAAATCAGATCCACAATCAATTTCACTTCGTGCAGACACTCGAAATAAGCCATTTCTGGCGCGTAGCCCGCTTCGACCAAAGTTTCAAAACCCATGCGGATCAGCTCAACCAAGCCGCCGCACAGAACTGCTTGTTCACCAAAGAGATCGGTTTCGCATTCTTCACGGAAGTTGGTTTCGATGATGCCTGAGCGGCCGCCACCGATGGCGGAGCAATAGGACAAGCCGATTTCCAAAGCTTTGCCAGAGGCGTCTTTGTCTACGGCAACAAGGCAGGGCACGCCGCCGCCTTTGGTGTATTCGCCGCGCACAGTGTGGCCCGGACCCTTTGGCGCCATCATGATGACGTCGATGCCTTCTTTTGGCTCAATCAGGCCAAAATGCACGTTCAAGCCGTGGGCAAATGCAATGGCAGCGCCTTCACGGATATTGTCGTGGACATATTTTTTGTAAGTTTCGGCCTGCAATTCATCCGGCATGGTGAACATGATGACATCAGCCCAAGCGGCAGCTTCGGCGATGCCCATGGTTTTCAGGCCTTCGCCTTCAGCTTTTGCGATAGAGGCAGAGCCTTCACGCAGCGCCACAACCAGGTTTTTGGCTCCGCTGTCACGCAGATTTAGCGCGTGGGCATGGCCTTGGCTGCCGTAGCCGAGGATGGCGACTTTTTTGTCTTTGATCAAATTTACATCGCAATCGCGATCATAATAAACGCGCATTTTGGCGTCCTTTCATAGTTGGGTGTTCTGGAGCGTATCTATCAGTTTGAACCGCAAGCGTAAGGATGTATTTTGCCAAATTAAACGGAATTATACATGTTTTAATTCGTATTATTTTAATATATGAAAATTTCATGCTTAATGATCTTGATCGACGCATTTTGCGGTTTTTACAGTCTGACCCTACAGCACCGCTATCGGAGCTGGCGGAACGCTGCCAATCTCAGCCGGCCACTGTGGCGCGCCGGTTGGATCGCTTGAAGGGAGACGGCGTATTGCGCGGCTTGCACGCGGTGATTGATTGGGCGGTGTTGGGGTATGGGGTTGAGGTCAGCCTGCGTTTTACTTTGGACAAAACAAATTCAAAGGCTTTTGATGAGTTTCTAGCCGCAGCACGCCGGATCAAACAAGTGATTGCCATACAAACCTTTTCGGGCCGCGTGGATGTGCGCCTTTCGGTGATTGCGAAAGACATGCCAGATTATCAAAAGCTGTATCGCAGTGAGATTCTCAATCTGCCACATATCGCGGAGCTCGAGGCATTGATGCATGTGGCGACGCTGAAAACTGCGGAAGCTCTGCCCCTATGAGTGCCTGGGATGACAAGGATTTTGCGCTTCTGCGGGCTTTGTCGCGGGATGACACCCAATCGGCAGGTGTTTTGGGCCGTCAATTGGGGTTGAGCCAGCCGGCCACCTGGCGGCGCATTAAGCGGTTGCAGGCTGCGGGGGTTCTGGCCGGTCGTCGGGTGGATCTCAATGTCGAGGCATTGGGATTCGGGGTCACGGTTTTTTTGGGCGTAAAACTGGCCACGCGCGGGCAGGTCAGCCTTGAGGATTTTGAACGTGCCGTCACGGCCATCCCGGAGGTGCAAACCGTTCAGCATGTGCTCGGGCGCTATGATTACCGCTTGCGGGTTGTGGCGCGGGATATTTCGGACTTTGAGCGGGTCCTGCGCCACCGCATTATGACCGTGCGCGGTATCGGCGATGTGGAGGCGAATGTGCTTTTGAGTGAAGAGCGTCTGCTTGGCCCGCTCTAGATGCATACCAAAATAGACCGTGCATCCTGTGGCCAAGGTTTTTATAATGGGCCAACCTTAAAGGAGATGCCCAAATGACCGCTTTGCTTGATACCGTAGATCCAGATGGCCTGCTTGAATATTCTGTTGTGTTTACAGATCGCTCGCTCAACCATATGAGCGCGAAATTTCAGGGTGTGATGCGTGATATCTCATCCATTCTAAAAGAGGTGTATTCTGCCGATGGCGTCGCTGTGATTCCCGGCGGCGGTACCTATGGGATGGAAGCGGTTGCGCGGCAGATTGCTGTGGGCAAAAATGTTATGGTGCTGCGCAATGGATGGTTTTCCTATCGCTGGACCCAGATTTTTGAAGCCGGCTCAATTCCTGCCAGCGAAACGGTCATGAAGGCCCGGCGGGTGGGCAATGGCGCGCAGGCGGCCTTTGCCCCTGCGCCGATCGATGAGGTTGTGGCCAAGATTTTGTCGGATCAACCTGATGTCGTTTTTGCACCACATGTCGAGACCTCAGCGGGTTTGATCTTGCCAGATGACTACCTCAAAGCGGTCTCCGATGCGGTGCATAGTTACGGCGGATTGTTCGTTCTGGATTGTATCGCCTCAGGCTGTGCTTGGGTGGACATGCGCGCTGTCGGCGTTGATTTCTTGATTTCCGCGCCGCAAAAGGGGTGGTCAGCTTCTCCATCTGCGGGATTGGTGATGCTGTCCGAGGCCGGAATTGCAGCGGTGAAAGCCAGCCAGTCCAACAGCTTTGCTGTGGATCTGGGCAAGTGGTTGTCCATTATGGAGACCTATGAAGCCGGTGGTCATGCCTATCACGCCACAATGCCAACCGATGCGTTGACCGGGTTTCGCGATACAATGCTCGAAACCAAGGATTACGGTTTTGGCAAATTGGCCGATGCTCAATGGGAGCAAGGCAATCGGGTGCGTGCAGCCCTGGCGGAGCGCGGCATTGCCTCCGTTGCCGCTGATGGATTTGGCGCCCCCGGTGTCGTTGTGAGTTTCGCAAGCAGCCCAGAGATGCAATCTGGCAAACCTTTTGCCGCGCTTGGGATGCAGATCGCGGCCGGTGTGCCGCTGCAATGTGACGAGGGTCCGGAGTATCGCAGTTTCCGTCTGGGATTGTTTGGCCTTGATAAGCTCTATGATGTAGACGCCAGCGTGGCGCGTCTAGAGCAGGCTTTGGATCAAGTCCTCGCCGCGTAAGCCCGCGCTAGCGGATACCCAGCCCCAACTGCATGAGCTGGCGGCGTAGGGGCGTGATCCGGTGGATCGCGTCCAGCCCCAAGGCCCTGGCCTTGGCGGCGATGGGGCCCTCGGCCTTGGAGGCGCGGTTCAGCGCCCCGACGCCGAGCACCCGTGATTGCGCAATCGGCCGGCGGGCTTGATGGTAACGCTTTAGCATATCAGCCTCACCAATCTGCGCCGGTGCGGCCTTGGCAAGGTCAAGCAGCGCCTCAATGTCCCCCAAGCTTAGGTTCAAGCCCTGCGCACCAATCGGCGGCACCACATGCGCAGCTTCTGCAATGAAAGCGGTGCGCTCGGCAAAAAAATGATCCGACAATTGGCTGATGATCGGCCAGGCGGTGCGCGCAGTGATCACCTCTAGTTGTCCCAAAACACCGGCGGAACGCTCGGTTATGGCCGCATTAAAGGCCTCTATGGATTGGGATTGCATCTCTTTTATCGCGCGGTTGCGGTCCATCCACACCACAGCGGAGGAGGGTTTGCCATTGAAATCGGGCAGGGGCACTAAGGTGAAAGGCCCGCCCGCTTTATGAACCTCTGTCGAGATATTTTCATGCGGGATGTCGTGGCTCACCGCAAAACTTAATGCCAATTGACCAAAATCTGTGCGTTTCGCGCGGATCTTTGCAGCGCGCCGAATGGGGCTGTCGCGGCCGTCGGCCGCAATCAACATTTTGCAACAGACACGCTCTGCAGAGCTCAGAGTAACGCGCGCTTCGGTGCTGCGCGTCTGACTGCTGATTGTCGAAATGCCGGGCTGAAAGTCGACATTCGGAAGGGCGCCCAGCCGTGTCAAAAGCCCCTCGCGCATGTCCCAATTTCCCAGGTTCCAGCCAAATGGCGCATCTGAAATATCGGCCGCGTTAAAATCCTTACGGACCAATGCCTCCCCGGCTGCATCCACAATGCGCATGATCTGAAGCGGTGCGCTGCGGTCTGCGACCAAAGGCCAAAGACCAATTTGCTGCAAAAAGGCCTGCGCGGGTTGCAAATAGGCGGTGGTGCGCAGATCGGCGCCTTGGTGGCTTCGGTCGGTGACAGGTGCGGTGGGATCGACGCAAAGCACCTCGAACCCAGCCTCGCCAAAGGCAACAGCGGCGGTCAGCCCGGCGATGCCGCCGCCAGAGATTATAATGTCTTTATATATGGCCATGAGCTTCATGTAATCTGCCGCTTGGCTTTGAAAAGCAAGCTGCGACCAATTGCGACAAGAAGGCCTCCAAATCTTGATGCGCGGCGTCGACGTAATCAGGTGCGACCCTGTCGGGAGAGATGTAGACCGTCCGCATCCCAAGGCCTGCGGGCACCTGCAAATTGCGGGAGTCATCCTCAAACATAGCGGCGGAATGCGGGGTCACTGCCGCGCGCGCAAAGACCTCTGCGAAGGCCTCAGCATGGGGTTTGGGCCGATAACTTGCGTGCTCTATCCCGTAGACGGCTTCAAAATTTTGCTCCAAGCCACGCGCCTGCAATACCTGGCGCGCATAGGGTTCCGTGCCATTGGTATAGACGATTTTCCGACCCGGCAGGGCGGAGATCAGCGATGAAAGCTCTGCCGAATGCGGCAATGGTGAAAAATCTATGTCATGGACAAAATGCAAAAATGCCTCGGGTGGCATGGCATGTTGGTCCATCATTCCCGCTAGGGTTGTTCCGTGACTGCGCCAATACTGCGCGCGGAACACATCCGCCTCTTCAAGGCTAACATCCAGAAAATCAGAGACAAAAAGGCGCATTTTTTCTTCAATCTGATCAAAAAGCCGGACCTTAGGCGGGTAAAGCGTATTGTCGAGATCAAAGATCCAAGTGTCGATATGGGAAAACTGGTCAAAATCCATGGGGCAATTGGTACCAAATAGCGCGGCAGGTTCAATGGCGAAACGCTTGCGAGGCGCGGCCAGCTCGCCCATAGTTGACGAAAGGATCGATAAGGAGCCTATTTATGCTAGAAACATCTGCATCCCGACCCGTTCAAGGGGACGCTTATGGATTGATTTTGGAGGCGATTGACGTGGGCATCTACAAGCCCGGCAGTCGCTTGGTGGAAAGTGAATTGGCCGAACGTTTTGGCGTGTCACGCACACCGATCCGCGAGGCGCTGCAAAGGCTGGAGACGCAGAGCCTTTTGACCCGTGATGGCCGGAGTTTGATTGTTGCCTCTTTGGATCACAATCAAATGGCCGAGCTCTATGTGGTGCGCACAGAACTTGAGGGGCTGGCGGCACGTTTGGCGGCGCAACATGCGTCGGTTGAAGAGATCAATGTGCTGCAACAAATGATTGATGCAGACCGCGAGCGGGTGTCGGATGCCGCCGCTTTGGCGCGCTCGAATAAGAGGTTTCACAAGCAATTGCATTTGGCGTCGCACAACCGGTTTTTGGTGCAACAGCTGGATTTGGTTTATCGCTCCATGGCGCTCCTTGCGACGACCTCCCTTGCCGTCGAGGGGCGGGGACCTGTGGCCTTGGACGAGCATCAGGCGATTGTTTTGGCAATTTCGAATCGGGATGGGCCGGCGGCCTATGAGGCGGTGAAGCGGCATTTGAGCGAGGCCTTCGTCACCCGCCTGAAACATGATGCGGGCGCTCAGGCCTGGTAAGGGGTGCGGCCGGAGCAGTGGCAAGCGATATGCCATGGGCGGTTTTGTCCCAATAAAAGGGTTTGTAGAGCAACTCTAGAAAGCCTTTATAGGCGGCCATAGATCCCAGCGGGAAATAGAAATGCAGGCTGGGCACCCATTTGAGCAAATGGCGGTGCTTGGCCTGATTGCAGGCCAGCATGCCAACGATGATGTTGATGACCTCGGACATCAAATAAATCCCGCCCAAAGTGTAGAAGGCCCAGCTTGGCATGAAGCCCGTCAGGGGATGAGGCAGAGCAAGAAAGGCCAGCCAGAAGGTCCAAAGCACTGGGGCCAATAGAAATTGTGACAGTGTTCCTGCGAAGAGCAATTGCACACCAAAAAATTGCCAAAGACCCAGGTCCCGCAGCAGGGTTTTTGGCGCGCGCATGTGCACCGCCCAGGTGACCGCATAGCCTTTGAGCCAGCGGCTGCGTTGGCGTATCCACGGCCAGCCGCGGCAATTGGCCTCCTCAAGGGTCACGGTGGGCAAGAGCTCTGTGTGATAGCCGAAACGTGTTAGGCGAATGCCAAGGTCTGCATCCTCCGTGACATTATGCGCGTCCCAACCACCGAGCTCTTCCAGGATATGCCGGCGAAAAAATAGGGTTGTTCCACCGAGTGGCACGGGGAGCTTGAGCCGCGCAAGACCCGGTAGCACAATGCGAAACCAAGTGGCATATTCAATGGTGAAACAGCGTGACAACCAATTGGAGCGCGAATTGTAGAAATCCAAAGTGCCCTGAACGCAGGCCAATTTCTCGTCGCTTTCGGCAAAATGGCGGGCCACTTTGCGCAGTTGGCCCGGTTCGGGGGCATCTTCGGCATCATAGACGCCAATGATCGACCCTCGGCAGTGATCCAAGGCGTAGTTGAGTGCCCTCGGCTTTGTTTTGATGGTCCCGTTTTGCACGTTGATCGTGGTGATCCACGGCGGGAGTTTGACGCCAGCGAGGGTCTTGGCTGTGGTGATGTCATCGCGTTCCATCACCAAAATCACCTGTAGCAGATTTTTCGGATAGTCGAGTTGGCGCAGATGCGTGAGCAGATGGCTCATCATTGCGCTCTCTTTAAACAGGGGCACCATGATGGATATTTTGGGCAGGGGTGCATCGGTTGTGCGGCCCCTATATTTAAGATTGGCCAGCGCTCCGTGATGTAAAAACAGCATCGCGGTGGCGAGTTTTAGCGCCATATTGGCGATCAAAGTGAGGGTTCCCCACAGGGCGAAGACCAAAAATGTAATAGCAGGAGCGAAGGCACCCGCCAGGGCAACCAGCGCGATCAAGCTGCACAGGGCAACATGAAAGGTTTTGAAATTCAGATCGCGGCAGCTTTCACGCGCGGCAACGCGGTGTTCTGCCCGATGGATCAGCGCCGCGTCTTCGGTGGTGGTGATGTAGGATCTCATTTGATCCGGGCAGGTAAAGGCGCGGCGCAGCGGGCCAAATATTTGGCGCAAATAGGATTGGTTTTCATCAAAATGTTCGGGCCGATCGGTCAAGATGACAGTCACATCTGCGCTCAGGCGCCAAGGCAACACACCCATTTGCAGGGCGTTGGCCGGACCAAGAATTTTGAGCAAATCTGGGTTCGGTGGGAAATAGGTGAGATCGATATAACCCTCCCCCAAACGTTCCGCTTGCAATTGCGCCAAGCGGGTCGCGTCAATGAGGCCAAGGGAAATTAATGTGTCGCTCTCAGAGGCGTTGCCATCCATATCGCGGTTTTGCAATTGCAGATAGGCCGCGGGGGGCAGCAGGTTCGCTTCAGTCAGGAACTCCAGCAAATCCGGCGGATCCCAATGACCGGTGCGGGGGGGGTGTAATGCGCCGGTGGGGGAAGAAGGAGTGTTGTAATCCAAAGTGACCTTCCCTCAAACTGCGGTTGGCTGCGACAGTTTGAGGGCTGGATGTTAAGGTAAGGTTTAAGAAATTAGGCCGCGCGAGACTTTTCCATTTCAGCTGCGAAATTTTCAAACAGATAGAAACTGTCCTGGGGTCCCGGGCTGGCTTCAGGGTGATATTGCACCGAGAAGACCGGACGATCCGCCATGCGAATGCCGCAATTGGAGCCATCAAATAGCGATATATGAGTTTCCAAAACACCCTCAGGCAGAGATTGGCTGTCCACGGTAAACCCGTGGTTCATAGAGGTGATCTCGACCTTATTGCTTTGCACATCCTTCACAGGATGGTTCGCGCCATGATGTCCGTGGTTCATCTTGATGGTTTTTGCACCCAATGCCAAAGCCAGCATTTGATGACCTAAGCAAATGCCAAACACGGGGATTGTGCTTTGTGCCAGTACCGCCTGGATCATCGGCACAGCATAGCTTCCTGTGGCGGCGGGATCGCCTGGGCCATTGGAAAGGAAAAGCCCATCGGGCTGGTGCGCCAAAACATCTTCTGCGGTGGCCGATGCGGGCAGCACAGTGACATCGCAGCCCACGGAGGCCAGACAGCGCAAGATATTACGCTTTGCGCCATAATCAATGGCGACAACCTTATATTTGGGCGCCTCTTCGGCAACATAGCCTTCCGGCCAAGCCCAGCGTTTCTCATTCCATTTGTAGGACTGTGTGCAGCTGACATCCTTGGCCAGGTCCAAACCTTCGAGACCGGCGAATCCTTTGGCCTGCGCCAGAAGGTCGTCCAGATCGAACACGCCGTCTGGACTGTGGCACAGAGCCACGTGCGGCGCACCTTGTTGGCGGATGGCGCGGGTGAGGCGGCGGGTATCAATCCCACCAATGGCGATGCGCCCGCGCGCGGCAAGCCAAGGGGCGAGCTCTTCGCGCGCGCGCCAGCTTGAGGGCTCGGTTGGATCCCATTTCACCACCATGCCAGCGGCAAAAGGATCTGCGGTCTCATCATCTTCTGATGTGATCCCAGTGTTGCCAATATGCGGGAAGGTGAAGGTGACGACTTGGCCGGCATAGGAGGGGTCTGTCATGATCTCCTGATAGCCTGTCATAGCGGTGTTGAAACAGAGCTCGGCAACGGTGGCACCTGTGGCTCCAAAGCCGTGGCCGTAAAAAATGGATCCGTCCGCAAGCACAAGGCAAGCAGTCGGTTTTTGGTTCGATGACATTGTCATGAAAATACCCCTGGCAGATTGCGCTGGTGTTAGTCGTTGACGCGTCGGGGGTCAAGGGTCAGGCGGCGCCATCGGCGTTGTAAAACGATTGTTCAGCGGTTATAGACTGTGATCTTAACAGATCGAGGATGATTGGATCATGAGTTTGCGGGATCGTTTGAGCGTATCGCTGAAAGAAGCGATGAAGGCCAAGGATGCAACGCGATTGATGACACTGCGTCTCATCAATGCGGCGATTAAAGATCGCGACATTGATGCGCGGTCAGAGGGAACCGATGCAGGGGTCTCTGATGACGATTTATTGGCTATTTTGAGCAAAATGGTCAAACAACGCCAAGAAAGTGCGCGGGCCTATGAAGAGGGCGGGCGGCTTGAATTGGCGGAAAAAGAACGGGCTGAGATCGTCATTGTTGAAGAATTCTTGCCGCGGCAATTGAGCGAGCAAGAGGTGGAAAAGGCGATTGCCGAGGCCATCACCGCATCCGGGGCGAATTCGATTCGCGATATGGGCAAGGTCATGGGCGTTTTGAAGTCCAAATACACAGGCCAGCTTGATTTTGGAAAAGTTGGCGGCATGGTGAAAGCGCAACTGAGCTGATCGGCCCGCATCTTTCGCAGGGGCTGATTGAGCCCCTCAGTCACACTTGCCTTGCAGCGTTGAGAAAGGCCGATTGCAAATCAGCGGCCAAAAGCGGCCGCTCTTCTTGCGACAAAAATGCGCCAATTTCCACCACGCGCCCACCACCGCGCAGGGTGAGATAGTCTGGAACGGGCCCATCATCCTTGCTCAT
>OBPL01000031.1_pt1 | contig 25332 bp, 23 predicted proteins | sample 1470531 | NCBI WGS metagenome assembly OBPL01 (sample SAMEA3275487, study PRJEB22092) | marine metagenome | biome: This is a filtered seawater sample; feature: Sample comes from a sea loch with a North Atlantic influence; material: Sterivex filter | collected 2014-06-23T09:00:00+00 | depth 2 m
CCAGAGATGTCATAAGGGCGTTGAAGGGGCTGATGCCCTTATCGTCCCCTGGAATACGGCCCTTCCAAAGCAGATCAAAGCCGAATGGAATTTTGATGATGGTCAAAAGTCTGAGGCCAAATGTGAGGTAAAGCCCGACTCCTAAAATGAGGATCAGCATTGGTACGCCCCAGACGATGCTGTTGAGGTCACCAACGAGTTTTGTGAGTGCTTCCATAGTCTCCTCCCTAGAGTAAAAAATATTTTTGAGACAATTCAATTAAAATGCCTTGGAAATTTCCGAAGCGTGATTGCACTATATATAGGCGTCTTAATAAATCAATTAATAACATATGGTTGAAAATTGGTTAATGGCACCAAAGGATCGGTTTGATCCCAGAGCTGGCTGTGTCCTAGATTGGCAGCTCTGGAGAATTATCGTCCGCCACTGCGGCGCGGTAATGTTTGCGGCAAAGCGAAAGGTAGGTTTCATTGCCGCCTATCTGCACTTGATCGCCGGCCGTGACGGCTTTGCCAGTGCTGTCAAATCGCACCACCATTGTCGCCTTCTTGCCGCAATGGCAGATGGTCCGTACCTCGCGCATTTCATCAGCCAGCGCCAAAAGCGCGGCGGACCCCGGAAACAGCTCCCCCAAAAAATCCACTCTCAGGCCATAGCACATGACGGGCAGGCCAAGGTCATCGACCACGCGGGCCAGGGCCCAAACTTGTTCCTTGGTCAAAAACTGCGCTTCATCAATAAAGGCGCAGGCGACGGGACCCTGTGCCAGTCGATTTTGTATCTTCTCAAAGAGGTCATCCTGGGTGGTAAACGTGTCCGCCTCTTCGCCAATGCCGATGCGGGAGGCGATTTTACCCTGACCGGCCCTTGTGTCCATTTGCGCGGTGAGCAGATAGGTCTGCATACCGCGCTCCTTGTAGTTATGCGACGCCTGCAGCAGCAAAGTCGATTTGCCGGCGTTCATCGTGGAGTAGTTGAAATAGAGCTTAGCCATACAGTTATGTGCCCCGAGCGCGGAGCCGATGCAAGAGGGTGAGGGCCTATCCATTGGGAGGTGATCGCAGCTTTCCTTGCCCCTGAGATGGTGTTAATTGCGAGCGATAGATTGACCGGAGGAGGGGAAAATGTCCCAAACTGACGTCCCACTTTATGATCCCAATATGCTGCGCCCGATTGATTTCTCGGCTCTGGCCGGACCGGAAGATGATGGGCATGCGCCGCGCATTTTGCTGCTTTATGGGTCGTTGAGGCCGCAAAGCTATTCGCGTGCGGTGGCCGAAGAGGGCGCGCGGGTTCTGCGGGCATTGGGCTGTGAGACAAAGTTCTTCGACCCCACTGGCTTGCCCCTGCCCGATGGGGCGCCCGATAGCCATCCCAAGGTGCAAGAACTGCGCGAATTGGCACTGTGGAGCGAGGGTATGGTTTGGTCCAGTCCTGAGCGGCACGGGGCGATGACTGGGATTTTAAAAACACAAATCGACTGGATCCCGCTGTCGGCCATTGGTGGCCTACGCCCGACACAAGGGAAGACTCTTGCTGTGATGCAGGTGTCTGGAGGCTCGCAATCGTTTAATTCGGTCAATCAGATGCGGATCTTGGGACGTTGGATGCGGATGATCACAATACCGAACCAAAGCTCTTTGCCCAAGGCTTGGCTTGAATTTGAAAATGGGCGGATGAAGCCATCGTCTTTTTATAATCGGGTTGTGGATGTGATGGAGGAGCTGGCGCGTTTCACCGTTATGACCCGTGGGCGCAAGGAGATGCTGGTGGATCGCTATTCAGAACGCGTCGAGACGGCGGAAGAGCTGCACAAACGCGTTTCATTGAAAGACATATGATCTAGGCAGCCCCATCCCCAAGCGGGCACTCCGCGGGGATGGGCTCTGGGCGCTTTTACCCTTGCAAAGCTTTCACACCTACATCGCCCTCTGCATGGGCTTTGATGGCGAAAGCGGCGGCATGGCTGCCGGCCAAGGTGGTGAAATAGGGAATTTTGTCCATCAAGGCCGCCGCCCGCATGCTGCGACTATCATCTACGGCCTGTGCGCCTTCGGTCGTGTTCAAGATGAGGGCGATGTCGCCATCTTTGATTTGATCCACAATATTTGGGCGGCCTTCATAGACCTTATTGACCACGGTGCTGGTGATCCCAGCCTCAGCAAGAAAAGCCGCGGTTCCAGCGGTGGCGGTAAGACGGAGCCCCATATCCGCCAAACAGGCGGCCGCTTCGATCAACATCGGCCCTTTGTCGTCATCCTTGATGGATAGGAAGACTTTGCCAGCGGTGGGCAATAATGTACCTGCGCCCAATTGTGCCTTGTAAAAGGCGCGGTGGAATTTGCTGTCAAATCCCATGACCTCGCCCGTGGAGCGCATTTCTGGCCCAAGCAGCGTATCAACACCGGGGAAGCGTGCGAAGGGCAGAACCGCCTCTTTCACCGCAAAGCCTTTGATGCTGGCGGGATCCACCAGGTCGAAATTGCTCAAGGGTTCACCGGCCATAATTCTGGCAGCAATAGCTGCAATCGGGCTGCGCACGGCTTTGGCCACGAAGGGTACGGTGCGGCTGGCGCGCGGATTGACCTCGATCAAGTAAATCTCGCCATCTTTGACCGCGAATTGCACATTCATCAATCCGACAACATTCAAGGCCAGCGCCAAGGCTTCGGTTTGCTGTTTCAATTGGCCAATTATGTCTTGCGATAAAGAGTAGGGCGGCAAAGAGCAGGCGCTGTCACCCGAATGTACGCCGGCCTCTTCGATATGCTGCATGATGCCGGCAACATGTACATGCGTGCCGTCGCAAAGCGCGTCCACATCAATCTCAACCGCACCCGAGAGGTAGCTGTCGAGCAGCACCGGACTATCGCCCGAGACCACAACGGCTTCAGAAATATAGCGTTCAAGATTGGCTTGATCGCGGACAATTTCCATCGCGCGACCGCCCAAGACATAGGACGGGCGAATGACCAGCGGGAAACCGATTTCAGCCGCCATTGCCAGAGCTTCAGCGTCAGAATGGGCAATGCCATTCTTGGGCTGTTTGAGCTTGAGGGTATTGACCAGCTCTTGGAATCGCTCGCGGTCTTCGGCCAGGTCGATTGCATCGGGTGTGGTGCCCAAGATTGGGATGCCTGCTTCCTCGAGGGCATTGGCCAGCTTCAACGGTGTTTGGCCGCCGAACTGCACAATCACACCATGCAGCGTGCCGTGCTCTTGCTCGACCCGCAGGATTTCCATCACATGCTCATAGGTCAGAGGCTCAAAATATAGGCGGTCTGACGTATCGTAATCTGTGCTCACGGTTTCCGGATTGCAGTTGACCATAATGGTCTCATAGCCCTGATCTGTGAGAGAATAGCAGGCGTGGCAGCAGCAATAGTCAAATTCAATGCCTTGACCAATGCGGTTAGGTCCGCCGCCCAGTATAACCACTTTCTTGCGGTCAGACGGCCGTGCTTCGCATTCGGTTGAGCCCATCGCCGGGGCTTCATAGGTGGAATACATATAGGGGGTTTGTGCTTCAAATTCGGCTGCGCAGGTGTCGATGCGCTTGAAGGAGGCAACAACACCAAGCGCTTGCCGCGCTTCGCGGATGTCTGTCTCTGTGCGGCCTGTTAAAATCGCCAGACGGCCATCGGTGAAGCCCATCATTTTAACGCGGCGGATCCCCTGTTCATCACGGGGCAGACCCTCGGCCTTGATGACGGTTTCCATCTCAATGATTTCGCGAATGCGCGCCAAGAACCACGGATCAAAGCGGGTGATACTGTGCAGCTCGTCGTCGGAAAATCCGAAGCGCATCGCATGACCAATGACCCGCATCCGATCTGGAGACTGGATCGCAAGTTCGCGGGTCAGGGCCTTGTCGATGGCCATTTGAGCGTCAGGGTTTTGGCCCACTAAGATTCCGTCACGCAAGACCAGATCATCTTCGCCGGGCATGCCGTCGATCTCGACCTCATCAAAACCGGTCAGGCCAGTTTCCATAGAAGCCAGCGCTTTTTGCACCGATTCGTGGAAACTGCGCCCTATGGCCATGGCCTCGCCAACAGATTTCATCGCTGTGGAGAGCACCGCTTGAGATCCTGGAAATTTTTCGAATGCGAAGCGTGGAATTTTTGTGACCACATAGTCGATTGAGGGCTCAAAGCTGGCTGGGGTGACTTTGGTGATGTCATTGTCCAACTCATCCAGCGTATAGCCAACCGCCAATTTCGCTGCGACTTTCGCAATTGGAAATCCAGTTGCCTTGGAGGCGAGCGCCGATGAGCGTGACACGCGCGGGTTCATCTCGATGACCACCATCCGGCCATCTTCTGGGTTCACAGCCCACTGCACATTCGAGCCACCGGTTTCAACGCCAATCTCGCGCAATACGGCAATGCTGGCGTTGCGCATGATTTGATATTCTTTATCGGTTAACGTGAGGGCAGGGGCGACTGTGATGCTATCGCCGGTATGCACCCCCATCGGGTCCACATTCTCAATAGAGCAGACGATGATTGCATTGTCGGCGGTGTCGCGCACCACTTCCATTTCATATTCTTTCCAACCCAAGAGGCTTTCATCAATCAAGATTTGGCTGACTGGGGAAGCGTCCAGGCCGGTTTTGCAAAAATGCTCGTAGTCCTCTCGGTTATACGCCACGCCGCCGCCTGTCCCGCCCAATGTAAAGGCCGGGCGAATAATCGCGGGTAGGCCGATGTCATCAAGCGCGGCCATACATTCTTCCATCGTCTCAGCGATGGTGGCGCGTGGATTTTCAAGGCCAAGCCGATCCATGGCTTCGCGAAAGAGTTTGCGGTCTTCGGCCATTTCAATCGCCGGGCGCTTGGCGCCAATCATCTCTACGCCAAACTTGTCCAAGACGCCCATTTCCTCAAGCGCAAGCGAGGTGTTCAGGCCGGTCTGTCCACCCATCGTCGGCAGCAGCGCGTCGGGGCGCTCAATCTCAATGATCTTCGCGACGGTCTCAGGTGTGATGGGTTCGATGTAGGTGGCATCGGCCATGTCCGGATCGGTCATGATGGTGGCAGGATTTGAATTGACCAAAATCACGCGGTAGCCTTCTTCGCGCAGTGCCTTGCAGGCCTGGGCACCGGAGTAATCGAACTCACAGGCTTGACCGATGACGATGGGGCCCGCTCCAATAATCATAATGGATTTAATGTCAGTTCTCTTCGGCATGAATCTATCCTTCAGTGTCGGGCGCAAACTGTCCTGCCTTATAGGGAAGGCGGTCATGGGTGCAAGGGGCTTTGTGATATTCAAGGCCAGTTTGCGGCGCCGAGAGTCCGAGATTGCCACAAGCCGGTCGTGCCGCGCCCTAGGGCAGGGGCAATTCGGTTGTATCTTTCAGCTCTTCCATGACGAAGCTGGCACTGACATCTGCCAATTCGATACGCGAAATAAGACGCTGATAAAGATCATCATAGGCTTGCACGTCGCGAACCCGGGCTTTGATCAAATAGTCTTGATGACCCGAAGTGCGATAGGCCGCTTGTACCTGCGGCAGGCTGCGAATGACCTTCGTGAATTGATCTGCCCAATCTTTGCTGTGGCTACGCACAGAGATTGACACAAAGACAGTCAGACCAAGCCCAATCTTTTGCGCATCCAGAAGCGCCACACGCGCCTTCAAAAGGCCACTATCTTGCAGGCGCTTGACCCGCCGCCAAACCGCATTGCGTGACAGGTGGACCGCTTCGGACAATTCCTCCAAGGATTGCGCAGAATTACGTTGCATTTGTTGCAATATAGCGCGGTCATAATCATCATATGTTACGAATTTATCTGACATTGCGAAATTTTATCACAGTAAATGGACATAACAAAGAAAATTTGGGAAAAAAGTTGAGCGCGGATGGTTTACACTGTCATCAGGATTTTTTGGAGCTTTGACATGACCCCTTCACCGAATTATTTTAACGCGCATTTGAGAGAGGTTGACGAGAGCTACGGGCGGCATTTTCTGCACGCGGGCTATTACTTTGTGATGCTCTTGGCGGCTGCGATCTGTGCTCTGATCCATGCGATCCTACCCTTTTTATTTGAAAAGACCTCCAGCCAAATTATCCTCAAGCTCTACACCAAAATGACGGCCAGAAAGCTGTTTGACGCGCAATCTTCCTCTCAGGGCTGAATTTTTACCCTGGGCAGGGCAGAAATCCGCGGATTGGCTTGACTTTACGCGCCTGTCGGGATGTATCAGCGCGACCGCTTGAAGGAGCCTGACCCATGCATGCCTATCGCAGCCACACCTGTGCCGACTTGACCATCAAAAATGTTGGCGAGACCATTCGCCTTTCGGGATGGGTGCATCGCGTGCGCGACCATGGCGGTTTGCTCTTCATCGATCTGCGCGATCATTATGGGATGACACAGGTGCTTTGTGACCCGGACAGCCCGGTGTTCAAAGAGGTGGAAAAACTGCGTAGCGAATGGTGCATTCGGATTGATGGCACGGTCAAAGCCCGCGACGCGGAATTGGTGAACCCCAAAATTCCAACCGGAGAGATTGAGGTGTTCATCCGCGACCTGGAGGTTTTGGGCGCTGCGGAGGAGCTGCCCTTGATGGTGTTTGGCGAGCAAGAATATCCCGAAGAGACACGATTGAAGTACCGCTATCTCGATTTGCGCCGGGAGAAGCTGCAAAAGAACATGAAAATGCGCTCCGATGTTGTCGCCTCGATGCGCCGCCGGATGTGGGATCAAGGGTTTCGCGAGTTTCAAACGCCGATCATCACCGCCTCTAGCCCCGAGGGCGCGCGGGACTTTTTGGTGCCATCGCGCTTGCACCCGGGTAAATTTTACGCGCTGCCACAAGCGCCGCAGCAGTTCAAACAGCTGATTATGGTCTCGGGCTATGATAAATACTTTCAGATCGCCCCGTGTTTTCGCGATGAAGATCCCCGCGCGGATCGCTCGCCAACAGATTTCTATCAGCTTGATTTAGAAATGTCTTTTGTCGATCAGCAAGATATTTTTGACACAATACAACCTGTCTTGACCGGCGTATTCGAAGAGTTTGGCGGCGGTCGCAAAGTGGATCAAACATGGGAGCAAATAAGCTATCGTGATGCGGCCCTTTGGTATGGCAGCGACAAACCAGATCTGCGCAACCCGATTAAGATGCAAGTGGTTTCTGAGCATTTTGCTGGCTCTGGTTTTGCCATTTTCGCAAAGCTCTTGGAGCAAGAGGGCACGGAAATTCGCGCTATTCCTGCGCCGAAAGGTGGCAGCAGAAAATTCTGTGACCGCATGAATGCTTTTGCCCAAAAAGAAGGCCTGCCTGGCATGGGCTATATCTTCTGGCGCGACCAAGGCGAAGGCATGGAGGCCGCAGGGCCTTTGGCCAAAAACATAGGTCCCGAACGTACAGAGGCCATTCGCCAGCAATTGGGGCTTGGCGTCGGCGATGCGGCATTCTTCTTGGGCGGTAAACCGAAAGCCTTTGAGGGGGTTGCTGGTAAGGCCCGGATGGTGATTGGCGATGAATTGGGCTTGACGGATAAAGAGCGTTTCGCCTTTGCCTGGATCGTTGATTTCCCGATCTATGAGAAAGATGCCGAAACCGGCAAGATTGATTTTGAACACAATCCATTTTCGATGCCACAAGGCGGCATGGAGGCGCTTGAGGGTGATCCTTTGCAGGTGTTGGGTTATCAATATGATCTGGCCTGCAATGGCTATGAGCTGCTCAGCGGTGCGATTCGGAATCACCGCCCAGAGATCATGTTCAAAGCCTTTGAAATTGCTGGTTATGGCAAGGAAGAGGTTGAAAAGCGGTTCGGCGGCATGGTCAATGCCTTCCAATACGGGGCCCCGCCGCACGGTGGTTGTGCCGCTGGCATCGACCGAATTGTGATGCTCTTGGCTGACGAGGCAAATATTCGCGAAGTGATCATGTTCCCGATGAATCAGCGGGCAGAAGATCTGATGATGGCCGCCCCGTCTGAACCAATGAATGAGCAACTGCGGGAATTGTCGCTTCGGGTTATCGCTCCGGAATAACGCTTATCGGTTAGGGCCGGCTGGATGGGCGCGGGTGGCTTGCGCCCTCTGGCCCCCTCAGACCGCTATTTTCTCGGCCAAAAAATCCGTCAAGGCAGCGCGGAGATCGGATCTGTTCTGCGTGGTGGAATATCGCTCGGCTGCTTGTTCCAGCGTAGGATCTGAGGCGGTCCGGGCCACGCCAGAGATAAAGGCCGCAAGATATCCCGATTGCGCGTCCTCCTTGTCGTTTTTGTTGAGCAATTCCAACGCATGGTTCAAATCCTCCTGTAGGGCCCGTTGGTCCGCCTCAAATGCCAAATCTGGCAAGAGACGAATGTCCATTGGGCGGCGATGATTTGGGAGATTCATCAAGATTGCACTTTGAAAGCCGGCAATGGAATTGAGGGGTTTTTCGATGAAACTATCCGCGCCGGCCTTCATCGCAGCGGTGGCGCGGCTTGGATCTGCGGAAAGACCAATGATTGTCTGGGTGCGCGGAGTGGCTTGCGCCAGCTCTGAGATCAGCTCAGCACCATCCCCATCTGGCAGGCCCATATCAACAATGGCCACATCCGGACGATAAATTCTAAGGTGCCTCCGCGCGCTCTCCATACAGTCAGCGCGTCTTAATCGTGCGCCAGAGGTGATGCACATCAAGCGCACGGCCTCGCCCGCCGTGAGGCTGTCTTCCACCAACAGCACCATCAACCCATGCAATGGTCTCCGGCTGGTGGGTTTGAGTGAATGTAATGTGTTCGACATCCCGGTCATGATCGCCCCCTTATTTTCAGATCATGGCCCCGTTTTGCGCTCAAAGACTCTAATGCTTGGTTAATGCAGCTTGCCTTATTTGGGGGTACGGCCTTACAAGACGGAAAACAGGAGATGAAAATGATTGGACGGCTGAATCACGTGGCGATTGCAGTGCCTGATTTGCAGGCGGCTGCGGCACAATATGAATCAACTTTGGGCGCAAAAGTTGGCCCGCCACAAGATGAACCCGATCACGGTGTGACGGTTGTTTTCATCGAGTTGCCAAACACAAAGATTGAGCTGCTGTTCCCGCTGGGTGAGGGCTCTCCGATCCAGAATTTCTTGGATAAAAACCCGTCTGGCGGCATTCATCACATCTGTTATGAGGTAGACGACATCCTGGAGGCACGCGCGCAATTGCAAAGCCAGGGAGCGCGGGTATTGGGCAGCGGTGAGCCAAAAATTGGCGCCCACGGCAAGCCCGTGCTCTTTTTGCATCCCAAGGACTTCACGGGCTGCCTCATCGAGCTAGAACAAGTCTAAGTTTAGATAAATTATCAGGGAATTCTCATGCCGATCACCTCCGCGCTCGTACTTTTTGCCGTCATTTGGTTTTTGACCTTATTCATTGTCTTGCCGCTGCGCTTGCAGACTCAAGGGGATGTCGGGGAAATCGAACCCGGCACCCATGCGGGCAGCCCTGAAAATCCACAAATGAAAAAGCGTTTCATGGTGACAACCGTTGTCGCCCTGGTGATTTGGGCAGTTGTTGCGGGAACGATCATCAGCGGCGTGATTTCAGTGCGCGACATTGACTGGTTCAACCGGATGGCAACGCCCGAAGTCTCTCGAACTGATGGGTGAAGGTGGCAGCGCCTAGAATCGGGATAAAGAGGCCCACCAGCGGAATACTCATAGGAATAGCCATCAAGATCCCAGCGGTCCAAATGGAGCCCTGATGACGCTGGTACAGCTCTTGCGCCTGCGCGCGCGGCATCCGTCGCATAGCGGCCATTTGAAAATATTCCCGGCCCATAAGATAGCCATTGGTGGCCCAAAACACAAAGGGCGCCAAGAGTGGTACAATCATCGATAGGATCAATGCGCCGACATTGGCGAGCAGCAAGATCCCCAAGAAACGGATGCCGACCAGAATTTGATCTTGCAGCTTGGTGGCCGTCTGTTTCGGAAGATGCGGATAGTGCCGCGCCTCAACCGCCTGCGCCACCTCATCGAGAAACAATGCGATAATCGCTGAGGTCACGGGAACCATCAACCAAATTGACAGCGCGATGGTGAACAAGACACCGCCGATATTGATCAGCGCGCCCAGCCAACTTTGATCGCCGATCAGGTTAGCCGCCCAGGCTGAGGACAACAGTTGGTTGATGCCAAAGTTTACCAACAGGCAAGCGGCGATCAGCAGCGCAATGGTAAGCCCCATTCCGCGCCACAGCACGCGGCGAAATTTCGGGTCGTCAAATTGAGCGACAGATTTAAGAAAATCTGATAAAATCATTCATGAATCCATTGGGTTATAGCGGCAACATCAGGACGCGGACGGTCGGGCATTTGAGCCGGGCCGGTCCCGATGTGAACAATTCCGGCGACATGTTCATGCGGTGCAAGTGCCAAACCTTCGGTGCAGAACTCCCGGTTGTGCGAGGCCCAACCAGAAAGCCAATTGGCGCCCCAACCGCTGGCCAAAGCTGCGTTCAGCAGCGATAGGCAGACAGCACCGGCAGAATAGGTTTGTTCGATTTGTGGAAACTTGTCGCAGGGTTTCGGACTGGCAACGACCACGACGGCCAATTGCCCGGTTTCAAACTGCTGGCTTGCTTTGTCTGCATCAACCACTTCTGGTCCGGCGGCCGCAGCCAAGTTGCGGGCCAACACGCCCAGGCGGCGCAATGCGGCTTGCTCAAGAACAATGAACCGCCAAGGCTCCAACTTGCCATGATCTGGCGTGCGTGCAGCGACGCAAAGGAGCGCCTCAAGCGTGTCTCTGTCAGGAACTGGCGCGGTTAAGATTTTCGCTGGGCGAGAGCGGCGGGTTTTCAAAAAGGTCAATGCATCTGTCATGCGCTATGATGTGGGGCATTGCTGGGCGTTTCGCAAGGGTGGGCGGTGATTTAGGGTGCATGGAATGCGGCCAAATCATCGACATATGTGGCGAGGAACTTAGCAAACTGGCCACGCGGCTGGCGCTTGGCGAAAGTCTCCTCAAAGGGATCAGGAGCTTCAATCGTGCTGTCGGCCAAGGTGGAGATGGTGGCATGGCCGCAAAAGGGGACGTAGACCTCTGAATACCCGCCCTCATGCACCAAAACCAAACGGCCGTCACAGAGCTCCGCCGCGCTCGCTTTGATGGCAGCTGTCATGGCGCTGAAGGTCTGGGCTGTGGCAAACATGCGGGACAAGGGATCAATGGCTGCGGCATCATAGCCACAAGCCACAACGATCAAATCTGGTCTGAACCGTTCTAAGGCAGGCTGAACGATACGCTTCATAACCTTCATATAGGTGGCATGGCCCGCTCCGGGCGGCAGGGGGATGTTGATATTGCTTTTATCCACGCCGCGGGTATCGGCGTCTCCGCTGTCTAGCGGATAATTTCTTTCTTGATGGATTGAGAGGGTTAGAACGGCTGGGTCGTCGATGTAAATCGCCTCTGTTCCGTTCCCGTGATGCACATCCCAATCCAAAACGGCCACTTTCAAATCCGGCTGCTGGCTGCGGGCGGCCTCGATCGCCACAGCGATATTGGCCAAAAGGCAAAATCCATTTGGCCAATCTGGCAAGCAATGATGCCCCGGAGGGCGCGACAGAGCATAGGCATTGCGCACACGCCCTGCCATCACATCCGCCACCGCCCGGCAGGCGAGACCCGTGGACAGCGCCGCCTGCTCATAGCCGCCATGACCGAAAGGCACGCGGAGGCCAAGCTCGCCGCCGCTTCCCTTTGAGGCCTCCTCAAAAGCGTCGAGATAGGCGCTGGGGTGCACCCGTAACAGTGCTTCGCGACTGGCCATATCCGCACTCTGGTTGGCGAGGGTCTGGGTCAGCCCGGTGACGTCCATCAGATTTTTCAACCGGCGCTTGGTTTCGGGATTTTCCGGAATGCCGCCAGCCGCGAGGGGCTGCACCAAGCCGCCCACGGGCTGGGTGAAGGCATAATTGCCGCCAGAAAACCAAAAACAGCGCTCATCCCAATAAAATCCGGTGGTCATCTGCGGCTCTTTCTCAGTTAAGGTTCGGCCCTTTGGTAGACGCCTTCGGGCAAGTCCAGCGCAGCGGCAAGGTCGCGGGCTTGGTTCATAGAGAGTGTGATCCTGTGCATACGGTCGCGGGCGGCGTCCCATTGCTCAATGACAATTCGGTCCTCATAGGACTTGATACACACATCTTCCAAAAGAGCCCCGACCGTGTCATCGATCAAAGTGATAGAGGTGGCTTCAAAGCCATGTTCAATGGTAAACATATGCTAACATTAATCAGATTTACTCACGGCGCAAGGGACAAGCGTTGCGGGCAATTTCTCGCCGGGGTGGACGGATCAAAGGGTTGGTTTTCAGCGGTTTTATGGGTAAGCTGCCCAAGAGGTTTAAGGAGAGCGGAATGCGGATCATTCCCCTGGTAGTGATGTTGGTTCTGGCTGGATGCACACTCAAGCCAGTGGCGCAATCTCCTGTGGAGGGGGCCGATGAGCCGCGCGTATTGAAGGCCGAGGATGTGCCTGAGCGTTTTGCCGTGGCCATGCGCCGGATGCGGCCGGTGGTGCGTGAGACTTGCAGGACCACCAGCCCAGATTTGAATTGCGACTTTTTAATCGCTATTGATCCAAGTCCCGACAGCGCGCCCAATGCGTTTCAAACGGTGAATGAAGAGGGGCAGCCTATCTTGGCATTTACCCTGACCCTACTGGAAGACATGTACAATGCCGATGAGGTGGCCTTTGTCATCGGTCACGAGGGGGCCCATCATATTTTGCGGCATTTGGAGCGGCAAGATCAATCGGCGCGCGGCGGGGCCACGCTCTTTGAGGTGCTGGCGGCGGCCTTGGGCGGCTCCAATCGATCGGTCGATGCGGCCTCTGAAATTGGCGAGGCGGTGGGCCGGCGCAATTATTCAAAAACCTTTGAGCTTGAGGCGGACCGCCTCGGCGCGCAGATGACGCAGAAAGCGGGTTTTGATGCGGTGCGTGGTGCGGCCTATTTCACGCGCATTCCAGATGCGGGCAATCGGTTCTTTGGCACTCACCCGCGCAACGCAGATCGGATTGCCGGGGTGAAGGCGGCGGTGGCCGAGCTATGACCGGACGCGCCGCCCTGACCCTTGCCCCAGGGGCGCGATTGTGAGGAAATTGGGCGTGATCCTCAGCGACCGCGGCTCAAAATATGCGGTCTCAGGCTGCCGGGTTGCAGATCGGGCACAGGTTGATGCGGCGCTCCGAGATCTCAAGCGGGACAAGAAATATGCCAAGGCGACCCATAACAGCTGGGGCGTTCTGCTCGATGGGGTGCCGCTGAAGTCAGATGACGGAGAAAGCGGTGCCGGGATGGTCATTCTGCGCATGTTGGAGCGGGCCGAGCGAAGCGGTGAGCTGATCATCGTGACCCGCTGGTACGGCGGCAAACACCTCGGCGGCGACCGCTTCCGCCATGTGCAAGAGGCAACGCGCCTATACCTAGATCATCCCGCATCCTAAGGCTTGGCGGCTGGGTTATGCAAAGGTCTTTCAGAGGAATGATCGGGACGGTTCTTTTGGAAATTTAGCGCAAAGGCCTTGGCAAAATTTGCATGTTTTAAAGACCTCTGCACAATGCCATTTCAACATGAAATGAGGGCAGCGCCTGCCGGGGGGCAGGCAGGCGCTGCCCGGTGTTGCCACCGGGCAAAGTGCTTTTGGCTTGGCGGCTGCGTTATGCAGAGGCTATGTTTAAGAAACAATCCGGCCCCAGAGGTCATAGGCGCCCGCCTCGTCCACCTCTACCGTCACGATATCGCCGGGGGTTAGGGCTTCGGTGCCTTCGTCAATAAACAAATTTCCGTCGATCTCGGGCGCGTCGGCCTTGGTGCGGCAGGTGGCGATGCCCTCCGCGTCCAGCTCATCGACGATAACCTCCATATGTTGGCCGAGTTTGGCCGCCAGTTTGGCCTCGGAAATGGCCTGCGCCTTTTCCATAAACCGGTCCCAGCGGTCCTGCTTGACCTCCTCGGAGACATGATCGGGCAGATCATTGGAGCGGGCACCGGCGACATTCTCATATTGAAAGCACCCAACGCGGTCGAGCTGCGCCTCATCCATCCAATCCAGCAGGGTTTGGAATTCGGCTTCGGTCTCGCCGGGGTAGCCGACAATGAAGGTCGACCGCAGGGTGATCTCTGGGCAATCTTTGCGCCAGGCAGCAATCTCATCGAGCGTTTTGGACGCTGCGGCGGGGCGGGCCATGCGTTTGAGCACATCGGGATGGGCGTGTTGAAAGGGAATGTCGAGATAGGGCAGGATCAACCCCTCGGCCATCAGCGGGATCAAATGGCGCACATGCGGGTAGGGGTAGACATAATGCAGCCGCACCCAAGCGCCCAATTGCCCCAGTTCGCGGGCCAGATCGGTGATATGCGGGCGCAGATCGCCCTCGGCTGTCGTTTTAATATCAATGCCATAGGCGCTGGTGTCTTGCGAGATCACCAATAGCTCGCGCACCCCAGCCTCAACCAATTTCTCTGCCTCCCGTAGGATCGCACGCGGCGGGCGGCTGACCAATTTGCCGCGCATATCGGGAATGATGCAAAATTTGCACTTATGATTGCAGCCCTCGGAGATTTTCAAATAGCTGTAGTGGCGCGGCGTGAGCGAGACGCCGGAGGCGGGCAGAAGATCCACGAAAGGATCCGGCGCGGGCGGCACGGCGGCATGGACGGCATCCAACACCTGCTCATATTGATGCGGGCCGGTGACGGCCAAAACGCGTGGATGCGCGCCGGTGATATACTCCGGATTGGCCCCCAAACAGCCGGTGACAATCACCTTGCCGTTTTGATGCAGCGCCTCACCAATCGCCTCAAGACTTTCCGCCTTGGCGCTGTCGAGAAAGCCGCAGGTGTTGACAATCACCGCCTCTGCGCCGGCGTAATCGGGGCTGATGGCATAGCCCTCCGCGCGCAGGCGGGTCAAAATGCGCTCGCTGTCGACCAAAGCCTTGGGACAGCCCAGCGATACCATGCCGATGGTCGGCTGGCCCGGGCGCGGGGTTTCAATCCGCGCTTTGGGCGCGAGGTCAGGGCGGAGGTGGGGAGGATTCTGTGCCATAGCGCCGCTATAGCAGAGATTGTACAGATGTGTAGATGGCAGATTGCCGAGCCTATATCCCGCCAATGGCCCAGGCGAAGGCTTCAAAACCCCAAAGCACTGCGTTGACGATCGCGCCGTGGTCATGGGTGACGACGAAGGTAAAGATCCAGATCGGACACCAAAGCGCGATGGTGATCATGGCGCAAATACATAGGCCGGAGAGGAGGGCCGCTTGCCCGCTCTGCTCTCCGCGCTCCAAAAGATCGGCCACAAAATTGCGCACCCCTGCAGGGTATTGCAGCCCTAGGGTGAGCACCGCGACAGAGAGATGCAATAGGGTGGGTATGAGCGTGGAAAACAGCGTCACCATCAACCAGATATAATCGCCCGGCGCCCTGCGCATATCGGCAAAAAGCTGCTTCAAATCCACAAGCGGCACCCCATCGGCCGGGACAACAAAGGTGACAAAGGCGATGAGCGTGCATCCCAAGGCAAAGAAAATGGCAATCCCGCCCAGCCCGTCCAAAACCGCCGGCCAAGCCGCCCGCTTTTGCTCAAGCCCCAGGCGGAGCAGGTAGCGGGTCAAACCAACAGAGGCGAAATCAAAAACCGCGTTGACCAGCGGCAGGAGAGCAAGGGTCAGCACGAAGAAAACCGCCAGGCTACGCTGACCCGCACCAAAATCATCCGGCATTTTGATCGCCACGATCAAAGGGGCCACCAAAACGCCGCAAAAGAGTAAGCGCCAGGCCATCGGGCGGGAAGAGCACGTCTCGGCGATTATGACTGCGATTGTGACTGCGAATGCGCCTGCGACTGTGCCTGCGCCTGCGAATGCACTTGCGACTGCGACTGCGCCTGCGAATGCGCCTGCGACTGCGACTGCGCCTGCGACTGCGAGATTTCCTGGCACAGCAAAGCCATCAGCGAAAATTGATCCCAAGAGCAAAATCCCGGTGGCGAGGATAACCAATGTCCAGCGCCATCGGGATTTTGACGCTCCGGCAAAAAGGTAAACAAGGACCGAAGATCCCAGCCAGACCGCGGTAAATATCCGCGCCTGCGGCGGGCTGGCGGCCATCACCTCCTGACCGCCAAAATCAATCGCAGAGCCCCAGAGCCATTGGATTGTGATGGCCAAAATGGGATAGGCAAGGGCGAGGGCCATGGAGGCGTTGAGCAGGCTATAGCTCCAAGCCTTTTGCGCCGGGCCTTGCGGCGCCTCATGGGAAGAGAGCCGGGAGTCGAGCCAATCTAACCCTCGGCGCATCACCGAACGGTAGCGTTCCGCCGGGCGATCGTGGCGCAGCAGATCACGCCAATATGCGCGATCACTTGGGTTATCTGCGGTGTTGCGAAGTGCCGGTATGCACATCAAAGCGATGAAACAGACAATCGGCCCGCCGAGCGCCCAGTTTTGGCGCAGGCTCCAATCCAACAGCTTTAAAACAATTTCCACGGCATCCCCGCGCTCAAAATTTTCTTTTCAGAATATCAAGAGGCTGGGGGATTTCAAGCGGGCTGGCTTACCGGCGGCGGTCGCGGCGGCTGGACATGGGTTGGAAGGCCACCCCGACATGCGCTTCGCAATAGGGTTTTCCGGCCTTCACCGCCAGACCGCAGAACCAAAAATCCTCTGTCGCCGGATCACCGACCGGCCATTTGCAGGTTTTTTCGGTCAATTCCATCAAGCTGATCTTCTTGGCGGTCTTTTCCACTTCACTGACCTTGGCCAGAGCCTCCGGGCTGATCTCATTGGCCGAAGGCTGCGGCGGCAGAGGCTGGCCGGCAGGAATGATCTTGCGCACCGCCGGCGGGGTGACCCGCATGGTCTCGGGCGCAGGCGCGGCCGGTTTTGGCGGCGCGGTTGGTGTTGCGGGCGCGGCGGGCTTTGCCTTGGCCTGTGTCTTTGCCTTTTCCTTGGCGGCCGGCTTGGCCGTGGTCGAGGTCACACGGTTGGACAGGCCCAAACGGTGCACTTTGCCGATCACCGCATTGCGGGTCACGCCGCCCAATTCCTTGGCGATCACACTGGCCGATTGACCCTCGCCCCACATTTTTTTCAGAACTTCGACGCGTTCATCAGTCCAGGACATCACGCCCCCCCTTGAATTTCGTAGCAATAACGGGTGATACCCATGCAGCGTCCTACTTTAGGCTCAACTGAGGCTAAGGACAACCACCCAAGTGGAGATAAACTGTGGCAAATGTTTCTCAATTCGGCGTTAGACGCTTTGGACGGGTCAATTGGCTGGGCCTTTGGACGCTCATTCGCCGCGAAAATATGCGCTATTTGGCGATTTGGCAGCAGACAATTTTTGCGCCATTGATCACGGCAGGTTTGTTTCTATTGGTTTTTTCCATTGCTATCGGACCGGGTCGCTCGGATGTCATGGGGTTTGATTATGTCAGCTTTCTGGCACCGGGTTTGTTGATGATGACGGTGATACAAAATTCTTTTGCCAATACCTCCTCTTCCATGCTTTCGGCGAAAGTCATGGGCTCCATTGTCGACACGCTGATGCCGCCCCTGTCGCCTTTGGAGATGACCGTGGGATTCTTGGCGGGCGGAATTGGTCGCGGATTGGTGATTGGTGCGGTGCTCTGTCTGTCGATGGGGCTGAGCCTCGGCATTTGGGTTGCCCACCCGCTTTGGACATTGGCTTTTGTGGTTTTGGGCGGGATGTTCATGGGCGCGCTGGGGCTTTTGGGCAGCATCTATGCCTATAAGTTTGACCAGATGGCCGCGATTTCAAATTTTGTGATCACACCCTTGGCCTTCTTGTCGGGGACCTTCTATTCGATCCAAGCTTTGCCCTCAATGATGCAGCCACTGATCCATGTGAACCCGATGTTCTATATCATCGACGGAGGTCGCTATAGTGTTTTAGGCGTTTCAGATGGCAGCCCATGGATGGCTTTGGCCGTGATTTGCGGGGCTAATATCTGTGCGGTTGGTTTGGCCTGGTTTTGGTTGGCGCGGGGCTATCGGTTGAAATCTTAAAGGGATTTGCCGCAGCGGATATTTGGACTTTTCATGGCCGGGGGGCTTTGGTATGGTAAGGGCATGAAAACGATGATTGAAATCACCTTGCGACGCCGACGTCGCTGATATGACCGCTGCACCGCGGCCGGCCCCTCGTGTTTTTGCGCTCCCATGCGTGTTTCTCAATTTTGGTTTTCTCACTCCCTCCTCGTTAGAAAGGCTTTCCGATGATCCCTTCGATTCTGCCCACCTATAATCGCGCTCCGTTTTCGTTTGTCTCTGGCTCAGGCAGCTGGTTGACCACCGATGACGGTCGGCGATTTTTGGATCTGGGCGCTGGGATTGCGGTCAACAGCCTGGGACATGCGCATCCGAAACTGGTGGCGGCGCTGACGGCGCAAGCGGGTCAATTGTGGCATACGTCCAATTTGTACCATATTCCCGCGCAACACAAACTCGCCGATCAGCTGGTGGATCTGACCTTTGCCGATACCGTGTTTTTTACCAACTCTGGGACGGAGTCCTGTGAATTGGCCGTGAAAATGGCGCGCAAATATTTCTATGACAAGGGTCAGCCAGAGCGCGTGGAAATTATTGCATTTGAGGGGGCGTTTCATGGGCGCTCCTCCGCAGGGATTGCAGCTGCTGGTGCGGAGAAGCTGACGAAAGGCTTTGGGCCCTTGCTGCCCGGTTTCGTGCAATTGCCATTTGCAGATCACGACGCGCTGCATGCGGCAGTCAATGAAAAGACCGCCGCCATATTGATCGAGCCGATCCAGGGGGAGGGCGGTATCCGCCCTGTGCCGGATCATTGTTTGAAAGGCCTGCGCGATTTTTGTGACAGCCACGGGATCTTGCTGATTTTCGATGAGGTGCAATGCGGTGTGGGACGGACAGGGAAGTTGTTTGCCCATGAGTGGGCAGGGATTGATCCCGATATTATGATGGTGGCCAAGGGTCTTGGTGGGGGCTTCCCCATCGGGGCGGTTTTGGCGAATGAAGAGGCTGCAAGCGGAATGGGGGCAGGGACACATGGCTCGACCTATGGTGGCAATCCCTTGGGTTGTGCGGTGGCAAGTGCTGTCTTGGATGAGGTGGCTGCTCCTGAATTTCTGGCAGAGGTGAGCCGCAAATCTGGGGCGCTGCGCCAAGGTCTTGAAGGGTTGGTCGCGCAATATCCTGATGTGTTTGAGGGTGTGACGGGCGCGGGGTTGATGCTGGGTCTGAAATGCAAGGCGAGCAATATGGATGTGGTCACAGCCGGATATGACTGCGAGGTGTTGACCGTCCCTGCGGCCGAAAACGTCGTGCGTGTGCTTCCGGCGTTGACTATTTCAAACGCGGAGATTGCTCAGGCGCTGGAGCGGTTGGAGACGGCGGCGCAAACGGTTCAATCTGCGCAATGACCAGCGCGGCTTTTCACATTTCGGCGGATGGTGCAGCATGGCACGTCGCCAGCCTATAGGACAGTTTAAAGATGCAGAATTTTCTCGATATTGATCAGGTTGATCCCCAAAATTTGCGTGGCATTTTGGATGAGGCCGCGCGGATCAAGACGGCGCGTGCCGGCCTGTCCAAAGGCATGTTGGATGCTGAACGGCCACTTGAGGGCAAGATGGTGGCGTTGATTTTCGAAAAGCCATCCACGCGCACCCGCGTGAGCTTTGATCTTGGCGTGCGGCAGATGGGTGGGCAGACCATGGTTTTGTCCGGCAGCGAAATGCAGCTGGGCCATGGGGAAACCATCGCGGATACGGCGCGGGTTTTGAGCCGCTATGTGGACATGATCATGATCCGCACTTTTGAGGAGGCAACCCTGCTGGAAATGGCCGATTATGCCAGTGTTCCGGTGATCAATGGGCTGACCAACCGCAGCCATCCATGCCAAATCATGGCCGATATCTTGACGTTTGAAGAGCATCGCGGCTCTATTCGGGGCAAGCGCGTGGTCTGGACGGGTGATGGTAACAACGTTTGTGCAAGCTTCATCCATGCGGCCGGGCAATTTGGCTTTGATTTCGTTTTTGCCGGCCCAGCGACGCTGGATCCCGAGGCGGAATTTGTTGAGAAGGCGCGGGCCAAAGGTGTGAAGATCGAGATCCAGCGGGACGTCAACGAAGCGGTGCGCGGCGCGGATCTGTTGGTGACGGACACTTGGATCTCTATGCACGACAGCCAAACCGCACGCGAGCGGCGCCACAATCAATTGCGCCCCTATCAGGTTGATGATGCGTTGATGGCGCAGGCCAAGCCGGATGCTCTTTTCATGCATTGCTTGCCCGCACACCGCAACGAAGAGGTCACCAGCTCTGTCATGGATGGGCCGCATTCGGTGGTCTTCGATGAGGCGGAAAACCGGTTGCATGCGCAAAAAGCGATTATGCGCTGGTGTCTAGACTAAACAGGCCGCTTGGGGCATGATTTTAGGTAAAGTCGCTGCTTGGCTCTGGTTGTTTGCGGATTAAGGGTTAAGGAGAGAGGGACGTTTCTCATAGAGTGATCTTTCATGTCCTTAAATATTGGATGTTTGGTTCGAAGATTTGATTGGATGGGGCGATGGCGCGCGCCAGCGCCTCTGGATTGGTTGGAGCGCCAAGGGTTTTCTGCCCAGTCCGAACAGGTTGATGAGGCGCACCCCGATTACTTCCAAGACTCTCATCACATGGTTGTATTCTCACAGAAGAGCCAAGAGATTTGGCTTGGTCTCGGTGTGAGTCATCTTTTCAATAAACTGTGCCAATCCCAAGATCTTAAGGGCTTAGGTGAGGGTGTTGCCATGGTCGCGGATGATGCGCATGGCTATTATGGCCTTCAGGAGTTTGCACAGGGCGAGGCCGGTTGGGGCGCGCAGGTGACAACTGCGCCGGCCAGCATGTGGATGCGCCCTCCCTCAGACAGGACCGCAAGCCCCCAGCGCGCCAAGGCTATCGCCTCGGTTGCAGATCTTTTGGGCGCGCGGGTCTCAGTCATCGAAGCCTGCGCGACAGCACAGGGCGAGGATGCGGCTTGTGGCATTGCATGGCATGGGCAGATGCAAGATTGGGTCTTGGCGGTGATGGGGTCTGATGGGAAGACTTATCAACAAATTGATTATTCAAATTTTTTGCCAACTGGAACTTTATTTGAGGCGGTCGACCCTCCCGGTGGTTGGCCGCGCTATTGGCGGCAAGGGGATCTGTTTGCCGCGATGCAAGATCATTTGAGCCGCGCCTGGTGTGGCGTCGGGTTGAGTGAGTTTACGCTCAATCATCCAATGCTGCGGGGCCCCTGCCTCGTGATTGAATTGACCGCGGATAAATAACACAAGTGCTTCGGCGCTGGAGGTGAAGATGACACAGGCACATATTGGTGTGATTGGGGTTGGAACGATGGGTTCGGCACTGGCGTTGAACTTCGCCGAGAAGGGCCAAGATGTCGCTCTTTGGAACCTTGAGCTGAGCGCGGTTGATCGGCTGATCGCCTCCGCTGGGGGCCTGGCCGCTCGTTTGCAGCGCTGCGAGACCCTGGCCGATCTGGTGGCGGCTCTGCCTGCGCCGCGCGCCATTGTCCTAATGATCCCGGCGGGCGCGCCGGTGGATCAAACGATTGCTGCGCTTCGGCCTTTGTTATCTGCGGGCGATACCATCATTGATGGCGGCAATTCAGATTTTCGCGATACGATGATCCGAACGACAACTCTGGAAAAAGCGGGGCTGTCCTATTTGGGGATTGGTGTGTCTGGCGGCGCTGAGGGCGCACGGCGGGGGCCGTCCATGATGGTGGGAGGTACAAGCTCTAGCTATAGCCGTATCGCGCCTATTCTGGAGGCTATTGCAGCGCGCTATGACGGGGATCCCTGCGTGGCGCATTTGGGACCGGATGGGGCTGGGCATTTTGTAAAAACGGTTCATAACGGCATCGAATACGCCGATATGCAGATGATCGCCGAGGTTTACGGCATGATGCGCGATGGCGAAGGTCTGGCAGCCAGCGATATCGCGCCGGTCTTTCGCAGCTGGAACCGTGGCCCGCTGGAAAGCTATCTTATCGAAGTCACCGCAGAGGTCTTGGGGACCAAAGATCCGCAGACCGGTGATGACATGGTGGATTTAATCGTGGACCAAGCCGGGCAAAAAGGCACCGGCCGTTGGACCGTGATTGAAGCGCTGCGCATGGGGCAAGCGGTGAGCATCATTGAGGCGGCGGTTGGCGCCCGGGTCATGAGCGCGCAAAAATCCACCCGCAAGCGCGCCGCCAGAGTGCTGGTGCCGGCGGGCACGGATACGATGAGTCCAGTCGCAGAGCATGATTTGCAATCTGCCTTAATCGTTGGGCGCGTTTTGGCCTATGCGCAGGGGTTCGAGATTTTGGCCGCCGGATCCAAAGAATTCAATTGGTCATTAGATTTTGCCCGCATCGCAGAGATTTGGCGGGCTGGCTGTATCATCCGTTCGGCCATGTTAGACGACATTGCCACAGCATTCCGCAGTCCGCGCCCGGCGGGGCATTTGGTGCTGTCCGACCATTTCACCCCGCTTCTGACCACCCATATCGCAGGGCTGCGCCGGGTGGTCTCTGCCGCTGCGCTCAAAGGGCTGCCTGTGCCGGCATTGGCAGCGGCTTTGAGTTGGTTTGACATGATCCGCCAAGAACGCGGAACCTCGGATTTGATCCAAGCACAACGCGATTACTTCGGGGCCCATTCCTTTGAACGTGTTGATGCAGACGGGTCGCATCATGGCCCGTGGCATTCGGGCTGACAGCTCAGCGCTTGCGGGGCTTGGCGCGTAGGGTCGGGTCCGCTTGGGTGGGATCTTCGGGCCAGGGGTGTTTGGGATATTGCGCCCGCATATCTTTGCGCACATCTGCATAGCTTCCGGTCCAAAAGCCAGGGATATCTGTGGTCACTTGGATTGGTCGATGTGCCGGAGACAGCAAGGTCACCTTTAGCGGGTGATCGCCGATCATAGGATGGCGGGTTTGGCCAAATATTTCTTGAATACGCAGTTCAATTGCCGGGCTGTCACCACTGTAATCAATCGCGATTTTCCGGCCCAGCGGCGTGGTGAAATGCGCCGGCGCAATTTTTTCAAGCTGGCGCAGAGCCGCCCAGCCAATATAGGCTTCTAGGGCTGGCAGCGGGTCAAACGCTTTCCAATCTTGCTCTGTTGTCAGCCCCGTCAGATAGGGGGCCAGCCATTCTGGTGCGGCTTCGAGCAGGGCTGTATCTGACAAATCGGGAAATTGCCCGGGTGGTGCGGCCGCCACGCGGGCTTGTAAGAGCCGGGCGGCTTTCGGCAGGCGCAGACCCATCTGTTGCACGCCCTCCACCATAGCCGCCGCCTGTGCTTCGCTGGGTGCATCCCGCCAAACCTCTTGCGTAAGCGACAGGGCACCCAGCATTTCACTGCGATTAGCAATGACCCGGCGGTGGCGTTTGGACCAGTGGCAAAGGGTCTCCCATGTGATTTGATCGGCAAAAACCTCCCGCAGCTCTGCCTCACCCAGCGCCAGGGCCCTGCGGATTTTAGGGTCTGGACCCGTGCTAAAATGCGGATTTCCCAAATCTGAAATGACCAAATATCGCGCATTGGCCAAGGAATCATCTCTGGCCAAAACTGCGCCCTTCCCCCCGGCCATGATGTAGCGTGGCTGCGGGCCGGGGCGACGCTGGGCGACACGTTCGGGATAGGCCAGCGCCAAGCATTGCGCTGGGCTTAACGCGATCTCGCGCGTGCCTTTAGGCGCCAGTCTGCTGAGGCGTTTGGCTTCCTGCTTGATCCGGTCAAGCGCGCTGTGATCGCGAATGGGGCCGGCCTGTTCTTTGTTGCCGGTGGGCCTGGTCAGCGCTGTAAGGGCAGGTGTGAGATCGCAATTTTGGGTCGAGAGAATGTCTCGATCCGATAGAAGTGCGGCCAGCGGCGCGGCGCGGGGTCCCGCTTGCAGCAGCATTTGCGCCAAACGCGGATGCAGCGGCAACTTGGCAAGCGCCGCCCCATGGGGCGTGAGGCGACCGTCTGACAGCGCGCCAAGCTGACCAAGCAAGGCCTTCGCCTGGGCCCAAGGGCCTGGTGCGGGCGGTGTGAGAAAGGCCAAATCCTCTGGCCCGGAGCCCCATTGCGCCAGCTCAAGCGCCAGCGGGGCCAGATCGGAAATTGCAATTTCAGGTGGCGCGAAGGCGGGCATAGCCCCTTCTTCGGCCCGCGCCCACATGCGATAGCAGCGCCCGGCGGCAACGCGCCCTGCACGCCCGGCGCGCTGGGTGGCTTCGGCCTTGCTGACCCGTTCGGTGACCAGCCTTTGCAGACCCTTTTCAGGGTCATACCGGGCCCTGCGTGCGCGACCGCAATCCACCACAACTCGAACATCTTGGATGGTTAGGGAGGTCTCGGCAATGGCGGTTGCCAAAACGATCTTGCGCAGATTTTTCCGGGCCTCAGGCCGGATGGCCAGCTGTTGCTCGGCAAATGGCAGGTTTCCCAAAAGAGGCCGCAAAACGCAATTTTTGGGCAGGTGATCTTGCAGTGCAGCTTTGGTGCGGCGAATTTCAGCCTCGCCGGGCAAGAACACCAAGATCCCACCCTCTGTATCGGCCACGGCCTGTAGGATCAGGCTGCGGGCTTGCGCTTCAAAGGGCAGGTCTTTGGGCGCTGGGCGCGGCAGATAGGTCAGCTCCACGGGAAAACTGCGTCCGGCGCTCGTGACGATTGGCGCGTCATCGAGCAGGGCCGCTACGGGCGCGGCGTCCAGTGTGGCCGACATGACCACGAGCCAGAGGTCTTCTCGCAGAGTCTCGCGCAACTCCCATGCCAGGGCCAGCCCAAGATCGGCAGCCAAGGAGCGTTCATGAAATTCATCAAAGAGAATGGCGCCGACGCCGGGCAGCTCTGGGTCCGCCTGTATCATGCGGGTGAGAATGCCCTCTGTGAGCACTTCAATGCGGGTATTGGGGCCGATTTTGGATTGCCCGCGGATGCGATATCCCACGGTTTCACCCAATTTTTCACCCAGCGTATCTGCCATGCGTTCTGCGGCGGCTCGCGCGGCCAAGCGCCGGGGTTCGAGCATCAGAATTTTGCCGGGGCACTGTCCCGACTCTAAGATGGCCAAGGGGGTGCGTGTGGTTTTGCCAGCCCCCGGCGGGGCCTGCAAAACCACCCGACCAGACTGTGTCAAACAGTCCAGCACTTGCGGCAGGACCGCATCTATCGGCAGAGCAAACTTCACCCCGCCCTTATCGGCGAGAAAATCTCGCGCGTCCACGGTTGGTTTGTGGCGGATGCGTTTTGACATGCGAGAGTTTTGGGGGGATAAATT
>OBPL01000042.1_pt1 | contig 20655 bp, 17 predicted proteins | sample 1470531 | NCBI WGS metagenome assembly OBPL01 (sample SAMEA3275487, study PRJEB22092) | marine metagenome | biome: This is a filtered seawater sample; feature: Sample comes from a sea loch with a North Atlantic influence; material: Sterivex filter | collected 2014-06-23T09:00:00+00 | depth 2 m
ACGTATAACTATTAGATTTGGTTGCCAGCATGGTCTACGGCTCACTTACTAAGTCGAATTAGTAAGGTATTACAATGCTTTGGATGATATTTTGGTGCCCAGAAGAGGACGTCGAACTTTTAATACTTTGATTTAATTACAGTTACTTATTTTATTTCCAAAATATAAAAGCGGTCCCGAAAGCGGTCCTCTGGAAGTATGGTTGAACGATCGTTTCGTGTACCAATTTCAAGCCGCTGCTATCGCTGAGTGGCGTCGATTATTGAGCGCATAGATTAAGGCTGTGGCAGCAATCTAATGGGTGTTCTTATTCGTCTGACAGCACGTTGGATTCAGTTTCAAAATGCTATGACCGTGTTACACTCGAAAATACGATCTTTACGCTTCGTGTTGTCCTGTTTTGCGTCCACGATGAGCTTTGCGGCGGTTCTTCCAATCTCCCTCCGCGGTGTCCGGGACGTTATGATCTTGATCGGCAGGCTTTCAATGAAATCGAGCCCGTTGAAACCCGCAAGCGTCAGCGCGTCAGGAACTACTATTCCGGCCGCGATACAGTGAAATGCGCCACCGGCTGCGAGATCGTCATTCGAGTAGTATATGCAGTCGAGATCAGGATATTCCTTGAGCATTTGGGACGTGAGTTCCCGCCCGGCCGTAACTGTGGAGGTACTATCGCCGATCCGGGTAGCGACAAGGTTGAGGCCTGCTTGCGAAAGTGCCTCAGAGAATCCGGCCATCCGTTTCCCGGCGCGAACATCAGTATCGACACCACATCCGATATAGGCAATGCGCTTACAGCCCATTTCAAGAAGCGCCTCGGCCATAGCCATACCGGCAGCGTGGTGGGAAAAACCGACACAGAAATCCACAGGTGTGCCGTCCAGATCCATGATCTGAACTACTGGGATGTCAGTATTTTCCAACAATCGTTTTGCATCATCAGAATGATCCAGACCGGTGACAATCAGACCTGCCGGATTCCACGAAAGCATATTCCGGATAACATCGTATTCTTTGTCTAGATCATAGTCCGTGACACCAAAGACTGGTTGCATGCTGCTGCCCTCAATGGCTTCAGAAATGCCGGCAAGAACTTCTGCAAAGACGATGTTTGCCATACTTGGAACGACTACGCCAATCAGGTCTGATCGTTGGCCTGACAACGACGAGGCCAGATTGTTGCCAACATAGCCAATTTTTCTCGCGGCTTGCCGAACCTTCTCATTGTTGCTGCTCGACACCTCGCCAGCACCGCGAAGGGCGCGCGATGCAGTCATCTTGCTTACTCCCGCCTCGGCAGCAACATTGGCCAGCGTGACCCGAACCTTCCCGTCCAAATTCAGTTCCCTCAGCTATTTCCCCGCCGGTCTCGCCTAACCGCTCATTGCTAATGTGGCAAGTGTCAGGTCTAGAAATGTTTCAATGATTGACTTTTGGTATCGGTACCGGTATCGATACCAAAATTCAAGAATGATGTTAAACGAGGTCAGAAAAATGCCAAATACATTTAGAACCGCAGTCATTGGCCTTGGGTCAATGGGTTATGGGGTTGCTCAGTCTTGTCTGCGCGGGGGCCATGTCACCTACGGCTTCGATGTTGTCCCGTCCCAGATTGAAAGACTTCAGTCCGAAGGTAGCGCGAAAGGGGATTTGGCTGATATTGCTGGAATACTAGATGCTGCAGTCATCGTGGTTCTGAATGCTGCGCAAACCGAAGACGTTTTGTTTGGTAAAAGAGGCCTGGGCCCGATGATGCGAAAAGGGGCGGTTGTACTGGCATGTGCGACCGTCCCACCGAATTTCGCTCGAACTATGGAAGCGCGATGCAGTGCTTTAGGTATCCACTATCTTGATGCACCGATTTCAGGCGGGTCCGCGAAGGCGGCCAGCGGTCAACTTTCGATCATGGCCTCCGGTACGCCAGACGCCTTCGCTGCCGCCGCGCCAGTGCTGGACGCTACCGCCGAGACTGTGTTCGAACTTGGGAACGCTGCCGGTGCCGGATCGGCGATGAAAGCCGTCAACCAATTGCTCGCCGGTGTTCACATCGCCACGATGGCCGAAGCTATGACGCTTGGCATGACACAGGGTGTTTCGCCTGAGAAATTCGTGGAGGTCATAAGCCAATGCGCGGGCACAAGCTGGATGCTTGAGAATCGCGCCCCACACATCGTTTCCGGAGACTATGCGCCGCTCAGTCAAGTCAATATCTGGCCGAAAGACTTAGGTATCGTTCTCGACATCGCCAAGTCAGCCAGTTTCAGCGCCCCGATCACTGCAGCTGCACTTCAGCAGTACCTTGTTGCCGCTGGGATGGGCTTGGGCCGCGAAGATGATGCAGCGGTGGCCAAAGTCTATGCTCGCAACGTGGGTCTAACTTTGCCGGGAGCCGCATGATGCTGCTGGGATGCATTGGCGATGATTTTACCGGGTCCAGTGACCTAGCCAACACCCTGGCCAAGGGCGGCATGCGTGCCGTTCAATATAACGGCATACCAGACGGCTCCGCAGGCGATGACGTTCAGGCTGGGGTTGTCGCGCTGAAGTCACGCTCGATCGATCCTGCCGATGCTGTTCGCCTGTCGCTGGCCGCCTTGGATTGGCTGAAAAGTCAGGGGTGCAAGCAGTTCTTCTTCAAGTATTGCTCGACCTTCGATTCCACCGCAAAAGGCAACATCGGACCCGTAGCGGATGCTTTGGCTGAGGCGATTAATGCCTATAAGGTTATTATTTGCCCGGCGTTTCCGGGAACTGGACGATCCATCTATCAGGGGCATCTGTTTGTCAAAGACAGCCTACTCGACGAATCCGGTATGCAGAACCACCCGTTGACACCGATGAGTGATCCGGACATTCGCCGTTGGCTGGCCCCACAAACGCAATATCAGGTCGGCCACGTTGCCGCAGAGGCAGTATTCGCCGGTGCCGCGACAATTGCCCAAGGTCTGTCCGATCAGCACAAAGTCGGGAAGCGCCATATTGTTGTGGATGCCATTCGCGACGAAGACTTAGTTGAAATTGGCAAAGCCGCAAAGGGCTTGCCGCTGATCACTGGCGGTTCCGGTGTTGCGCTTGGTTTGCCTGCAAACTTTGGATGTACGACCGGTATAGTCCCTTGGAAGGGCCAATCTGGAAAATCCATCGCGCTCTCGGGCTCTTGTTCCAGTGCCACTCGTGCTCAAGTAGCACGTCACGCGACCATTTATCCCACGCGCCAGATCATTGCAGCCGACGTCATCGAAGGCCGGGTTACTCCAGCAGACATCGCTGATTGGTTGATAGAAGCCGATGGCATTCCTTTGGCCTATAGCTCTGCGGACCCCAGGGCCATCAAACAAGTACAAGAAGAATACGGGCTTGAGAAACCCTCTGATGCGTTGGAATCTTTCTTCGCCAAGACAGCCAAACTCGCGGTCGAACGCGGGGTCACTCGTGTCATTACTGCTGGCGGTGAAACATCTGGCGCAGTTGTTGAAGGACTTGGACTAAATACGCTTGAAATCGGCCCCGAAATTGATCCCGGCGTTCCGGCATTGCGCGCAAGTTCTGATCTGGTCCTCGCATTGAAGTCGGGGAATTTCGGTGCTGAAGAATTCTTTGAGAAGGCCGATAAAGTTCTAAGAGGTGAGGCATGAGCGAAAGTCATCTGAGAGAGCAGATTTGCACCCTTGCGAAGTCGCTATTTGACCGAGGCCTGACCCACGGCAGCACTGGTAACATCTCGGCTCGAACCGAAGACGGCGGGTTGCTGGTGTCCCCGACCGGTACCAGTTTTGGTAGCCTTGATCCAGGCCGCCTCAGCCGGTTTGATACCACGGGTAACCTCATCGACGGCGACAAGCCAACAAAAGAAATGCCGCTGCATACCGCTTTCTACGACACCCGCAGCGCGGCGGGGGCGGTGGTGCACCTGCATTCCTGCCATTCAGTCGCCTGGTCGATGATGCCCGACGCAAACGAGGATGACTTCCTGCCGCCTCTGACCCCTTACGGTATTATGAAATTGGGTCGTGTGAAGCTCTTGCCTTTCTTTCTGCCCGGCGATCCCAGCATGGGAGAAGCTGTGCGCGGGCTAGCAGGCAAACGATCTGCCGTGATGCTTGCCAATCATGGTCCTGTTGTGGCAGGCAAGGATGTCGAAGCCGCCTGCAACGCAATCGAGGAACTGGAAAACACCGCGCGCCTTTCCATTATGATGCGCGGTATCAACGCCAATGTGCTGACCCAAGAACAGGTTCGCACCGTCGTGGCAAAATTTGATGTGGAGTGGGAAGCATGACGCAATTTTCTGCCAACCTTGGTTTCCTTTGGGCTGACCGCCCGTTGCCGCTAGCGATCCAGGCCGCCAAGGCTGCCGGTTTCGATGCCGTTGAATGTCATTGGCCCTACGACACCCCTGCAAGCGAAGTGAAATCTGCTTTGGATGAAACTGGGCTGCAAATGCTTGGCCTCAACACACGGCGCGGTGATGTAGACGCTGGGGACAACGGGCTAGCGGCAATCCCGGGCCGCGAAGACGAAGCCCGAGCCACAATAGACGAGGCCATCGAGTATGCCGTCCAGATCAGTGCAAGCAGCATTCACGTAATGGCGGGCTTCGCCGATAGTGCCGAAGCGTGCAATACTTTTATCGAGAATTTAGTTTATGCCTGTAACCAAGCTGAGCGACACGGTCTTACGATCTTGATCGAACCTCTGAACGAACATGATGCTCCGGGTTATTTTCTGCAAACAACCAAGCAGGCGACAGAGATCATTGAGGATGTCGGTTTGGCAAACCTGAAGTTGATGTTCGATTGCTACCATGTCGGTCGCACCGAGGGCGAAGTTATGGCCCGGCTGAAAGCCCTATTGCCAATTATTGGGCATATCCAGTTCGCCTCCGTGCCCGACCGTGGCACACCGGATCACGGTGAAGTCGATTATCAGCAAGTATTTTCACAAATCAACGCCTTGGATTGGGGCACTCCCTTAGGTGCGGAATACAAGCCCGAAGGCGAAACGGATGTATCGCTGGACTGGATGTCAATGTTAACCTGATATTGTTGAACAAATCGGGGAACGAGGAGCGGGTTTTAAATCATTGGGCAAAGACATCGACGCGACAACGTCGGCGGGGCGTCAAATATGGTGTTGTCAGACAAACTTGAACACTCGTAAAAGGCACCTCAAGTCAATCATCATACGGCACAGAAATTGAACCGCTCCGTGAGAGCTTTGTCAGATTAAACTTGCTTGAAGCGGGCAGGGCGACTTTGCAGTGTCTTTGGGTGAAAAACACTCCCCATCTCGTCACAGATTTACAAAGTGGTCCAGAAAGTGGTCCTGTGGCTAGGTTTTGCAGGTACCAAAACAATTTTTATATAATAATTACAATTACTTAGATGTGATTTTTGGTGCCCAGAAGAGGACTCGAACCTCCACGTCCATACGGACACTAGCACCTGAAGCTAGCGCGTCTACCATTCCGCCATCTGGGCTGATGTCGTAGAGGGGCGTTTAAGCTTCTGGGCGGGGCGGGTCAAGAGGGTAAATGCCTTTGGGCGGCCCCCTTAGGCGCCAGGTTTCGCGCGCCGCATATCGGGGTGCGGCGGCTGTCGAATGGGGAATGGACTTGTCATGAGGCGGTGCACGGAGTACCTCCCTTCCACAGAGAAATACTTGGGATGTCATCATGTCTAAGCTTGTAACTATATTCGGTGGGTCAGGTTTCGTTGGGCGCTATGTCGCGCGGCGCATGGCAAAGGCTGGTTGGCGGGTTCGGGTGGCTGTTCGGCGGCCCAATGAGGCGATATTTGTCAAGCCTTATGGGGTTGTAGGTCAGGTTGAGCCGGTCTTTTGCAACATTCGCGATGACGCATCGGTAAAGCGGGCTTTGCGCGGCGCCGATGCTGTGATCAATTGCGTTGGCATATTACAAGAATCAGGGCGCAATCGTTTCGACGCCGTGCAAACTCATGGCGCCGGCCGCATTGCGCGCTTGGCAGCTGAAGGTGGTATCGCGCAAATGGTGCATATCTCGGCCATGGGTGCGGATCTGACGAGCGACAGCGCCTATTCCCGCTCAAAGGCGGCGGGTGAGGCGGAGGTCTTGGCGCATATGCCGGGCGCAATGATTGTGCGACCGTCCATCGTCTTTGGGGCAGAGGATCAATTTTTCAACAGATTTGCGAGTATGGCGCGCTTTGGTCCTATTTTGCCGATCGTCGGGGCTGAGACGCAATTTCAGCCGGTGTTTGTAGATGACGTCGCACGGGCCGTAGTGCTGGGTGCGACAGGTGTCGCGGCGGGCGGCATTTATGAGTTGGCTGGACCCGAGCGGGACAGTTTCCGCGGTCTGATGCAGCGCATGTTGGATGTCATCCAGCGTCGGCGGTTGATCATCGGCTTGCCGATGTTTGTTGCGCGTCTCATGGCCACGGGCTTTACGCTTGCCAATAAACTGAGTTTTGGCTTGGCGCCGATGCCGATCACCCGTGACCAGATCCACAGTCTGAGCGTGGACAATGTGCCGAGCGGCGACTGTATGGGCTTGGCGGATCTACAGATTGAGCCAACGGCATTGGAAAGCGTATTGCCAGATTATCTATGGCCCTTCCGTGTGTCAGGCCAATATGCCGATATCAAAGCCTCTGCAAAAAATCTAAAAGCCTAGGGCGTCACGACCCGAGGCCGCCGCTGTAGCCTATGGTGAGCAGCGTGAGGCCGAGTCCTATGCGGTAAACCACATAGGGCGTATAGGTCAGGCTGTTTAGCAAGCGCATCATCAGACTGAGAGCCAAGAGCGCTGCCGCGAAGCTGAGGGCAACGACGATAGATGTATCGCGCAGGGGCACGGTGCCGCCGATCAAATCTAAAGAGGTGAGCGCGCCAGAGGCGATAATGGTCGGGATCGACATCAGCATGGCGATGCGGGCGGCCTCTTTGCGCGTGAAGCCCGCATTGAGGGCGCCGGTGATGGTGATGCCGGAACGCGAGGTGCCTGGGATCAGCGCCAGAGCTTGCCACAGCCCAAGGATCCACGCGTCTCGCAACGTCAGGTCTTGGATTTGGCGCGTGGTTTGGGCGCGTTGATCCATCCAATAGAGCAAAATGCCGAATACCAGCATGCTCCAGCCGATCACGGTGATGGAGCGCAGGGCGTCTGACAGGCCAGTGAGTTTCAAGATCAAACCCAGCACCATGACAGGCAGCGTGGCCAAGCTCATGGCGATGAGCAGCCGCGCGGAGGGGGTATCAAACTGGCCGCGCAGGACCTGCGGAACACCTTGCACTATGTGGCGCACATCTGACCAGAAGTAGACGATGACCGCCAATAAAGTTCCGACATGGGCGGCAACATCAATCACGGGGCCTTGATCGGTGAGGCCGGTCAGCCCGGGCAAGAGGATCAAATGCCCCGATGAGGAGACCGGCAGAAATTCTGTTATGCCCTGAATAAGCGCAATTATTACCAGATGATAAAGCGGCATGTGTTGGGATCCTCTGCAATCCAGGGGACCATATACCCATGGCGTATAAGCGCCAGCAAAAATATAGGTCCGAATCGGAGTTAAAAAGAGCTTGAAAATTTCATGAAAGTGTCGCCATATCGAACTCCCTATTATATAGGTCATCTGTGCTGACATTAATTTGTCAGAAGTACTTAAAAATATAGCGATGTTGCGAATCGAGGATGTTATGGCTGAAAATCCGATGCTGAAGTTTGTGAAAATTCCACGGCTCATGCCTCAAAAGCGTGAAGCGTCAGATCGCGCGCATGATTTTGGCGAGATCTATGCAGAATTTTCGGAGGATAAGGCCGCAGAGCAAGCCAGCCGCTGTAGCCAATGCGGCGTGCCTTATTGCCAAACCCACTGCCCGCTGCACAATAATATCCCCGATTGGCTGCGCCTGACGGCAGAGGGGCGGCTTCGAGAGGCCTATGACATCAGCCAGGCCACGAATACATTCCCTGAGATTTGCGGCCGTATTTGTCCGCAGGATCGCTTGTGCGAAGGCAATTGCGTCATCGAACAGTCGGGCCATGAAACGGTGACCATCGGGTCAGTTGAGAAATATATCACCGATACCGCCTGGGCTGAGGGATGGGTGCAACCCATTAAGCCCGCCGCGACCCGCGGGGAATCCGTCGGCATCATCGGCGCGGGCCCAGGGGGATTGGCTGCGGCCGATATGCTGCGCCGGGCCGGTGTGCAGGTCACGGTCTATGATCGTTATGATCGCGCGGGAGGGCTTTTGACCTATGGAATTCCCGGATTTAAGCTTGAAAAAGATGTGGTGATGCAGCGTGTGACCCAGCTTGAAGAGGGCGGCATAGAAATTGTCACCAACTGCAATGTGGGCGTGGACATAAGCTTTGATGAGATCCGCAGTAAACATGATGCGGTGATTATCGCCACGGGCGTTTATAAATCCCGCGATCTGGCGGGGCCGGGATCAGGAGCGGATGGCATTGTAAAAGCCATTGACTATTTGACCGCCAGCAATCGCCATGGTTTTGGCGACACTGTGCCTGAATTCGAAGATGGCAGCTTGAATGCGGCCAGCAAGCGGGTTGTGGTCATTGGCGGCGGCGACACGGCAATGGATTGCGTGCGCACAGCGATCCGGCAAGGCGCCACCTCCGTCAAATGCCTTTACCGCCGCGACAAAGCAAATATGCCTGGATCTCTGCGTGAGACCCAAAACGCTGAGGAAGAGGGTGTTGAATTCGTCTGGCTGACCGCGCCCAATGGGTTTGTTGGCAATCCTGTCACCGGGGTTAACGTCCAGAAAATGCGTTTGGGTCTGCCCGATGCGACCGGACGCCAAAGCCCAGAGTTGATTGACGGGGCAGATTATGTGGAACCTGCGGATTTGGTGATCAAGGCTTTGGGGTTTGAACCCGAAGATTTGCCGCAGCTTTGGGGCGCTGAAGGTCTCGAGGTGACGCGCTGGGGCACGATCCGGGCGGATTTTGAAACCGGCCAAACCCGGCTGCCGGGCGTTTATGCCGTCGGTGATATTGTCCGCGGTGCCTCGCTCGTGGTTTGGGCCATTCGCGACGGTCGCGACTGCGCCGCTGCAATTTTAGCACAGTTTGACGAGGCCCGATCCATCGCCGCTGAATAAGCGCCTGCGTGGATCTGGACCTTTGCGACATAACAATGTCCCGCGTGGGCATTTTAGGAGATGAGCATGACAAAATTTGATGCGAACTGGGTGAAAGCGGAAGAAGCCAAGCGCAAGTATATGGCTGAAAATGGCCTTTACTCTGAGGCGGAAGAGCACGCCAGCTGTGGTGTGGGGCTTGTGGTGTCCATCGATGGGTCGCCAAGCCGCAAGGTGGTTCAGGCCGGTATTGATGCGCTCAAAGCGGTTTGGCACCGCGGCGCGGTCGATGCAGATGGCAAAACAGGTGACGGGGCTGGCATCCATGTGCAAATTCCTGTGCCATTCTTCTATGATCAAATCGAACGCACCGGCCATACGCCGCGAATGGATGAGCTGATGGCCGTGGGGCAGGTGTTCCTGCCGCGCACGGATTTCGGAGCCCAAGAAACTTGCCGGACGATTGTGGAAACCGAAGTTCTGCGCATGGGCTATTATATCTACGGCTGGCGCCATGTGCCGGTCAATGTCTCCTGTTTGGGGGGAAAGGCCAATGCCACACGACCTGAAATTGAGCAACTCTTGGTGTCCAATTCCAAAGGCGTAGACGAGGAGACATTTGAGCGCGAGCTTTACGTCATTCGCCGCCGGATCGAAAAAGCCGCGCAATCTGCCGGAATTCACGGCCTTTACTTGGCCAGCCTGTCCTGTCGGTCGATTATCTATAAAGGCATGTTCCTGGCAGAGGATATGTCGGAATTCTATCCAGATTTGAAAGATGAACGCTTCGAGTCTGCCTTTGCTTTGTATCACCAACGCTATTCGACCAATACCTTCCCTCAATGGTGGCTGGCGCAGCCCTTCCGTATGTTGGCCCACAATGGCGAAATAAATACGCTGAAAGGCAATACCAATTGGATGAAGAGTCATGAAATTCGCATGTCTTCGGATGCTTTTGGAGATATGGCCGAAGACATCAAGCCAGTGATCCCAGGCGGATCGTCAGATTCGGCAGCCTTGGATGCGGTGTTTGAAATGTTGGTGCGTGCCGGGCGCAATGCGCCGATGGCCAAGACCATGCTGGTGCCGGAAAGCTGGTCAAAGCAGGCAGTGGATTTGCCGAAATCTTGGCGGGATATGTATTCTTACTGCAACTCCGTGATGGAGCCATGGGATGGTCCGGCAGCCTTGGCCATGACCGATGGGCGCTGGGTCTGTGCGGGCTTGGACCGCAATGGTCTAAGGCCCATGCGCTATGTGGTGACAGGTGACGGCTTGCTCATCGCTGGATCGGAAGCCGGCATGGTCACGGTCGATGAGGCCAATGTAAAAGAAAAAGGCGCGCTGGGCCCCGGGCAACTTTTGGCGGTCGATATCGCCGAGGGCCGCTTGTATCACGACACTGAAATGAAAGATATGCTGGCCGCAAGCCAAGACTTCAGCGCCTGGGTTGGTAAGATCAATGAGCTTGACGACGATCTGGCTAAAGCGGTTGAAAAACCGATGTTTAAAGGCGCAGATTTGCGCCAACGTCAGATTGCAGCGGGCTACACGATTGAGGAGCTCGAGCAAATCTTGGCGCCGATGGCCGAGGATGGCAAAGAGACCTTGGCCTCGATGGGCGATGACACGCCCTCTGCGGTCTTGAGCGAAAAATATCGCCCCTTGTCACATTTCTTTAGGCAAAACTTTAGCCAGGTGACCAATCCCCCGATTGACAGCCTGCGCGAATTTCGGGTCATGAGTTTGAAGACCCGTTTTGGCAATCTGAAAAATGTGCTGGATGAGAGCAGTGCCCAGACCGAAATTTTGGTTCTGGATTCGCCCTTTGTCGGCAATGTGCAATTTGAGCGCTTGTTGGAGAATTTCAACGCGCCGATGGTGGAGATCGATTGTACCTTCCCAACCGGTGGTGCACCGGGGGACTTGCAAAAGGCGCTCAATCGCATTCGCTCGGAAGCCGAAGATGCGGTGCGCTCGGGCGCAGGGCATTTGGTTTTGACGGATCAACATGCCTCCGAGACCTCCGTCGCCATGCCGATGATTTTGGCCACCAGCGCGGTGCATTCTTGGCTGACCCGTAAGGGGTTGCGCACATTCACCTCGCTCAATGTACGGTCTGCGGAGTGTATTGATCCGCATTATTTTGCTGTGTTGATCGGCTGCGGCGCAACGGTCGTGAATGCCTATTTGGCCGAAGACAGCCTGGCCGATCGCATTGATCGCGGCCTGCTCGATTGCTCATTGACGGAAGCTGTGGCGCGGTATCGCTCCGCGATTGATCAGGGGCTGTTGAAAATCATGGCGAAGATGGGGATTTCGGTCATCTCGTCCTATCGCGGCGGCTTGAACTTTGAGGCTGTTGGCCTGTCACGCGCCATGTGCGCTGAGTATTTCCCAGGCATGACATCGCGGATTTCTGGTATTGGTGTGGTCGGCATTCAGCGCAAGGCCGAATCCATTCACGCCTCGGCTTACACTGCGGCCTCGGATGTTCTGCCGATTGGCGGTTTTTATAAAGCGCGCCGCTCTGGTGAAAAACACGCTTGGGAAGCGCAAACCATGCATTTGCTGCAATCGGCTTGCGACCGCGGCAGTTTTGAGATGTGGAAAAACTATTCGGCGAAATTGCAAGCCAACCCGCCGATCCACCTGCGCGATCTACTGGCGATTAAACCTTTGGGCGCGGCAATTTCTGTGGATGAGGTGGAAAGCATCACCTCAATCCGTAAGCGCTTTGTCACCCCCGGCATGTCCCTTGGCGCTCTGAGCCCGGAGGCGCATAAAACGCTCAACGTGGCGATGAACCGGATTGGAGCCAAGTCTGACAGTGGTGAGGGCGGAGAAGATCCGGCGCATTTCGTGCCCGAACCCAATGGAGACAATCCCTCTGCGAAGATCAAACAGGTGGCCTCAGGCCGCTTTGGGGTCACGGCGGAATATCTCAATCACTGTGAGGAATTGGAAATCAAAGTGGCGCAGGGGGCCAAGCCCGGCGAGGGCGGACAACTGCCCGGTATGAAGGTTACGGACCTCATTGCCCGCCTGCGTCATTCGACCAAAGGTGTGACCTTGATCAGCCCACCGCCACATCATGATATCTATTCCATCGAAGATTTGGCGCAGTTGATTTACGATCTCAAGCAGATCAACCCGCGCTGTAAGGTGACGGTGAAATTGGTGGCGGCCTCTGGGGTGGGCACGATTGCCGCCGGCGTGGCGAAGGCTGAGGCCGATGTGATTTTGATCTCCGGCCATAATGGCGGCACGGGCGCTTCGCCTGCGACGTCGATCAAATTTGCCGGCCTGCCTTGGGAAATGGGTCTGACCGAGGCGCATCAGGTTCTGGCCATGAACAATCTGCGTGAACGGGTGACATTGCGCACCGATGGCGGATTGCGCACGGGCCGCGACATCGTGATGGCGGCCATGATGGGTGCGGAAGAATATGGCATCGGTACCGCCGCTCTGATCGCGATGGGCTGCATCATGGTGCGGCAGTGCCAATCTAACACCTGCCCTGTGGGTGTTTGCACGCAAGATGAGGCGCTGCGAGACAAGTTCACCGGGTCGGCAGATAAGGTCGTCAATCTGATCACCTTCTATGCGCAAGAAGTCCGTGAGATTTTGGCCAGTATTGGCGCGCGCTCCATGGATGAGGTGATTGGCCGTGCAGATTTGCTCAGCCAGGTGTCGCGCGGGTCTGCGCATTTGGATGATTTGGATCTCAACCCGCTTTTGATTACGGTCGATGGTGCCGATGAGATAACCTATGATCGCAATAAGCCGCGCAACGCGGTGCCTGATACATTGGATGCGCAGATCGTCACAGACGCCGCGCGCTTCTTACAAGATGGTGAGAAGATGCAGCTGCAATATGCGGTGCAAAACACATCGCGCTCCATTGGCACAAGGGTGTCGAGCCATATTGTGACCAAATTCGGCATGCGCAATAGCCTGCAATCGGATCACTTGACCATTAAGCTGCAAGGTTCGGCCGGTCAGGCGCTTGGCGCTTTTGCAGCACCCGGGTTGAAGCTGGAAGTGGCCGGTGAGGCCAATGACTATGTCGGCAAAGGTCTCTCGGGTGGCGTGATCGTTGTGCGCCCAGCGCAGATCAGCCCTTTGGTGGCTTCGGAGAACACAATTATCGGCAATACCGTGCTTTATGGCGCGACCGATGGGTTCCTCTTCGCTTCCGGCCGCGCCGGTGAGCGTTTTGCGGTGCGCAACTCAGGCGCAAAAACCGTGATCGAAGGCTGCGGTTCGAATGGCTGTGAATATATGACGGGCGGTGTTGCCGTGGTTCTGGGCTCCATTGGGGCCAACTTCGGCGCCGGGATGACGGGCGGCATGGCCTATCTTTATGATCCGGCTGGAAAAACGGCCCCGATGATGAATATGGAGACTCTGGTGACCTGCCCTGTGTCGGTTGCCCATTGGCAGGAGGAGCTGAAGGCTCTGATCTCCCGCCATGTCGCGGAGACCAATTCAGTCAAAGCTGCGGATATTTTGCAGCATTGGGAAGAAGAAATGCACAATTTTGTGCAAGTCTGCCCCAAAGAAATGCTGGTGCATTTGCCAGCGCCTTTGCAAGATGGTCAATCTCAATCCATGCCGGCAGAATAGCTCGGCATGGGATTGGTGATTTCGCAGGACCAGTTGCTAAGGAGGGCTCAGGCCTGGCCTCCGATAAGTTGACGAAGCGCCTCTGATATGGTGTGGCATACCTATGATTGAGCCAATTGAGGATCATCTTGATAGCCCTGATGGCCCCCGCCGGCGATGGCCTGGGCGATTGGGGCCTTTGCTGCGCGGCGCGCGGCGGGTTCTGCTTTGGAGCCTGCTTGCGGCGGCGTTGGCCTTTTTGGCTTGGGGATTGATCTACCGATGGGTCAATCCGCCGATCACGTTTTACATGATGCAAGAGCGCGCCCGGCTTGGTGAAATCCAATATCAATGGGTCGATATTGAAGAGGTTGCCCCGATGGTGCGCCGTGCGGTGGTGGCGGCGGAAGATGCTAATTTCTGCACCCATTGGGGAATTGACAGTGCGGCAGTGCGTCAAGCGTTGCGCGAAGGGGCTATGCGCGGCGGTTCAACCATCAGCCAGCAAACGGTCAAAAACGCCTTTCTCTGGCCTGGGCGCAATTGGCTGCGTAAAGCTGTTGAAGCACTGTTGACCCCCTATATTGAAATGGTGTGGAGCAAACGGCGCCTGTTGGAAATTTATCTTAACATCGCCGAATTTGACACCGGGGTGTTTGGGATTGAGGCGGCAGCCTGGCATCACTTTGGGGTTGCGGCCAAAGATTTGAGCCGCGTTCAGGCCGGTCGCCTTGCGGTTGTCTTGCCCGATCCCAAAGGCCGCAGTGCAATTCGTCCGAGCAAAGAGACAAAGAAACGCGCGGCATCGGTGATAGCTGGAGCCGACTTGATCCGAAAGGATGGTCGCGCGGGGTGTTTTGAGGATTGATTGCACCGACAAAGGGCGGTTATGACAAGATGACCCGAGTAAAGTGAAACCCAATGAATATCCTGTATCACGTCCCCCTGTCTCCTTTTTGCCGTAAAGTGCGTCTGAGCCTGGCAGAAAAGAAAATCGAAGTGCAACTGGTGGAAGAGCGCTATTGGGTAGGGGATGCGGATTTTTTGCGCCGCAATCCCGCAGGAAAAGTCCCGGTGCTCAAGATGGGTGGGGAGATCTATACGGAATCCTCCGCGATCTGCGAATATCTCGAAGAGCGCTTCCCCGAGCCACGGTTATTGCCCCAAGATGCACAGGCCCGCTATGAGGTGCGCCGTTTGGTCTCTTGGTTTGATGATAAGTTCCACCATGAGGTGACGGCAAATCTTCTGTATGAGCGGGTTAATCGAAAAATCCATGGGTCGGGATATCCGGTTGCTGCCAATGTGAAGGCTGGAGCAAAGGCCATTAAATTTCATCTCGATTACATGAACTGGCTCTTGGACAATCGCCGCTGGCTTGCGGGGGATGAGATGAGCCTTGCAGATTTCGCCGCCGCCGCGCAGCTGTCGGCGCTGGACTACATTTGTGATGTGGATTGGAACCGATCCGCGGCGGTGAAAGATTGGTATGCCACGATGAAGTCGCGCCCGGCGTTCCGGTCGATACTCGCCGATAATGTGCCGGGCTTTCCGCCTCCGCACCATTATGCCAATCTTGACTTCTGATCTGAAATCCAGGCTTCTGGCGCAGGCCTTGGCCGAGGGCTTTAGCAATGCCAAGATCACCACGCCCGATGCCGTGCCGCAGGTACCGGCGCAGTTGGAGGCGTTTTTGCAGGCCGGCTATCACGGACAAATGACATGGATGGAGGCGCGCAAAGACTGGCGCGCCGCGCCGCAGGTTTTGTGGCCTGAGGCGCGATCTGTGGTGATGCTGGCCGAAAGCTATGGCCCACAAAGCGATCCTCTGGCCAATCTCGACAGGCCTGATATTGGCAATATCAGCGTCTATGCCCAGGGCAAAGACTATCACGACATTGTCAAAAAACGGCTGAAACGCTTGGCCCGCTGGTTGATTGCCGAAGGGGGCGGTGAGGTGAAAGTCTTTGTCGATACGGCCCCGGTTGCGGAAAAGCCCTTGGGGCAGGCCGCTGGTTTGGGCTGGCAAGGCAAGCATACCAATCTGGTGAGCCGCACGACTGGAAATTGGATGTTTCTGGGCGCGATATTTACCACGCTGGAGCTGGAGCCGGATGCGCCGGAGGTGGATCACTGCGGGTCATGCCGGAAATGTTTGGACATTTGCCCGACCGAGGCTTTTGTTGCGCCGTACAAAATGGATGCGCGGCGCTGCATTTCCTATCTGACCATTGAGCACAAGGGCCCGATTGATCTGGCGCTGCGGCCGGGCCTCGGCAACCATATATATGGCTGTGATGATTGCTTGGCCGTTTGCCCGTGGAATAAATTCGCTGTTGTGGCCTCTGATATGCGCTACGCCGCTCAGGGGGATTTGGCGGCGCCGCCGCTGCGTGATCTCGTGGTCTTGGATGATGCCGGGTTTCGCGCGAAATTCGCAGGCTCTCCCATCAAACGCATTGGCCGCGATCGTTTTATCCGCAACGTGCTCTATGCCATTGGAAATTCGGGCAACCCATCCTATAAGCCGTTGGTGCAGCCTTTGATGGCGGATGCCGATCCGGCAGTGGCAGAGGCTGCTGGCTGGGCCTTGGCGCGCATTACGCCCTAATCTGCTGGAACGGCAAAGGTGAGATTGGCCCAAAGGCTGTGCCAGACTGGGTCATCTGTATTGGTGGGCTCCACAGGGCGCAGCGCAACATTGTCGATCATATAGTCGTGACCGGTGCGCACCGGGAACCGCGCAATTCCATCGGCGTCCGTGCGATACAGTTGGATCCCGGCCGGCTCTTTCGTGCCCGCAGGGCGTGAGAAGACTTCGACCTGAACATCAGCGCGGGGCGCGGCATTCAACAACACTTGAACCGCCATGCCCTCTGAGAGATCGTCGGTATAGGGGTTGGACAGCGCTACGATCTCGATCTCCAGCCCGACGTGCCGATCTTTTCCTGCACCGATGCCTACAGCAATGAGGGATTTTGCAAAGCGGCGATAACTCTCAACGAAACCAACCTCTGGCAGGCCACGCGCCAGATGCGCCTCGGGCAGTCCGGCAAAATCTTTGTGTTCGACAAAGGCGACAAATTTCTCAAGTTCTCGATAGGTGAGGGTACTGTCGGTGGTTTCATGCACCAAAACAGCCAACCCGTCTTCGAGCCCGGGATGCTGCATGGCGGGCCGGTCACCCTCCCGCGGGCTCATCTCAAGGATTGCGCCGCCCTGATGCAGCTCATGGCGGGTTGTATAGCGGCTGAGGTAGGAATGGCTGCCCCCTTTGAAATCCTGCCCAACCCGGAAATGCGCAGCTATTGGGCTTTGGACGTCAACCTCAAAATCCACTGGCGAAATCCAAAATTCATGTGCATAGATAGGCCCAGCAAAAACAAGAGCGAAAAGTAATTTAAAGGAGCGCTGAAACATGTTGAGACCTTTCGCGAGACTTCAGATGCTGATGGTGTGGTGTTTCCTATTGATGTCAAGTGCACTTCTGGGGTTTCTCAGTTTGCCCGGACAGGCCCGCGCCCATGAATTGCGGCCGGCAGTGGCGGAAGTTTCTGTTAACGAGGACAGAATTGAAATCTCCCTGCGCCTCGCCGTAGAAACTCTTTTGGCAGGCATAGATCAGTCGCAAGTCGCAGATACCGATGAGGCGCCCGAAGCAGAGGTCTATGACCGGTTGCGCGGCCTGCCGGATCGCGCATTGGCGCAAATGGTTGAAAAGCGATTTGCGGATATTTCCGCAGGGATTTTGCTTGAGGGGGCTGGACCCTTGCGCTTGGCATCGGTGGATGTGATCGCAGAGCCAGATCTCGAACTGCCCCGCGATACGGTGGTTTCCATGTCTGCGGAGCTGCCGCCCGGGACGGCTCCGGTCTCTTTGGGATGGGCCGCGCGCAATGGCGGGCTGGTGGTGCGCCATGGGGAGGGTCCAAACGCCTATGCGGCCTTTTTGCAGGGCGGCGAAGTCAGCGCACCGCTGCCTCGGTCTGGTGTTGTTGAGGAAAGCACGGGCGCTGTGTTCTTGCGGTTTGTTGTCGAAGGCTTCGAGCACATTATTCCAAAGGGTTTGGATCACATTCTCTTTGTCCTAGGTTTGTTTCTCTTCTCTCTCGCTTGGCGCCCCCTCTTGGCGCAGGTCACGGCCTTTACACTGGCCCATACGGTCACGCTTGGGCTTGCAACTTTGAGCATTATCACCATTCCACCGGCGCAGATGTGGCTGGTAGAGGCTTTGATTGCCATCTCCATTGCCTATGTGGCGATTGAGAATATTCTGCGCCCGAAACTGGGGTGGTGGCGGATCCTTGTGGTCTTCGGGTTTGGCCTTTTACATGGGCTGGGGTTTGCCTCCGTATTGGGAGATCTTGGCCTGGCGCAGGGGCAATTTATTCTTTCTCTTATTGCCTTCAACATCGGTGTCGAACTTGGCCAATTGGCGGTGATTGCAGCCGCCTTTGTTCTTTTAGCTCTGCCCTTGGGGCGCAGCGCTATGTATCGCCGTGTGGTGGTGATCCCTGGATCTGTGGCCATTGCTTTCGTGGGCCTGTGGTGGGCATTTGAGCGCAGTTTTATGTAAAGCCCAAGCGCTACTCTGGCTGCGGCCTGCACTGTTGATCATAAAAAAGCCTCAACCCAAAGGGTTGAGGCCGATGTTTCTGCCGTGCCGTCGCCTGCTTATGCGCGGACGAGTTTTTCGTAGCTTTCGGCGATGTCGCGCGCCAGAGCGCCCACTTCAAATGTGTAATCGCCGATTTGACCCACAGGTGTGACTTCCGCCGCGGTGCCGGTCAACCAACATTGTTCGAAGCCTTCCAGCTCCTCGGGCATGATGTGCCGTTCGATCACAGTGACGCCGCGCTCTTGCAACATGCCCACCACGGTCTGGCGCGTGATGCCATTGAGGAAGCAATCGGGTTTTGGCGTGTGCACTTCACCGTCTTTGACAAAGAACAGGTTGGCGCCGGTGGCCTCAGCCACATAGCCGCGATAATCAAGCATCATCGCATCTGAACAGCCTTTGGCTTCGGCTGCATGTTTGGACATGGTGCAGATCATATAAAGCCCGGCGGCCTTGGCAAAGCATGGGATTGTTTCTGGGCTTGGGCGTTTCCATTTGGCGATATCGAGCTTTGCGCCTTTGAATTTGGCGTCCCCATAGTAGGCGCCCCATTCCCAAGCCGCCACGGCCATGCGCACTGGGTTGCGCGCGGAGGCGACCCCCATATCGTCACCTGAACCGCGCCAGCAAACCGCCCGCACATAGGCATCCTGCAGACCAGAGGCGGTCAAGACCTCCTCTTTCGCGGCCTCAATTTCGTCCACGGAATATGGAATTGGAATGTCCATATATTCGCCAGATTTCAAAAGCCGCTCGGAATGTTCACGAGACTTGAAAATCTTTCCGTTATAGGCGCGTTCACCTTCAAACACAGAGCTGCCGTAATGCAAGCCATGGGTCAGAATGTGAACCTTAGCGTCGCGCCAGTTCACCAATTCGCCATCCATCCAGATGACACCGTCACGGTCGTCATATGCGCCAGCCATGTGTAGTTCTCCCTTTGGTCGGCCAAGTTTCCAATTGTGTCGCAAATTACGTCCGTTTCGGACATAATATTGCGCAAAATGTGATAATCGCTAACAATTGATTCTTGGAATGTCAACAACACTGACATATTGTTGAAATCGATTTAAACAGAAAGGCATATCATGGCGCAGGGGCAAAATAGATCAGAACATACCCATGGTTTGCTGTTTTTAACCGATGAGCAGCTGCGCAAAGGCATTGAGGCTATGTTTTTTGCCTATCGTGGGTTTACGGCGGATCCAGACCGCATATTGGCTGAAAAATCCTATGGCCGAGCGCATCACCGGGCGCTGCATTTCATTCAGCGCAGCCCTGGCACAACCGTCAATAACTTACTGTCCACGCTCGGCGTGACCAAACAAAGCCTCAACCGCGTGCTACGGACCTTGATTTGCGATGGTTTGGTGCTCAACGAAGTCGGCACCAAAGACAAGCGCCAGCGGCATTTGTCTTTGACCGATGCAGGCAGAGAATTGGAGCAAGCGCTGTCGAACGCTCAACGTGATCGTATGCGCGCGGCCTATCGCCAAGCGGGGGCGGAAGCTGTCTATGGCTTTTGCACCGTGCTTGAGGCTATGATGGATCCAGAATTGAAAAAACATTATGATCAGCTCACTGGCGGAGATATAGTATGACTCCAGATGCCCATTTGCTTATCGTCGACGATGATGAGCGTATTCGGACTTTGTTGCAAAAATTTCTTATTAGGAATGGTTTTTTAGTATCCGCCGCCCGTGATGCCGCTCATGCACGGCGCATATTAGCGGGTCTCGATTTCGATTTGATCGTTTTGGATGTGATGATGCCCGGCGAAGATGGCATTTCTTTGACCAAAGAGGTGCGGCGGAACAGCGACACGCCCATTTTGCTGTTGACCGCCAAGGGTGAGACCGAAGATCGGATCTTGGGGCTTGAGGCTGGGGCGGATGACTATCTGGCCAAACCCTTCGAGCCCAAGGAGCTGTTGCTGCGTCTCAATGCGATTTTGCGCAGAGTTCCCGTGCAAGAAGAGGTCGCCCCCTTGCCGAAGGTCATGCATCTGGGTCAGGTGCATTATGATGTCGACCGAGGCGAGATGTGGCAAGGTGAGGCGCGGGTACGCTTGACCGCAACCGAGAGCCAGTTGATGCGAATTTTTTCCAGCGCGCCGGGCGTGCCGTTCAGCCGCAGTAAACTCGTGGAACAGCTTGGGCGTGATGGCGGCCAAGCGCAGGAGCGCGCTGTGGATGTGCAAATCACAAGGTTGCGGCGGAAAATCGAAACGGATCCGAAGCAGCCGCGCTATTTACAGACAGTGCGCGGTGCGGGATATATGTTGGTTCTGGAACAGAGGTATGCGTTGTGAGCACAAAAATAATCACCCATGATGA
>OBPL01000044.1_pt1 | contig 19962 bp, 17 predicted proteins | sample 1470531 | NCBI WGS metagenome assembly OBPL01 (sample SAMEA3275487, study PRJEB22092) | marine metagenome | biome: This is a filtered seawater sample; feature: Sample comes from a sea loch with a North Atlantic influence; material: Sterivex filter | collected 2014-06-23T09:00:00+00 | depth 2 m
GGACACGAGGACAACGACGATCACGGCCACAGTTCCACTCGAAAAATCGCCCATAGAGTTCAGAAAGGCCATAAAGATCATTGCAGAGATGGCCACGCCCAGAAAGCGGATCAAAAAACGCGCCTGCACACGGGAACCGCTGGGCAGTGCAAGAACGCTTCGAGTCGTCTCATCGATGAGGCAAAGTTGTGTCGCCAACCACCGGCTGATGAAGAGCGGCGCGACAATCCAAGGGGAAGCTTGCAGCAGGACGTTCAAATCAAAATCATACAGCCGAGAAATACTCCAAGCACGCGACACCAAGAACACGCAGAGCAGCACATTCACCAGCTTCCCCAAGCCGAGCAAGTATTGAGCCAGATCGACGCCATAGGCATCTTCTGAGCGGGACAGGCGGCGCAGCGCGCGGGCCAGCCAGCGACGGCCTTGTGTCAGCAAGACGCCTGCAGCCACAAGCAGCGCCACGATAAGTGACAATTGATCATGCGCTTTGTCGCGCAAAACGGGCGTATGCCAGGCGGTCGATACGCTGCCCACAAGGGATTTTAATTTTTCTGAAACTTGCAAAACCGCCTCGGGCCAGAGACGAAGATCAATGGGCGACGGGCGCAGCTGGAGCAGGTTTTCGGTTTCTTTCGCCGATAGGGCGGCATCGATTTCACGAATCAAACCATCGGCTTGTTTAAAGGCTTCTCTGGCCCTTAGGCGCGGTGCATTTAAGACCTTAATCTCCTGAGCCAAGATCATGCGGCGCTCGGCAATTTCAGCCGGTTCTGTGCCGCTTTCGGGCACGGGCCCAAGGGCGGCCAACTGCTCTTCCAAAGTGGCCAATCTTGCGGGGCTAAAGTTTTGCACTTCTGAGAATTCAGAACGCCGCAGCGCCAATTGCTTGCGCAGTTCGTGCAAAAAATCCCCACTTGCGGTGCCGGCTTCGAGCGTATCTTGAGCCATATTGGCCGTCGCGGCCCATCGGTCATAATCCAGTGTGACTTGCGGCGAAGTTTGGGCACTCGCGAGCGCGGCCCACAGCCCCAACCAGACAATCAGAAAAAATCTAGACAGGTTCAAAAACAGTTTGAATATCACGGCTGGTCTCCATCCATTCTGGCACCTCAAGGCCTTTTGAGCGCAAGAAATCAGGGTTAAAGAGTTTTGATTGATAACGCGTACCATAATCACACAAAATAGTGACTATTCTATGACCAGGGCCAAGGTCACGCGCCATGCGCACAGCGCCGGCAATGTTGATTCCAGAAGATCCTCCCAGAACCAAGCCCTCATTGCGCAGCAGATCGAAGACAAAGGGCAAAGCCTCTGCATCGGGAATGTTATAGGACATATCCGGCGTAAAGCCCTCTAGGTTCTTGGTGATCCGACCTTGACCAATGCCTTCGCTGATCGAGCCACCCTCTGAGGCCAGAACCCCTGTGGTGTAAAAACTGTGCAAGGCCGCGCCATCCGGGTCGGCGAGGCCCACTTTTACACCCTTGGGCTGCAAATACAGTCCCATGCCCGCCACGGTTCCCCCCGAGCCGGCAGCACAAATGAACCCATCCAATTTGCCCTCAGTTTGCGCCCATATTTCAGGCCCGGTGGTCTCAATATGCGCTTGGCGATTGGCAATATTGTCAAATTGATTGGCCCATATGGCACCATTGGGCTCTGTTTTGGCCAATTCTTGGGCCAAACGTCCCGAATAGCGCACATAGTTATTGGGGTTTTTGTAAGGGGCGGCAGGGACTTCGACAAGCTCTGCACCCGCAAGGCGCAACATATCTTTTTTCTCTTGGCTTTGCGTTTCGGGTATGACGATCACCGTGCGAAAGCCCATTGAGGCGCCAACCAGCGCCAAGCCAATCCCCGTATTGCCGGCCGTACCTTCAACGATCGTACCACCTGGCTTTAAATCACCCGAGGCCACAGCCGCTTTGATAATATACAAAGCCGCACGATCCTTAACAGATTGTCCTGGGTTCATAAATTCCGCTTTGCCAAGGATTTCACAGCCCGTGGCCTCGCTGGCCGCTTTGAGCCGGATCAATGGCGTATTGCCCACGGCCGCAGCCAAATCGGAATAGATAGTCGACATCACAAACCCTTTATCTTTTAATCTTCCTAAGCCGCATGGAACAGAAGCTCAAGAATTCTTACGCAACATGTCTCGATTTTGTGCGAGCCAATAGCCGGCCAAAGCTAGGGGCACCACGGGCAATTGATGGGTCGTCAGGCGGTGGTAGAAGTAATCAAAGCTCAGGATATGCCCTTGGATATCCTCAAATTCATCCTGCAATCCGCTCAAGATCGCCGCCGCATCACCAATATCAGCCAAGCCCACAAAAATGTGAAAATACTCACTGCTACACCCCGGTGAGCTATAGCCACTATGCACCCTGTGCAGATCCCCGATCTTCAGCCCCGCCTCTTCAAAGCTCTCACGGATCGCGGCGCCTTCGGGGGTCTCGCCCGCATCAATACGGCCGGCAACCGGCTCCATCAACCACGGGTGGGCATCGGCCCGCACAAAGGGGCCAAAACGAAATTGCTCAACCAACAAGACCCGATCTGTCTTTGGATCATAGGGCAGAACAATGGCGGCATCTGTGCCAACAAAGGCCGCCCGGTCCACCCGCTCGCTCCCTGCCCCATCAAACCGCGGCACGGAAAGCTCGGCCTGCTGCAAGGCGAAAAATTTTGTATAGGGCTGGCTGTGTCCATGCACCACCACATCGGCGCGGCTCAGACCAGAGGGCGACGGCGGCGCCGGGTCTGACCGCGCCTTGAGCCTTGCGTCCGCACGCACGCGCATCATGGGATAGGCCTCGGCCAGCTCCGCCGGTGACATCTGCCCCATAACGGCCATAACCTCCCAAGCCGCTTCCAAAGCCAAAGCTCCATGTGCCGCTTGCCAATCGGTCAAAGACCACTCGGGCCCCGGCTCCAGACCGTCGGGCGGCAGGTAAACTTGCGCCTGCACAGAGCCCCCAGCGGCCATGACCGTCACCGGGTGCAGCTTATAGCCAAAGCCACTTTCATAGTGATCCATACGGGCCAAAACTTGCCCATCGCATCCCCGCAGCAAAATGCCCCGCGCCTGACAGCCCGCTTTAGGGTGGATTGCCGGAAAAGGTTGCCCTTTTGCCCAGGTGACATGGTAGCCTGGTAACTCCGCCTCCTCGCCTGCGCGGCAGCTTGCCCCGCCCACAAGATCCAACAGATCCGGCCAACACAGCGTGCCGAACAAAAACACATGGGTCATCGGCGGCTCATTCAGGCTTGGACAGGGTGATTTGTGTCACATCGCAATTGGCGTAATGAAAGGTCGCGGCGCAAGAGGTCAGGTAGAAATTCCACATCCGGCGGAAACGCTCATCAAAGCCCATCGCCTCCACTTGATCCCATTTGTCATTGAACCGCGCATGCCAAAGCCTCAGAGTTTTGCTATAACTCTCGCCAAACTCTATTGATTTCACACAGTCCAAACCGGCTTTTTGGGCCTCACGGCGCAGCACTGCCAGTGAGGGCAGCATACCGCCTGGGAAAATATATTTTTGAATAAAATCCACAGATTTACGGTAATCTTCAAACCGATCATCACGCACTGTGATGATTTGTAGCGTCGCCTGCCCACCTGTTTTGAGCCGGCCAAAAACCGTACTGAAATAGGAGGGCCAATATTTCTCTCCGACAGCCTCAAACATCTCAATGCTGGCAATGCCGTCATAAACCCCGGTTTCATCGCGATAATCTTGCAGTTTAAACGTCACCATATCTTGCAGGCCCGCCGCCGCAATCCGATCTTCGGCGTATTTAAACTGCTCTTTGCTGATGGTCAGACAGGTCACTTTCAACCCGCGCTCTTTCGCAGCATATTCGGCAAAGCCACCCCAGCCGCAACCAATTTCCAGCACATGATCACCAGGCTTCACCCCCATTTGATCAACCATACTGGCATATTTTGCCGTCTGGGCCTCCTCGAGTGTTTCACGCCCGGTTTCAAAAATCGCCGATGAATAGGTCATAGTCTTGTCGAGCCACAGACCATAGAAATCATTTCCTAGGTCATAGTGATAGCTGATGTTTTTGCGCGCTTGCCCCTTGGAATTCCGCTGCATCCAGAAGCGGAATTTCTCGTAAATCTGGACCAGCTTTTGCCCTGGGAAACTGTCAAACACCTCTTCATTATCCGCATGAATATAATCCATGAAAGCCTGCAAATCCGGCGTGCTCCATTGGCCATCCAAATAGGCATCACAAAACCCCAGCTGCCCTTCCCGCAGCAAACGCTCGAAGATGCCTTTGTCGTGAATACGAACCTCGCATACCGGTCCGGCGCCCGGACCTTCCGCGCGGAAGATGCGGCCATCGTCAAAAGCAAAATCTATGCGCCCGTTTTGTCCTTTTTGCGCAACGCCAAAGGCGGTGGCAAAATAACGCGGCAAGTTTTTCTGCCCATCGGTGGAAGTCAGGATCATATAGGCATCTCCCGTAGAGATTGGAGTTTATAGTAAATTAACGGAGCAGGCGTGAGAAGCAAGCCTCGCGGTGATTAGAAGTCACGGGTTTTATAGAACGACAGGGCGATTTCGCGCCCCTCTTTGGCTGAAACGATCGGCGCAGGGTAGGCACTCTGCTCCGACAGGCCCCAAGACCTTGGGATAGCGTCAAAATATTGCAGCGCGCTGGCCGGCGGATTTGCCTGCCCCTCTGCAATCCACATCTTGCGGTAACGCCGATCTGCATCAAATTTCTCGATCTGGGTTTCGGGATTGAACACGCGGAAATAGGGCGCCGCATCCGGGCCGCTGCCCGCCGCCCATTGCCATCCCATCGCGTTGCTCGCCGGATCCCAATCAATCAAGCAATCTTCAAACCAAGCCTGCCCAAGCCGCCAATGGGTCATGAGATGTTTGGTCAAATAAGACGCGACAATCATCCGCCCACGGTTGTGCATGGTGCCCGTGACATAAAGCTCGCGCATCGCCGCATCGATAAACTCAAGCCCCGTACGCCCGGTTTTCCACGCGGTAAATTTGGCGCTGCTGGCATCCTCGCTCCAGGGAAAGGCATCCCAAGCCGGTTTCCAATTTCGCGTCAGGATTTGCGGTGTATGGTGCAGCAAGTGATAGGCAAACTCGCGCCAGACCAATTCTTTGAGGAAAATTTCCGCCCCCGGATTGCCACGGTTCAATTCAGCTTGCCCGGCGTGCCAGCATTGCGCGGGGGTAATTTCCCCCAGAGCGAGATTTTCCGCCAATTTTGACGTGCCATCTTCACCGGGAATATCCCGCCCCTCGCCATAGTGCCGCAACGCGCCGCTGGTGAATTCCGCCAATCTTTCCTGTGCCAGATCCGCACCAACCCGCGCGTAGCGTTCCACGATCGCAGCGCCGCGCTGCATAGCGCGTCCCAAGCCCCATGCGCCCAGCGCCTCTGAGCTCGGATAGGTCTCTGGTCCCGGAATCCGTGTTGGCGCCGGCAAGGGCTCGGGTACCTCTCTGCCGCGGACAGCCTTCCAAAGCGGCGTGTAAACTTTGTAAAATCCACCCAGCTTTGTCTGCACCGTCCAGGGTTCGAACAACAGGTGGCCTTGGAAGCTTTTGGCCTCGAGTCCCATCGCCGAGAGGAACGCTTTCACCTCCGCATCACGCGCCTGGCTGGCTGGATCATAGGACCGCTGCCAATAGACGGCGGTCGCACCCGTTTCCTCGACAAGCTTGGGGATCACATCTATCGCCGCGCCGCGCCGCAAAATCAAGCGGTTGCCTTTGTCGGCGACGGCCTTTTGAAGGGCCGCAATACCCTGCCCCAACCGCCATTTTGGCGCCGATCCTAAGGTCTCAACCTGCGCATCACAGATGAACACGGCAATCACCGGGCCACCCCGGGCAAGAGCTGCCGTCAGCGCCGCGTGGTCCTGCAGACGCAAGTCGCGCCGGAACCACAATAAAGTTGGGGTCATATCGCGTCCTTCACAAACCGCTATAGAACATGATCTAGGGCATTTAACAGCCGGTCAACATCATCGGGACCGGTATAATGCACAAATGACAGGCGCAGCACCCCGTGCTCTGGCGCAATGCCAAGCGCTGACAAGGGGCGCACCGCGTAAAAATCACCACCCCCCGCCATAACGCCGAAAGGGGCCAGCTTCTCGGCCGCCACCTCACCCGGCATAGAGAGTTGCACGGCAATGGTTGGCGCGCGATTTTGAGCCTCAGCCGGGCCAAGCAAATATACGGAATTTTTAGCGCTCAGATAGTCTAAAATAGGTTGAGCCAAACGTGCCTCATGATCTCTAAACAGATCATGCACCTTTGCAGCCCGCTGTGCAGCTGTGGCCTCCACTGAAAAGTGGTGCGCATAGACCGCATCCATATAATCGGCCATGCCCGCGCAGGCCGCCACCTGAGCGTGATCGGGACCGGCGGGTGTAAAACGCTTATACAGGCTGCCTTCGTTAAAATAATGCCCTTGATTGGGAAGGCGCATTCCAAGATCACGCCGGATCACCATCAGCCCTTGATGCGGCCCATAGGTTTTATAGGCGGAAAACAGGTAGATATCCGCGCCTAACTCCGACACATTCACAAAGCCATGCGGCGCGTAACTCACGCCATCAACACAAGAGTAAGCACCTGCCGCACGGATCATCGCGGTGATTTCCGCCACGGGGTTGACCGCCGCGATTACATTGGAGCAATGCGGAAAGCACACCATCCGCACAGATGGGTCCAGCAGAGCCTGCAAATCTTGTGGATCCAGCAGACCGGTTTGCGGATCAATGGCCCATTCTTTCACTTCAACCCCACGTTCGGCCAAGCGCCGCCAAGGGCCCGAATTGGCCTCATGGTCTTGATTGGTGACAATGATGGACTGCCCCGGTTCCAGCCATTGCCCGACCGCTTGCGCCAAAACATAGGTATTTTGGGTGGTGGAGGGCCCAAAGCTCAGCTCATCACTCTGCACCCCCAGCATAGCGGCCAGGCGAGAGCGGGCCTCGTCCATTTCTTCCCCGCCCAAACGCGACGCCTCATAAGGCGCATAGGGTTGTACTTTACGCTCCCGGTAGAAGCGGGCCAGACGATCCTGAACTTGCACGCAAGTGTAAGAGCCCCCAGCATTTTCGAAAAATGATTGCCCCTGCAAAGACGGCACGTCGAAGGCCGGGAAATTTTGACGGATAAACTCTAGATCAAGCTGCATGGCGTTGGTCCTTGACAGATGGCTCCTCGGGCGAGCCAGACGAGGAACGGGATTTGCGAGCCGCTGTAAGATGAGGCCCAATTGGACCTCACCTTGCGGGTCTTAGGCGTTCACGTCAACCACAACGCGGCCCTGCACTTGGCCTTTGAGAATGTCTTTACCCAAGCGCGGCAGATCAGACAGAACCGCCGGAACAATCATGCCTTCAAGCTTAGAGAGTGGCAGATCTTTTGCGATCCTTGCCCAAGCCTTTTGCCGATTTTCAAAAGGTTGCATCACGCTGTCGATGCCCAAGAGGTTCACTCCCCGCAGCAGAAAGGGAATGACCGTCGCCGGCAGGCTTGCCCCGCCCGCCAGGCCCACAGCCGCCACAGAAGCGCCATAGCACATTTGCCCCAAGACCCGCGCCAGCATGTCGCCGCCCACCGCATCAACACAGCCCGCCCAGCGCTCCGCTTCAAGGGGCCGTTTGGTCACCTCGTTGATTTCACTGCGCGCGACAATCTGCGTTGCCCCTAGGGCGGTAAGATAATCTGCTGTCTCAGGACGGCCCGTGACCGCAGCCACCTCATAGCCCAAATTGGCCAAAAGCGCGGTGGCAACCGAGCCCACACCGCCCGCCGCACCGGTGACCAAAACAGGCGCCTTGCCCGGCTCAAGCCCGTGATTTTCAAGCGCCATAACGGCCAACATGGCCGTCAGGCCAGCAGTGCCCACAGCCATAGCCTGGCGGGTCGTCAACCCGTGCGGCAGAGGTACAAGGAAATCTGCCTTGACCCGCGCCTTTTGCGCATAGCCGCCCCAATGGACCTCGCCAACGCGCCAGCCGGTCAGAATGACTTTATCCCCCGGACGATAGCGCGGATCATCGGAGCTTTCGACAGTGCCTGCAAAATCAATTCCTGGCACATGCGGATAAACGCGGACCAAACCACCGCCCGGACCGATGCACAGACCGTCTTTGTAATTCACGGTGGAATAGTCAACCGCCACAGTCACATCGCCCGCGGGTAAATCGTCATATGAGATTTGCCGCAGATCGGCTTGGGTGCCGGTTTCCGTTTTCTCAACAACTAAGGCGTTAAACATTGGGCTCTCCAGGATTATACAATCCTCTCCTGCTAACGCCAATCGCGCCCAAGTGCCAGAGGCCGGCACGAAAACTTATCCAGCTCTTTGTGAATTTAGCCTCTCGCGCCCCTTTTAATTGCGCGCAAAGCGCATTACATCTGATCTGTCCCTCGGGACTATGGTCATAAACGCGCTCGTAATAAACGGATCGGACCCGGGGGCGGTACCCGGCAGCTCCACCAAACCTCCCTCATTTGGGGACAGATGGGGCTGAAATAGGATCGACGGACGTCTAAAGGGGTTAGCTTTGGCTCGGTGAGATACCACCGTTATCGGTTCATTTAAGCTAGTTGCAAATGACAACAAAGCTCCAATGGCTCTGGCTGCGTAAGCAGTCCGAAACATTGAAACCTTAAGCCCTGTCGCCTTGCAGCGTCAGGCGGGGTCCGCAGGTACCTGGCAACAGAAACCTGCACCTTCCCCCCTCACATACCTGGTCTTCACATCAATCAAGCGTTGCGCATTTGGTATAGGCCACCGTCGGAATGACCTGGCCCTTGCGCCACGGCTGCATGGTCACCCAAAGCACCTGTGCCGCCTCATGATACATCAATGTCATCTCAACCCCGTTCCATTGGGTTGTGCCATGCACCTCAGATCGGCTCTGATTGTCAGTCAATCCCACAATGCGATATTCACTGCGCGCCCAATAGACATCCTTTTTCGTGAGGGTGATATAAGGGGTGAAATAGGTTTCAGCGGCCCTGCGGGATCCCAAAGCCCGAATGGCTTGATCCAGATTGCGTTCGGAACACTTGACGCCCTCATGGGCCAATCCAACTATGGGCATACAACACCACAGGCCAAGCGCCAAAGCGAGCCTCGGAACAATGCGCGGTTTCAATGCTATGTCCTTCAATTACTTTCGTCAAAATCGATTAATAAAATACATACTCACAAAACTATCCGCAAAAAATCAAGGACCCCTCTGCCTTCGACGTCCCTACTCCCGCGCAACGCGGGGCCGACCGGTTGCTTCGACTGAAATCACGGCCTCAATAAATATCTCACGCTCCTCGCTGCGCGCCCGTTTGATATCACGATGGCTTGAGACCTGTACAGTGTCGCTGCCGCTCTCCTCCACCTCGGCGCGCGCGCTGTCACATAGCCAAGTCTCCAGCGCCAGCAAGGCGTCATCCTCGCTATGAAAATCCTGCGGTCCCGCGGTAAAATGCACCCGAAAGACTCCTTCGGACGGCGCCGTGATTGTGCCGGAGCGCCGCATCGTGATGCGTCCAACGACGGCGCCAATGGCATTGGCCACGGCGGCATGCTCGGGCAAAATAACATCGCACTTCAGCGCCTCGCCCACTGCCGGGTAATAGGTGGCCGCCGAAGCCCCAAGCCCGATCACAGCCACATCCAGACAGGCTTCGATCTTCACCAATCCCCCCGCGCGCCGCAATCCGCGCCGCAGCAGCTCATGGCCGGCCAATTCCGCCGGCGCGCCGCTATAGGGGTCGATCTCCTCCGCAAAGGCCGCCGTGAGCAGGGCTTGAGAGGTTTGAGCGGTGAGTTGATCAATAATGATTTTCGCCATATCCTCGGGCGCCCGCGCCAAAGGCTCGCCGGCTCCCGTGCGCCTGCGCCCCATCAAAGCCAGACCAATCGCCGCCGCCTCACGGTCCCAAGCGTCTAATAGCCCCAAGACATGGCTGGCATCGGAGGGGGTGACACCGGACAGTTGCACCAAGCCACGCGCCACCAGGCGTTGAATAGACAGGTATTCGACCCGCGTGGACAAAAGCCGGTCCAGAGGATGGGTCTGCGGGCCTATGCGGTCAAATACGGCCTGATCACGGGCGCTGAGACCGGCGGTGTCGCCGCCTGGCACCGCGCGCACGAATTGCCCATCATAGTCGCCGGGCATGACCGCGCGCAGCTGCCGATCAAGGGCGGGCAATACCACCTCTGGCGCCTCTCGGGCGATCAATGACATCGGCAAGACCCGGCGCGGGCCCAAGGTGACCCCGCCCGCAAGACCCTCAGAGCGAAAGTGCACCTCACTGTCCCCACCCAAACCCGTTGTGCGCATGGCCACCGCCTCGACCATCGTGCGATAGGGGCCAACCTGCGCCCCAGCCGGGTCAATCTGCGGCTGTCCATCGCGCAACAGGGCGATATCCGTCGTGGTCCCGCCAATATCAGACACCAAAGCATGATCCCGTCCCGTCATCCAGCGGGCGCCCACAATGGAAGCGGCAGGACCGCTCAGAATGGTTTCAATAGGCCGTTCCTTGGCCTTTTGCGAAGAGATCAAAGCTCCGTCGCCGCGCACGACCATCAGGGGCGCTCTGAGGCCAATCTCGCGCAAAATATCCTCCGCCCGACCAATGAGCTTATGGGTCATCCCGATCAATCGGGCATTCAACACTGCCGTCAACGCCCGTTTGGGTCCGTTGAGCTTTGAGGATAGGTGATGCGACGCGCTGACGGGGCGTCCTGTAACCTGCCTAATCACCTCAGCGGCCCGCAGCTCATGGGCGGCATTGCGTGTGGCAAATTGCGCAGCCACCGCATAGGCCGATACGCCTTGATCTTCTTCCAACCACGCGCGCAGCGCAGCTTCATCCAGAGGAGCGGCCTGCCCGCCCGCATGATCATGTCCGCCACTCAGCGTGATCACCGGATCACCCTTCAGCGCCTCCTTCAGCCCATGACTGTCCAAATCCCGCGCATCAAATCCGATATAGACCAATCCCACACGGCCCCCTTGCCCCTCAACCAGAGCATTGGTGGCCAGAGTTGTCGACAAAGAGGCCAAGGCAATCTCACGAGGCGCAACATCGGCCTCGACCAATACGGCCCGCACCGCAGAGCCAATTCCCAGCGCCAAATCGGCGCGCGTGGTCAGAGATTTAGCACTGGCAATCACATCGGTGTCATCACGGATCAGCACCGCATCTGTATAGGTGCCGCCCGTATCAACGCCCAATAATATCGTCATCCGCTCATCTCCCGTAGGCTCCGGCTCGGTGTAACCCATTTTTGCGCCAGGTCACGCCATTTTGCGACACATGAGCGGCCAAAAACCAAAGGTGCAATATTATAAAGGCCTCTGCATAACGCCATTTCAACACGAAATGAGGAGAGCGCCGGCCTGGGCGGGCGCATATGTCTTGTGGTGAAATCACTGCAAGATTTGAGCCATAACCATATAAACCAATATACCCAGATGGTGAATGCGCCTGCCGGGGGCAGTCAGGCGCAGCCCGGTGTTGCCACCGGGCATAATGTTTTGGCGTGGCGGCTCGGGTATGCAGAGGTCTTTTACACCTTGTACCGCAGCCGCTCTTGCGGCATTTTCACCTAAGCCGAAAAGGAGCATTCATCCGTGCAAAATCAGGCCACATCCCAGGTCTCTTTGACGCAATTCACTTCCGTTGCGGCAAAAATTGGGCTGCTCTCTTTTGGGGGCCCTGCGGCGCAAATCGCCTTGATGCAAGATGAGGTGGTCGACAAACGCGGGTGGGTGTCACAGCAAGATTTCCTCAGAGCGCTGTCATTTTGCATGTTGCTGCCCGGCCCGGAGGCGATGCAATTGGCCACCTACCTTGGCTGGCGGCTGCATGGGCTGCGGGGCGGATTTATCGGCGGAACCTTGTTCATCCTTCCCGGCGCCTGTGTGATTTTTGCTTTGGCTTGGGCTTACGTCAACTTTGGACATACGGGCTGGAGCCAGGCCGCATTCACCGGGATCAAAGCCTGCGTCATCGTCATCGTGCTACAAGCCTTGCTCAAAATTTGCACCCGGGCTTTGATCGAGCCCATGGCCTGGGCGATTGCCGCCAGCAGCTTTTGCGCCATTGCGCTGTTCGGTCTGCCCTATCCTTGGGTGGTTTTGGGGGCGGCGCTTTGGGGCGTGGCAGCCCTGCCCGTAGCCGCAGAGCCGAAAAACCATACCCCGCCCCTCCAGCAAAGCACTCTGGCCGCTTCCAGCCTCATTGCCGCGCTCTGGGCGCTGCCGATTGCAATTCTTTGGAGCATGAAAGAGGTGTTTTTGACCAAAGTCGCCCTGCTTTTTTCAACCCTGGCGGTGGTCACCTTTGGCGGAGCCTATGCGGTTTTGGGATATCTTGGGCAAACCGCCGTGACTGATTTGAACTGGCTGACAGCGCCGCAGATGATCGACGCCTTGGGGCTGGCGGAAACCACGCCCGGTCCACTCATCCTCGTCACGCAATTCGTGGGCTTTCTGGCTGGGTTTCAAGCTGGAGGGCTCGCCCTCGCGTTCATGGCCGGCCTGCTGACGCTTTGGGTGACTTTCCTTCCGTGCTTTTTATGGATTTTCCTCTTTGCCCCCCATCTGGAACGGCTGATGTCCATCGCATGGTTGGCGCGTGCCCTCGCTGGGATCACGGCTGCGGTGGTTGGGGTGATTGCCAGTCTTTCCATATGGTTTGCCGGGCAAATCTGGTTTGCCAGCCATAGGGGTTGGACCCTTGGCCCGCTAGATCTGTCCCTGCCTGATCCGGGCTCGTTGGACCCGCTGTCCCTCAGCTTTTCCGCCCTCGCAGCCCTGCTTTTGCTGTGGCGGAAGTGGGATATTCTGTGGACTTTGCCCCTTATGGCGCTTTTATCCGTCGGGGTTTCCACCTTTTAGGCAGCCTACAGCCCTTTCGTTTCTGGCAAAATACCCTAGAGTGCAGCGCAATCAGATTTGGAAGATTGGACATGAAAATGATCGACTATGGCAGCATGATGCATGATGCAATGCGCGGTTTAATTAAGCGCTTGTTGCAAGATATTGCTGACGCGGGAGAATTGCCCGGAGATCATCATTTTTTCATCACCTTCAACACGATGTATGCGGGCGTGCTGATCCCTGATTGGCTGCTCGAGCGCTACCCCGACGAAATGACAATCGTGGTGCAACATTGGTTTGATAATCTCAATGTCACCGATGAAGGGTTCTCCATCACCCTGAATTTCGGCGATTCGCCCGAGCCGCTCTACATTCCGTTTTTGGCGCTGCGCACCTTTGTGGACCCTTCCGTTGAATTCGGCCTGCGCTTTGAGCAGATCGAAGAGGATGCGCCGGAAGCCGCAGAGGCGCCGATGCATGAAAATGCCGAGGCTGATGACGAGATTAGAGAAGAAGCGCAGGTTGTCAGCCTAGACAGCTTTCGAAAACAATAGCGCGCGCGACAGAGCGCATTGCGCCTAGAGCGCTGCATGGGTAAACCTTTGAGCAGATAACGAAAGGGCATCCCATGACCACAACACGCGTAGAGACCGACAGCTTCGGTCCATTAGACGTTCCTTCTGACAAATATTGGGGTGCACAAACCCAAAGATCGCTGATCAACTTTCCGATCGGTTGGGAAAAGCAACCCATCGCAATCGTCCGCGCGCTTGGGGTCATTAAACAGGGCTGTGCCATGGCCAATACGGCCCTTGGCAAACTGCCTGAAGACAAGGGCAAAGCCATCCAAGAGGCGGCAAGCGAGGTCGCGAAGGGCCTGCTTGATGATCACTTTCCGCTGGTGGTGTGGCAAACAGGCTCTGGCACGCAGTCCAACATGAACGCCAATGAGGTGATTGCCAACCGCGCGATTGAAATGATGGGCGGGGTGATTGGCTCGAAAGATCCGGTGCACCCCAATGATCATTGCAATATGGGCCAGTCCTCCAATGACACCTTCCCCACAGCCATGCATATTGCCACAGCCATGACCGCAAGAGATGTGACCCTGCCCGGTCTGCGCGCCTTGCACGCGGCGTTGCAGGCAAAAACCGAAGAGTTTGACGGGATCATCAAGATTGGCCGCACCCATACGATGGACGCCACCCCGCTCACTCTGGCGCAGGAGTTTTCCGGCTACACCCATCAGGTGGCCATGGCCATCGCCCGCGTCGAGGGCGCCCTGCCGCGCATTTATGAGCTGGCGCAGGGCGGCACGGCCGTGGGTACAGGGCTCAACACCCCCGTGGGTTGGGGCGAAATGGTGGCGCAAAACATGGCGCAAATCACTGGTTTGCCCTTTGTCACCGCGCCGAATAAATTCGAAGCCCTCGCCGCGCATGATGCGATGGTTGAGATGTCTGGCGCTCTGAAAACAGCGGCGGTCAGCCTATTTAAGATCGCCAATGACATCCGGTTGCTCGGCTCCGGTCCGCGCTGTGGATTGGGTGAATTGATGTTGCCAGAGAATGAGCCCGGCAGCTCCATCATGCCTGGCAAGGTTAACCCTACCCAATGCGAAGCGCTCACACAGGTCTGCGCCCATGTGCTGGGCAATGATGCGGCGGTGGGTTTTGCTGGTAGTCAAGGTCACTTTGAGCTGAACGTCTACAAGCCGATGATGGCCTATAACGTCCTGCAATCCATGCAATTGCTCGGCGATGCTGCACAGGCCTTTACCGACAATTGCGTCAATGGCATCACACCGAACCGCGATCAAATTGACAAGTTGATGCGCGAAAGCCTGATGCTTGTCACCGCTTTGGCCCCTGAAATTGGCTATGACAATGCCACCACCGTGGCCAAAACAGCCCATAAAAACGGCACCACCTTGAAGCAAGAGGCCATCGCGCTTGGCTTTGTAGATGAAGCCACTTTTGACAAGGTCGTGCGCCCTGAGTTGATGATCGGACCTAAATGAGCGCGCCGGTCAATCTCAACAGGTTTCGAAAAACCGAAGCGCGGGCCGAAAAATCGACCCGCGCGGCGGAAAACTCTGTGAAGTTTGGCCGCAGCAAAGCCCAAAAACGCCTGCAAGAAACTAAAAACGCAGCACAGGTGCAACATTTGGATCAACACAAGCGTGATCCATGATGCAAAGGCCCAAGAAACGCTCCCTCACCCTCAACGGTCACCGCACCAGCGTCTCGCTGGAAGATGAATTTTGGTTGGAGTTTCTGCGAATTGCCCAAGAACAGGGCAAGGCGATCAACGCTTTGGCAGTTGAAATTGACCATGCGCGCGGGGTTGAAATAGGCCTGGCCTCGGCTATCCGCCTGTTTGTGCTGTCTCATGCGCTTGGGCGGCCATTTCCCTAAGATCAAGGCGGCGAATTTTGCCGGTGGCAGTCGTGGGCATCGCCTCCAAGACCTTCACCCATTTCGGCGCCATATGCGGCGACAATTGCGCCGCCACTTGCGCAATCAAACCCGCTTCGAAGCCCGGCTCCAGCAGCCCATTGACTGTAACATAGGCACCAATCACATGGCCCCGTGTCGCATCGGGCGCGGCCACAACTGCGGCCATGACCACTTGCGGCGCGCGTGCCAATACAGCCTCAATCTCTGTGGGGCCAATCCGATACCCGCTTGACGTGATGACATCATCATCACGGGCCATGAATTGCACATAGCCCTGCGCATCCATACGCCCCAGATCACCCGTCACCAGATAGGCGCCCAAAAACCGCTCAGCAGTTTTTTCCGGTTGGTTCCAATAGCGCAAAAACATGCTCGGCGTGTCACGATGCACGCAGATTTGCCCAATCTGCCCTACTTCAACTGCCCGGCCCCGCTCATCTAAAATGCGCATATCGAACCCCGGGAAGGCCTGGCCGATCCATCCCTCCTGCGCAACATCCCAGCTGCGGGCCGATCCAGCGCTGAGGTTGCACTCCGTTTGACCATAAAGCTCGTTCACCTCTGCGCCCAATGCCGCCTTCGCCCATTCTATAAGATCGGCAGAGAGCGGCTCGCCCCCCGATGAAATGGATCGCAACCGCGCGCTGGCGGGCACTTCGGCTTGGCGCATCATTTTCAAAGCCGTGGGCGGCAGAAACGCCCGGGTAATCTGAGCATCACGGATCAGATCAAAGGCCGCATCGGCGGTGAAGCGCTCGAAGCGTTTGGCCACGAGCGGCACGCGGAAATAGAAGCATGGGATCGCCATATCCATCAAGCCCCCAATCCAAGCCCAATCCGCCGGAGTCCAACCCACATCTGCTCCATTGGGAAAATCCGCAAATGACAGCTCCAAACAGGGCAAGTGGCCCAAAAGAAACCGATGTGCATGCAAAACACCTTTTGGATTTCCGGTCGTGCCAGAGGTATAGATCATCATGGCAGGGTCTTCCGCCAAGGTCTGTATCGGCCGGTAGGCGGCATCCTGCGCTTCAATTGCACTCCAAAGCCCATCTGCCTGCCCGCTGGTCCCCTCACGCAGGTAAACCTGATCCAAATCAGGAAGATCAGGCGCAATTTCGCAAATTTTTGGGTATTGCGCGTGATCACTGACGAGGATTTTTGCTCCGCTGTCCTTCAGACGAAAGCGCAAAGCCTCCGGGCCAAACAGAACAAAAAGCGGCAAGGACACCGCGCCGATCAAATGCGCTGCAAAATGTGCAATCAAAGCCTCGGCGCATTGCGGCAATAAAATCGCCACCCGGTCGCCTGGCCGCACCCCCTCGCCTTGCCAAACCGCCGCTAATCGCTCGGCCGCCTGCGCCATCTCCGCATAGGTCCACATCCGCGCGTCGCGGCTCAAATCCATCAAAGCCACGGCATGAGGAAACGCGCGCGCATGGCTCATTAAGCAGGCCTCAGCAATATTGAAAAACTCAGGCACGCGCACAGGGCTATCGCGAGGGAAAAGACCATCTTTGATCCGGTAGTCGTGGCGCCGATCACGGGCACTCATCGCAGGCCACCGCCAGCGCTGGCAGAGCGCCAAAATGACCGGCTGGGCGAATAAAACATAGCTGTGCCTCCAAACACCACAGCACTCCCAAGCCCACTTGCGCCGCGCCCTGCTGTATTTCGTCAGCTTAGGTCTGAGCTTGCTTTGCTTCAACCAAAATCACACTTGTGATCGAAGCAGCTCAAGGATACCGTTCGCCCATGACAGCCCCTTTGATTGATCCCTTTGCCCGCGCCATCACTTATTTGCGCCTGTCCGTCACGGATCGCTGCGATTTTCGTTGCGTCTATTGCATGTCGGAAAACATGACGTTTTTGCCCAAAAAAGATCTTTTGACTCTGGAAGAGCTTGACCGCCTTTGCAGCACTTTCATTGGGCTGGGCGTGCGCAAATTGCGGATCACAGGCGGCGAGCCTTTGGTGCGGCGCGATATCATGTCGTTTTTCCAATCCATGTCCCGCCATCTGCAAAGCGGCGCTTTGGATGAGCTGACCTTAACCACCAATGGCAGCCAGTTGCACCGCTTCGCGGCCGAACTTTATGCGGCCGGTGTGCGGCGGATCAATATCTCGCTCGATACGCTTGATGCCGATAAATTTGCAAAAATCACCCGCTGGGGCAAATTGCAAAATGTGCTGCGCGGCATTGATGCCGCGCTTGCAGCCGGCTTGAAGGTTAAGCTGAATACGGTGGCTCTGCGCGCGTTCAACGAAGACGAGCTGTTTGATCTCACAGCCTTCTGCGCAGCACGCGGCATGGATCTTACATTCATTGAAGTGATGCCTATGGGCGATCTGGGTGAAGAGGACCGTGTGGGGCAATATTGGGCCTTGAGTGACTTGCAAAATCAATTGGCCGGGCGCTTTACCCTGACGGAGCTGCCCGACCGCACTGGCGGCCCGGCGCGTTATATTCGCCTTGAAGAGACCGGGCAGCGCATCGGGCTGATCACCCCTTTGACTCATAATTTCTGTGAAAGCTGCAATCGTGTGCGCGTCACTTGCACCGGTGAGATTTACACCTGCCTTGGCCAAGAAGGCAGCGCCGATCTGAGAGGGCCACTGCGCGCCTCTGAAGGCAATCTTGTTTTGGAACAGGCCATTCGAGCGGCCATTGGCTCAAAACCTAAGGGCCATGATTTCGATTACTCCCGCGGCGATGAAGGCGGCAAGATGTCCCGCCATATGAGCCACACGGGCGGTTAAGCGGTCTGCAAACTGTCCAATAGGCGCGTCAGCATCGCCTCACCCGCTTGAAATTCAGTCAATTCGATAAATTCGTCGGGTTGATGGGCCTGTTCGATGGAGCCTGGACCACAGACCACGACCGAAAAGCCTTTGGCCTGAAAATGCCCGCCATCGGTGCCATAGGCCACCGTATGGGTTCCATTGTCACCGGTTAAGCGCCGCGCCAGGGCCTCGGCTTTGCCCTCCACCTCGGGCACAACGGCGGGCCCGCGCATCACATGCATATCGAAAAAGCTATTCGGATCTATAGCCTTCATCTCCGCTTCTATAACATCAATTTGCGCTTGAATTTTTTCCAACCAGTCTTCTGTGCGATCATCGCCCACACAGCGCAAATCGATTGAGAAATAACAATCTTTCGCTGTAATATTATGCGCCGTGCCGCCATTGATAACGCCCACATGCAAGGTCGTGAAGGGTGGATCATAAAGCGCCGCCGTGGCCGTCGGGGTTTTGGCTTGGCTCTCAATATTTTGCTGCCGAACCCAGTCGACAAAACGCGCCGCGCACATCACGGCCGACACCCCTTCATGCAGGCGTGAGGAATGCACCTCTTTGCCGCGCACATGAAATTGCAAATCATCGCAGCTCTTATGGCCAGTCACCACCTGCATTTCAGTCGGCTCCCCCACAATCACAGCGTCAGCCTTCGCGTAGTTTTCCAGCAAGCCCCGCGCCACATCCGGCGCACCAAGCAGCCCGACCTCCTCATCGCGCGAGAGGGCAAATTGCAGCGGGCGTTTGAGGTCGAGAGAGTTGGCCTTCACCATGGCTCCCATCGCCAAAGCCACAAACCCCTTCATATCGCAGGTGCCGCGCCCATAGAGGCGGCCATCTTTTTCAACCACCTTCCAAGGATCTGTACTCCAGTCCTGCCCTTCCACCGGCACAACATCGGAATGGCCCGAAAGCGCCACACCGCCCGCCACATTCGGCCCAACCTGCGCCACCAGTCCGGCTTTATTGCCGTCCTCACTGGGAAAGACCACGCTTTCAATTCCATGCTGCGCGAAATAATCACGCACAAAGTGAATGAGAGGCAAGTTCGTGTCTGAACTGACCGTTGGGAAAGAGACCAAATGGTCCAACAATTGGCGGGCGCTCAATATATCTGTCATGGCTGCAATTGGACCTGCATTTTTGCACAGGTCAAGAGGCTTTTAAATCAATGCGGGATATGCTTGCGAATTCGGCGCAGGGCGAGATAAACCGATCCCACGACCAAAGGCACCACTGCGGCGGTCAGAACACTTTTTGACATGCCCATCACACCGGACAAAGGCGTCAGAACATAAAGCGACAGGCCCGTGGCGTAATAGCTTATTGCGACGACTGACAGCCCCTCAACGGTTCGTTGCAGCTGCAACTGCACATCTGCGCGGCGATTCATACTGCTCAAAAGCTCCTGGTTTTGTGTTTGCCGCTCCACATCCACCCGCGTCCGCAGCAAATCACCGGTGCGAATGGCCCGAGAAATGAGATCTTGGAGTCGGTTATCCAGCGCTTGGACCGTGCGCATGGCAGGATCAAACCGGCGCATCATAAATTCGCGAAAGCTCTGACGCCCTTCGAATTGGGATTCTCTCAAAACTTCAATGCGTTGCGCCACAATTGCCGCATAGGCTTTGCTGGCGGAAAATCGATAGGCCACCGCGGCCGAATGCCCCTCAAGATCTGCTGAGAGTTTCAGCAATCCGTTGAGATTATCTTCCGCCGAGACCTGATCATCGGCCAAATCGGCCACCAAAGCCGACAGGTTCGTGTCAACGGCATTTAATTCTA